>JGI11615J12901_10000320_pt1 | contig 36715 bp, 61 predicted proteins | sample KanCulreferecore_FD_12901 | JGI IMG/M metagenome (IMG submission 12901)
CCGCCTGCCGCCGCAGCATCATCGGCAGCATTTTGAATAGCAGCTCCAGGGGCTGACACTTCACGCAGAACATTCGCACCAAGTCTTGTCGCCTGGCCAAGGTTGGCAAGGTCATTCCCCACAGCAGGAAGCGCCTCAAGAACGGGTGCAGCTTCGCCAATCTTTTCGAGGATATTGCGGCCTGTGGTTGTGGCTGGCTGATACTGCAAACGGTTACGAATTGTGACAGCATTCTGTTCTGGAGTCTTGACTTCACCGCCCGTCACACGCTGGTAAGCTGATTGCAGAAAACCGCTTGGCACGGCAATCACTGGCGTAACGACACCAGAAGCAACGCCCAAGGCAGCATCTACAGGGCCTACAGCCTTCCCGAGAAGATTATCCTCCTGCTGTGGAGCCGGCGCTGGCTGTCGCTGCTCTTGTCCAAGCGTGAACGAAGGAATAGCCGCTGCACCCGAGATAGGAGCCGCACCGACAGGACGTGCCGAAGCCAAGTCAAATCCGCCAGCTTGCGCAGGCTTAGCTGTAGCAAGATCAAACGCCATTAGCGCACCTCTTCAAATTGCTTCCCGTCAGGGCTAACATAGGCCCGGTTCCCGTTTGCATCTACATGAAGCGCCCAGCCTTTCGAATTCTTCGCTGGTGGATTATTTTTTACAGAAGAGGCGCTAGTTGGAGCCTTGTATGTCGCGCCGGCATTACGCTGCAGTCCAGTAATTGCAGTTTGGCGATTAGCAGCTTTCTGCGCGATAACATCAGGCGAGTCCCCTGGCTGTGGGAAATATTGGCGACGAGCATTATCAAATTCGCTAGCACCAATTGCAGCGCCAGATTCTTGGCGAAGAACTGCATTAACAAAGTCGCGCTGCGCTTGCTCTGCTTGCTGCGTTTGTGCTGGAAGCATAGCATTCGTGGCCGCTTCCAATGCGCCGCCAATAAGTGGAGTACGACCAACAGCCTGCTTGGAATTGATCGCAGCGGGGCTATATTCGAGGCGAGAAAGCGCCTGATCCGCCAGAAGTGCGCGATCAGCAAACGCTGCCGACTTTCCTTGGAACTCCGTCAAAGGTTTTTCCTTCCCGCCAAGCGGCTGGCCATTGGCATCAAGTACTTGGCTGGCAGTTCCTTTGCGGCGATCTACCACCACGCCTCGCTCAGTGTCATAAGTCGGCGCTTCTGCCAATGTCCCGCGTTGTTCGCGATCTTTGCGCGCAGTCTCGGCGGTCATGTTCTGGCCACGCATGGTAACGTCACGATTTGCTTTGTCGTTCTTCTGGTCGTAGGCGAATTTGTCGGCGGCAAGCTTATCTGCAATCTTCTGATGTTCAGCCTGAAGCTGCTGCTGTACTGGCATCGCTTGCAGGCGCTTCTGCTCTACTGCTTGCGGGTCGTAGATTGCGGGCATTTGTGCTGCGGCTTCTGGACCAAATGCCCGCGCAGTCTGGGCGCGTGCCTGATCCCAGGTCGCTTGATCCTTGACGCCGGCCATGATCTGACCAGCTACCGCAAACCTTTGAAGATGTTGCTCGATCTGCGCTTTCTGATTCTCAAGGTCGGCCTTTTTTACTGCAAGCGTCTCCTTGCCGTAATCTTCAGCCTCTTTCAGCCGGCCAGCCTGAAGGAGCTTTTGCTGATTCCCAGCGCGGTCATCCGTAAAAGTACCGACAATGCCGCGCAGCTTATTGGCATCATCAATCGATCGTGTATATTCATCATTCTTCTGCTTCTGCAACGCAAGCGCAAGGCGGTTCTGCTGCGCCACCATGCGCTCATTGTTGTAGTCTTCAAACGATTTTGCCTGAGGTGTAAACGCCTGATAGATACTGGAATCGATGCCCATTTATTGCCCTCCCATCCCGCCGAAATAGCCACTAGCAGCTTTATTAAGCGCATTACTCCAAATCTGTCCCTGCGCCAAATAAGATGAGGCGCGCGCGTTACCAGCTCCAATCAGGTTGTTGCCGATTATGTTTGCGCTGTTCATCCCGATCTGTCCATTATTGGCGGCCATTTGCTGCCCCTGCTGACCGACTTGTGTAGCTGCCTGCTGCCCAGACCCAGCGACCCCAGAATAGCGGTTAAAAAGGTTGGTTTGGTCATTATTCCAGCGGTTATACGCGTCGTTAAACTTTGTGCCAGCATAATCGCTGTTATAGCGGCTAGCAGCCTTCAATTGCGCGCCACTGTAATAGCCCCCACGCGCAGCAGCGCTATTGTCAAGCCCGCGCTGCCCTTCCCGCAGTCCAAATTGATATCCTGGGTCATTCGCAACATCTTCACCAGTAAATCGTTGCGCCAAATATCCATAGCCAGCAGCGCCAGTATTGGCGCCTAGCCCCATTAGTTCCTGCAACCGGTTTCCGGCCAGGTTCCCGCGCTCAATTGTTGGCAGTATGTCCGATCGTGTTTGGTTATACTGCCGCCTGTTTTCTTCAAGGGCGGCTGTAGCTGCGTCTTTCGTGGTCTCGTTTGCCTCACGTGCAGCCTGCTCCTGAGCTTTCCTTGCTTTGCTGGCCTGGTTGCTTTGAATAGCAGCGCTAGCAACAGCAGTACCTACGGCAACCCATGCTACAGACATAATGCCTCCTTTGCTTCCGCCTCAATCGGAACCACCTCAAAACTCTCGCTAGCGATTTCTTCCTCGATCTTGGCAATATCAGTTTCATCAGTACGAAAAACATTGATGAAAATCGTATCCTCATGGGCGTAGCCCACCTTCATGATCCCGGCTGGAGATTGCACGGTATAGCCGGCCTGCACACGAGCGCAGCCAGTTTCTGTCATGACGGTGATATCACCTTTTGCAACGATGTTCATGCACTGCTTTTTGTGAATTTTACCTACCAGCATGCAGCCCTTGGGGATAAACAGTTTGCGGGTATAAATTCCATCCGCGACATTATGCTCAACCTGAAGGTTACACTGCCCAGCATCCAACTCCAGCAACTGGTCTTTGAACGCCATGATATTGGCCCTGATTTCCTCGCGGCTTGCACCAGCAAGGAAAGCAAGTGGATTATCATTAACGGTATCGAGTTCCATTTTTTCGTTTTACGTGGTGATTTCGCGGCCCGACGCGCGGATATTAATCGACGTCGCCGCGCTGGCGATGGTGCTGATGAAATCGCCAGAGTTCAGCACATGACCAACAATTTCAGGGAACGTGTAGGTTTCACCGGCAGCGAGCGAGCGCGTTTTAACGATCAAGTTTTGGTTACCGGCAGTATCAGCCAGCGTCACCAGGTTAATCGACAGCGTTACCGCGCCGGCGGTGTAATTGGTCGCGGTGAACTTGTCAATGATGGTGCGCACGTTCGTCGCGGTATATTGGGTTACCTGGGTGCTCTCGGCATTTTTCGGAGCAATCAGCGTTTTAGCGGTCACGGTCATGGCGCGGTCCCTTGTTTAATGTCGTCAATCTGTTTCATCAGCACAGCAATCATGTCGGCGCAGTTGCGGATTTCGGTTTGCAGGCTTTCCAGCGTTTCAGACAGTACTTGAATCTGCGGCGGCTGGATAAGAGCCTCATCGCTTGTGGGGAATGGGAATGGAGGCGGATCCTGCATAAAGGCGCCTTCCACGCCACGAACGAAGCACTCCAGTTCCGCAACGCCTGAATCTTCCGGCATCGCTACATCGAGATCGGTATTACTTGGCGCATCGTGTCCACCCTGGCGCGCAAAGGAATCGGTGATGAACCGATACCACTCCCGGGTGATCATCCCGGTTTTTGGTTCCACCATCGGAACGCGCGGCGGCTGTAAGTTGAGCGTGCTCATTCGACGTTTGCCCCAACAATGGCAAATGGCGCATCCTCGGTGAATCGGATTTGCCAAACGCGGTCATAAGCCATTCCCAGGCGGCGGAAGATGGCGCGGGCCCGGCGCTCACCGATGGCGCCAGCACTTACCGTGCGCCAGTTGCCCCAGGAGCCGCCACCATCGTTCGAATAGCGCATCATCAGCGAAGGCGCAGATCCGTCAGGCAGGCCGGCGCCAACTGTGCAATCGACTTGCAGCAGAGAAAATTCGTTCTTGGTATAGGTCGCTGTCGCTTGGTGCGGGCTGATACGGTCGCGCAGCAGCACATCGCCAGCGTTCGTATTGACGTCAGGGTCATACTGATAAATCTTGCCATCCGCCGCACCTACAAGATGTTTGCCGTAGGCGTAGGCGTGGAATTGGCCGCGATGCTGGGCATATTCACCGGTCACTAACTCAGCGCGCTCATGCCAGGCATTGCTCGCAACGTCATAGCACAGCGTAGTGTTGAGGCCCGGAACGTTCAGGCAGTAGAACGAATGACCGTCCTGCTGGTAGGTGTAGGCCACGGCGCCAGAGGTATCCGTGACAGATTGCAACGCCTCTTCAATTGCTTGCGTGCTGACACGAACCGGTGTGTAGCCGGCCAGCTTCCAGACAATTCCGCCGCCGCGCTCGTCGGTTCCGAGCCAATAGACTGTGTTATCCAGCTTCTGCACACTAAACGCCGCAGCTAAGCCGGTTTCGATCTTGGCACCCTCATTGCGGGCCAGCGGGAAGTCAGAGCCACCAACATCGTCCCAAATCTCAATGCCAGTTTCACCGAAAAAGAACACCTGGCCATGGTCAACAATATGCGTCACGATGTTGTCTGGTGAGGACTCTGCCGAGGCAAAATCGAGCGTGTCGATGGTCACCGCGTCATCGATAGCCGATAGGGAGAACTGCTGGGAGTTGGGCTTGACGTAGATCGCTCGCCCATTCAGCACGGAGACGCGCACGCTACCATTGAACGCGGCGGCGAGATTCTGCGCAAAGACATTCGTGCTCAGGTTCATTACGTAGCCGTTTGGACCGTCTACGATAATGGCTTGAATCAGGTTTTGCGCGATATCCGCCGCGCCAGTCGACGTATTGAGCGTACCGCGCGAAGTCACCACGCCGGCCGAATCGATCTCGCTAAAGCTGGATCCGTTGACCACAAACAGGCGCCCATCCTTGAGGGTACGCATGGCGCGGATTTCTGCCCCGGCATCGGCGAACAGGATAAGCCCTGGCACAGATTGCAGAATGGCCGGCGCTTTGCCATTGCCACTCTCAACAATTGAAGGGAACAGCCCAATGGAGCGCTGCACGTCAGCCTTACGAACGCGCAGGTTATACGAAGGGCCGACAATAGGAATCTGGCTCATGTGCCACTCAGGATACGCAGGAGGCTTGTTGAGCCGGATTCGAAGGCGGAATTGCCAGGCAGCTCAACGTCCAGTACTGGCACATCAACATTTGCACGCTTCAAGGCGCGCATGACATTGGTATAGACGCGAGCTACAGTAACCGGCGCCTCCTTGTGGTACAAGGGGGCCAATTCGATAGCGAGTGCATATTTCAACGCTTTCGCATAGCCTTGTGGTAGGCCATAGGCGGTATCGAGGTCAGCAAATGCCGACAGTTGTGTCAGAACTTGCAGCGTGTAAGTGGTCGAGATTGACGGCACTGGATAGACGTACAGGTTTCCCGTTGGCGAAGCCTGGTCGTAATGCATCACCTCGGGAAAGTCCGTCGAAATCGCCTTCATGCTGATCGAGTTGTATACCTGATCATTGATAAGGTCGAGTTGGTAATCGATATCACCCTTGCGATAGTACGCAGACTCGATGCGGATCGGTCGCGGCGTGTTGAACGTCATGCCGGGACCAATCGTGGCCGACACGCCAGAAAACGACGCCGTAACGTTGGTGATGGCGTACAGGTTCAGGCGCTCAAGATTCAACAAATCCACCATGTCATTGAGCATCAGCAGGCCATCGTCGGAATCTTCCGGCGTCATGGTTTCCGCTGGGTCAAGCACGCCGATGAGCTTAAGGGCGCCCTGAATCGTTGCGCGTGCTGTGACGGGCATGGTTATTCTTCCTCGGCTTCTTCGCCGGCCTGTGCGGCTTCGGCTTTCTCGATTTCAGCGGCCAGGCGGGTATCGGACCAGCGCTTGTCCACTTTGATGTTCAGTTCTTCGGCGCGGGCAATCAGCGCGTCATGCTCGGCATTTTCCACTTCTGGAACTGGTGCCTTTTCAGCCTCTGGCGCCACTTCCGGCACATCTTCGGTCCAGCCATGCTTCTTCATTTCTGGCACTTCAATGCCCAGCGCCATGTGGAAGCCATGCTGCGGGTGTTTCATGCGGATCATTATTTACCTCTCACGTTTGGGCTAAATGGATGCTTAACTGCCTTGGCCTTCTCATATGCTTCGGCTGCCAATTTTGGGTCATCCCAATACCCAAGATGAACCCTTTCACCATCTACACCTATTCTTGCCTGCCACATTTTTACCCTGGCATGCCATGTGACGCCAGGATATCCACTTGTATTACTTGAGTACACTTTTTTATTCTGCATGTTCTCTTGCAGCGTAGCTTGCCTTAGGTTGGCAATCCTGTTGTCGCTTCTTATTCCGTTTATATGGTCGATTTGCCCTTTCGGCCACTCGCCATATTGATATAACCATGCCAATCTATGTGCGGGATACAAAACACCGCGAATGTTGATCGCATAGTATCCATGGGCCTTATTCTTACTTCCCGCTATTGTTCCAGCCTTTATTCTTCCGTACCTTCCAGCATCAACGATCCACAAAAATTCACCTGTATCGCTGCTGTAACTAACTAAAGCCTTCAAATCTTCACATGAGATATGTTTCATATTTCGCCTTAATGGTGTGGTTGAGATAACTCAGCCACACCATTTTAGCGCAAAAACAAATCTAACTTGTTGCAAATGGCGTTGCCAGCGAACCGGAACCCGACACGAAGCCGTCGATCACCCATTGGGTGGAGCTGATCGCGGTGACGCGGTAACGGTCACCGATGACGCCGCCGGTGGTAGTGCCGTTGGAGCTGATTGCCACATGGGTAGTGCCATTGGCGGCAGCGGCCAGGGTGGTTGCCGAGCCAGCGATGATCATCTGCACATCGCCCAGCAGGAACACGCTGGAGGAGTTGGTGATGACCTTAGCGGCATTGCTCGTAATCGTGACGGTCGTCATGAATTCGAACTGCATGCCAATGACTGGCGCTGGCAGGGTGTAGACAACGCCAGCTGCGCGGTCGAACAGGCACAGAGCGCCCGATTCTTTCGCAGTCAGGGTGCGCGTTGCCACGCCGTCGCCAATGATTTCACGGTGGTGGCCGCGATGTTGCGAGCCGGCGCCGTGGTACGAGACCTGCTCGTAGTTTTGTGCGGTAGTGGATGCCATGATTGGTTTCCTTTATTCGGTTAGCTTATGTACGGTTTCGCGGGCAAGTTACGAGCCGATCAGACGGCACGCCCACTCTGGCCGTAGTGCGGCCATTCCGTACAAAATATCGATACGCATCAGCAGCTCATCGTTGCGGATATCGGATGCTTGCCACACGCGTAGGCTCAGGCCGTCTTGTTGGCGGCGCACGCACTTGGCGGCGTCGTCCATGATCGGCAGGTCAGCGGTCACGAACTGGAACGCTTCCTTGTGGTACATCAGGCCGGTGGTGTAGGAGGTCGATGCCGCTCCGACGAAGGTCAGGGTCTTCGAATTGAAGTCCGAAGGGGCCAATTCGGCTCCGGTCGAGCTAACCACGTTCTTGCGAGCGCCGGTTAGATAGATGGTCGGGCTGACAGTGGTGGTGGTTGCGCCGATGGCGGTGATGGTGAACTGTTGCAGCGAGGAGTATGCCTGCTTGGTTTCAGGGTGGCAGGCGTATACGCCGGCAATGGTGAAGACCTGGCCGACAACCTGCGCCGAAGTGGCGACGGTGGTGTGCATGTCCACGGTGTTGCCGCCATCGGTCACCAATGCAGCAGCATCGGTAGTGCCGGTCACGTCGGAACCGTTGGTCATGGTCCACACGCGCTCGTTCTCGTAGTAGTCAGCCATCGAGGTACGAGCGATCAGGCCTTCGCGGTACTGCTCGGACAGGTCTTTGCCAGGGTTGAAGTACGCCGCCGCGCCGTTGACCAGGCCGCCCATGGTGACGGAATCCATCTGGATTGCACGCATGTTGTCTTTCGGCGCTAGGCCTTGGTTCAGCTTGGCACGGGCAGCACCAGGGACAGCCAGGGTGGTGATTGGAGTGCCTGCGGTGCCGGCGACGTTGTAAGTTGCTTTGGTCGCCATCGCCAGGAAGTCCGACTCGATACCGGACACCAGTACAGCTACGGCTGGCTCAATGTAGCGCTTGCTCATGTCGTCCAGCGACAGGGCCAGTTCAGCGGAGTTAAATCGCATGTCAACGTGGTCTTGGGTCGCCACGGTGATCGAGCCATTCAGTTCGGCTTGCTCTTGCACGTCCATGACGCGGGAGCCTTGAGTACGGGTGTACTGGTTAGGCTTTCGAACACGGAGGGTTTGGCCGATTTTGGCGCCGGTCTTGGCGAACGAGTCGTCGTACTGGCGGTCTACGGTGCCGATGAACTGGCATTTTTCGTGTGCGATGCGCAGGGCCTCGCGGGTGATCATGTCGATCGTCAACAGGCTGTTAGCCATGGTCTGTCCTTTCGATGCGCCTCACGGCGTTTAACTGGTGGGCCGGCGCCTCTCGGCGGTGAGCCCGTTACTTTTACCGCCCGTTACGACTCTTGATTTGCTCGCGGCGCCATGCTGCGAACTCTTTGTCGGTCATCGTGGCCGGGTCTTTCGTGCCGGTCGTCGCGCCAGAATTGACCGGAGTTGCCGGCTTCGGTGCGCTCGATGGCTTCGGTTTGCTTTCTTCGCCCATTTCTTTCTCGATCTGGACGATACGGCGGATTTGTTTCGACGGCGACAGATCGGCAAGCTCGCCCGCAATGTCAGGATTGTCTGCAAGGTACTGAATCAGCGCATGCGGCTTATCAGCATCAAGAATGGCTGCCATAGTTGCAGTTGGCCGGCCCTTCTTGTCGAATGGCTCCCCAATTTCGTCTGCCAGGCTACGAACTGCCTTGGCGAAATCCTTGTTAGCCTTCAAACCTTCGTCAAACACCTTGTTGCAGTGTGCTTCGATCTGCTTAAGCTCGGCGATTTCACGCGCACGTGCTTCTGCTCGCGTCTCGACTTCATCTTCCGTCAAGTGTTCTTTGTCGTCGGCCTGGTCCTTTGGCGCGCGTAATTGCTCGTTTTCAGCCTTGAGTTGGTATTTCTCACGGGTCAAACGGTCAATGCGGCGTTGCAGCGCTTTCGACGCCTTATCAGGGTCTTGCGCACGCTGGCCTTCGTCTTCTGGCGTGGTGGTCGCCTCTTCGTTCTCCACCGGTTCAGCCGATTCGACCTCGGCAGTAGCTTCCTGCAATTCACTCATCATTAGCCCTTAGCTAAAGTTAGGTTCATCGCCCATTCCCGGCGAAGTGGGTTCTTGCATTTCTTGCGGTTCAGACATTTCGGCCATGCCGGAATCTTGCGCCATCATTTGCTGCCCGTCAACAGGCATATTCTCTTGCGGCATTGCCTGCGGTGTTGCCTGTTGCATTGGCGGCTCGTTGATCTGCGGTGCCGGCATCATGTTTTGCAGCATTTGGAGTACCAGCATTTGCACTTGCTCCGGAGTCATGGCTGGCTCAGGCGGCTTCAATGCGGCAATGCGCTTAGTCTCGGCCTCATACATGGCGATTTCATTCTTCTCACGGGCGATTTCGTTCGCTTCGTGGTCTTGGAACACTTGGGCCTGTTGCTTGTCGGCGGCTTGGGTCGCCTCTTGCAGCTGCTGTTTCATTTGCTCGATCTGTGCCTTCAGGCTGGATACGATGCCCTGCGCCTCAGGTGGGATATTGGCGTCTTCGTTCTCGATGGCCTGCACTTGCGGCGGCGCCATGGCGGTAAGCAACTTGCTGATCTTCTCGGCATCCGGCCAGTCTTGCAGACGCGCCCAGGATGGACCCAACACGGTCATCAGTTCCGGCGAGCTGCGCACAATCTCGGTCAATGCTTGCGACGACTCCTGGCGCATCGTTGCGTAGGACGGGCCAGTCTTCACGCGCACATCGTAGGTGCCTTGTGACAGGTTGAAGCTTGGGATCTTGGCATTTGGGTTGCTTGGTGCGTTTGGGTCGATTTGCACCTGCTTTGCCTTGCCATCCACGCCCAGAATGCGAATCAGACGCTTCGTATCGATGTACTTCGGTGCCATGTTGACGATGATACGGCCTACTTGCTCAATGGCTCGGCCCTGGTTGTCTACATAATGGTAGGTCGCCGTATCGCCTTCGCGCTGGTCTTGCAGCTTGGCGCGGCCAGAAGTGGCATTGCTTGGGGCACCCAGGTTGGACTTGTACATACCAATTGCTGCTTGCATGTCATCCGATGCCATCTGCGCGCCTTGAATGAATGCGGCCGGCAAAGCAGGAGGAGCCAGGCGAACAGGAGCCGGCAAAGGATTACCCTGATCATCGCGAGCGTTGTAGGGCAAATATGCCTTGTTCGAAGTGTTCGCCGCGCCCCATTCTGCCTCGAAGTTCTCCACCGACTCAAACGGCAGGATGAAAGGAGATTTAGGCTGGAGCGCGATCATTTCAATCTGTGCGCTGCGCTCGTAGTTCTTGGCGCGCTGGCCGTCCATCAACTGGCGGGTCAGGCCGCACACGTAGCGCTTTCCGTCAATCCATAGCACATTGCCGTAGACCGGGACGATTGGCAGCCACTCGGTCAATACGCGGGTTTCTTCCAGAATGTCAGAGCCAGTCATCAAGCACCAGTCAAACGAGCGCGTCTCGAGCGCGTAGGTAGCTGTTACCTGCGGCTGGTATCCGATCTGCTTGGCGAAGTTCCAATATTCATCTTCAAGGAACACCAGTTCTTGCCCGTCAGGCATCACCACTGCGATGTGCGATTTCTTCTCTTTGTGCAGCTTGTAGTACTCGCAGACGCGGATTGTCTTCTCAGACTCCCATGCGCCTTGTCCATCCCATGATTGTTGCGACTTACGAGGCCCGTACTTCTTCTCAAAGGCCGCGATAGACATGATGGTCTGCACGAAGCCGTCCGTGGCATCGCTGCCGTTTGGCTCCACGGATTCCGGCGAAATGTCTACTGACAGCGGGTCATGTACCTGCTTGATGAGGATTTGCTGCTCATTGAGGACAGGATTGGTCACCTCAGTGACAACGCGAATCCATCCCTTGCCGCAGCGCGCGGCATGCTCAATCGCGGTATCGTAGGCGATGCTGGCGCGGCTGGCGTATTCAATCTGACGGATTGCGCCCTCGTAGACCTCTGCAGTCTGGATATCGGCGCCAGAGTCAACTGGCAAGACCTGAATGCTTGGCTTGTTCTGCCTGGCATCGTTGACAACCTGGTTGATGTACTGGTTGGTGTGGTCGAAAGTCAGGGTAGGGCGGCCGGCCAGATCGCGGGCATTGCGTACCACAGTTTCCCATTGTTGAGGGTCGGCAGGATTGGAGAAATTCAGGTCTTCCAGCATGCGCCGGCGCTCTGGCCCGAAGTGATCGGAGAAATCACTGAAACGCTCTCGGTAAGCCTGTAGTTTATCCTGCTCCATTTAAGCCCCGTTTTCAATTATTCGTGATTATACGCACATATTCATGTTAGGCAACATTTATGCGGCCATCCATCCACCGTTGTAGGCAGGCGCTTCCTTCTTGGGAGCCTTACGCTTGGAAGCCAGTGCCCGGCGCGCGCCTTCACAGGCATACCGCAGCGCGTCAATCACGTGGTTATCCTTGTCTTCCAAGATTGGCAGAATCACACCAGTGAGCGGGTCTTCCTTGTAGCGGTAGAGCGTCAATTCATCGATCAAGTGCTTGCACCGCGGGTGTACGATGATGTCGAAGCTCTTGAGAAACTCCACGCCCTCCTCCAGCGACTTAGCGCCCTTGATCGCCGGCATGATCTTCGGGAAGCCGTGCTTCTGCATGTGGCTGATGGTCTCTGGCCGGGCGCTGTCGGCCGTGATCGGCCACTTCTCAGCCTCGGGCACGCTCATGAACAGTTCTGGCAGGTTGACGATTTCGCAGCCCACCATGTAAGCCTCGTAGTCCACGTACAGCCGATTGCCTTCAATGTCGCAGCGGATCAACACTGAAGGGTCAACAGAGAAGCCCCAGTCAGCGCCTAGGCGGAATACGGTCCCTGCCGGCCGTTCGAATTCCTCAATACTCCAGTTCTTGAACACCCGCGCGCTGCTGTTCTGCTGGTATTTGCCCAGCCAGATATGTGCATACTTGTCCGGATCACGCTTGCGGTCGTACTCCATTTCCACGCGCAGGACGTCTGGCAACCATGGGTTGTCCATGTAGTTGGCGGTCACCAACGTTGTACCAGGCGGCGGCTCCTCGCCACACAGCAGAGCATCAACCGGGTCAGTCGCGAGGCTCGGGTTCCATGAGAACCACAGTTCGGAGTTTGGCTTCCGGATGGTCGGGCGCAGCATGTCGAGGCTTCGCTGACTGAGCGTTTGCGCCTCCTCAACCCAGGCAATGTCGTAACCTTCCAGGGACTTAATCGACTCGGCGGTGTGGTTCTGCATACCCTGAAAGATGATCAGGCCACCATTCTTGGCGAGGATCTTCTTATCCTGCACCTCGAAATAGGCGCCTGCATTGAGCGACTCGATCTTGCTTTCAAGTAGCTTCTTGACGGACTGGTCAAGCGACTTCTGAACCTCACGAACACACACAGCATCCGTTTTCTGCATGATGGAGCGCTCAATGAGCATTTCGCCCATGAAGTGGCTCTTACCGCTTCCTCGGCCTCCCTTTGCCCCCTTGTACCTTGAAGGCTCCAGCAGAGGGAGGAATACACGTGGCGTCTGAATATCGAGTGTGCTCATGCCTGCTTTGGAGGGTCAACCACAATGCGGCGGATCTCGGCAATCTGCACCGGGCCTCCATCCTCACCAGTGACTTGCAGCGGGAGCAGCTTGGGGTAGATCGTTCCCCAGAAGACGCGCTCATTGGCCGGGTCTTCATTCACCCACTCAGTAAGCCGAGTAGCACCTCCAAGAGCCTCGGCTGCCGCAGCAATCGCCTCCTTGGCGGTCTTTGTGGTCTTGCTTACCGCTCCCTTTGGCTTACCAGGGTTGCCTTTTCCGAAACGTCCCGTATTTTTCGGTGTTTCCATACTGTAACTCTCATGCCGCATAGGGCAAGTTCATCATGCCATCCGGGCAAGTGCGGTGTTGCGTTTATTACACTTCAAACCATTCGATGCAGATATCAAACGTGCCGCCTGCGATGGTGGCGCCGTTCAGGTTGATCGCCAGTTGCTGAGCCACTCCGCGCAGGATGATTTCCTTGCCCTTGTCGCCGAAGTCGAACACAACAGGCGGAGTGCCGGTGCTGGTTGCGCTTGGAACGGGCAGGTAGCCGCGTCGGACAGTTCCTACAGCCGTTCCCAGCGCGCCAGGGTTGGCAGTGTATGCCAGCACAGCGGAGGATGCAGCGGCATCGGTCGAATCGTGGGGAACTGCTGTCTGGCCGGTCGATGTGCCCCCAGTGTCAGCGGTCGATCGCTTAATCAGCAGAATGTCGTTCACACCGGCCGTGGTCTGCACGCCGCTGATGGTGACGCGGGTCACGTAGCAAGTATTGCTGGCGTTGCCGCTGATGGTGGCAATGTCAGTAGCAGATGCGGCAGCCGCGACGTTGAACGATGCACTGTAGGTGCGTGCCAGTTTGCCGGGGCTGGTGGTGGAAGCGGCACCATTCGCGCCCACGGTCATGCGGCGCCAGGCATATTGCGGATCACTGATGGTGCAGTTCTGCGAAGTGCTGTCGCCCACCACTACGCCGCTACAGACGAAGCTTACTGCCACCACGGATGAGGCCGCGTTGACCTTGGCGATGCGGAATGGAAGGTTTTGCGCTTGCGGCTGGATATTGCGGCAGTAAGCTACTGGAGCGTCGGTGGAGTCGATGTAGAAGAACATCGTGTCTCCACGGTCGATAATGCCGTAGATGTGCGGGCCAGCGGTCGGCCAGGTCATAGTGCTGAACTGGGCAGATATGCCACCTGTTGGCAACGATGCCTGCGCGGTGATCAGGGCCGGGTTGGTCGAGTTGATAACGTATCGCGTGCCGGCGACGTACACCACGGCATTCAGGGCGCCAGTAGCGTCAATCTCGAAGCCGGCGCCGTCCGTCATTGGCGTAGCGAAGGCGTAGGAGGTTACTTGGCCGCAGCCGATCCAGAAGTGCGAATTGGGGTTGCTGACTTGGCTCGTCGGCAGGGTTACAGCGCCAGCAGCTACACGGTAGCCAAGGCCTGGCGGCGTGAAAGTCGGGGCGGTAATCGCAACAGAGGTCGCACTGCCGGTCGTGCCGCCGTTAAGGGTGAAGCTGCCGGCGGTTTGCGTCGGGACTGTGCCGCTCAGCGTCCAGCGGTTTGCATCCACCGTGGCGCCATCGAATGGGTCAACGAACAGCGATGCGGGCTCAATGGAAACTTTCAGTGCGCCGTAGGGCTGCACCTGGGCGAACAGGCCAAGTGCGACCATGGTCGGGGTAGAGAGGAATGAACCTTGCAGGGTGGTTGCGTCTGCCGTGGTGTAGGCTGCGCCGGTCGCGCTGTAGCGCTGTGCGCCAGTGTAGGTATCTCCAGCATTTGCCATCGGTTATGCTCCAGCGCCTCGCGGCGTTAAGTTGGTTATATGGTAGATTTTACACCGATATTCCGTAGCGAAACATGCTTTCAGGCCATAGTCAAGACAAAAAAAATCCCGCTGGAGAAGCGGGAGAAGTCCAACCGGAGAAGACTAGGGAATTTGTAAGCAGCAAGAGAGTTCGCATATGGCAGCGTTACTCGTTAGCAAGGAGATACCTGATTGAGGCGACTACTGCACAGGCGCCGACCCTGTGCTATCTCTTGCTGCTTGAAACTGGCAACGGGTAGTGGATTCAAACCACTGACCAACGGAGTCAAATTCCGCTGCTCTATCGCTGAGCTAACCCGCAATTGAAACTGCGTGGCGAGAATGCTTGTTTGCATGATGGCCTGCACTGCGCTCATCACATATGCGTGATCCGTCACGCTGCACTTCACATTTTGACGATAGCGTCATAAGCGTAGGTGAATTTTTCTTCCACAAGACACTTATGAGTTATTAGAGACTTTCACTTCAGCGTCATCAATGCTCAGCTCCACAAGGTAACAAGCCCTCGCCACACGACTGCTGACTCAGCGGACAGGAACCGCATTCACCACCTGCTTGCGCCCATTCCTGGTTCGGTGGCAGTCAAATCAGCATGCGTGTAGCCACCCCTTACGATGGTGAGGCGATGATCTCAGCAGGAATAGTAGCGACTGACGCCACCCCGGCTGGAAGATCATGTTGCTACTCTATCACGCCAGATCCGACTTTTCCACCTTTACAACTTCAAAATACCACGTACCGTCCTGGCGCTGCCTGGCTTGCTTCTCGGTGATGGTGAACAATTCCCCGCCAAGCGCATAGGGCTGCTGTGGGATGGGCTTGGCGGTTGTCATGGCTTAGTCCTGATAAACAGGATTTAGCATGTCATGCTGCTCCTTGCTCCATTGCAGCTTATCACGCAGACGGAAGCCCAGCAGAGGCCAAATCTTATTGACGGCGTTCTCGCGCGCAATCTTGCGGCCAATTTCGGCATCGAAGTTCTCCGGGCTGGCACAGGCACTTTCACCGGTGACAGTGAAACCGTTACGCAAGATCAGCACGCAAAAGGTCAAGAGGTGCAGTTGGTCGGGGATCAGCCCAGCCTGGAACGTGGCTCCTTCACCCGCCGTGAAATAATGTTCGCTAACGATTTCCTTGGCAATGTCGGCGGGTGTTACGCGCGGTGCGGTCAGGCCCTTGGCTTTGATTTCCTGCTCAATTGCGCTGTCGCCAGTAGCAGGGGATTCGATTCGTTGCATGTCTACTCCTTCAGTTTATGCCCTATTGGGCGGGGTTGATTTTCTTACAGTACCATTTCCTTTATTGCGGCGCACCAGAACTTTCCAGTCCTTGTAGGCTTCCCATGGCGAGTAGGCAGCAGCGCCAGCATTAAGTCCCGTACAGACCCAGTGGCGACCAACTTTCTTCATGCGCGGCTTCTCCGGCTTGCGTCGTACCTCGTTCAGCATCATGCCACTCCTTCCAGTCATGATCATGCCTTCCTTTTGTAAAGTTCTACCAAGTCAGGGGCACCCATTTTCATGAGCAGATCACGTCGATAACTCCAATTATCAACGTGTCCATTCCCTGTGTACTCAGCCAGTTTTTCTTTCTCAAGAATGAATGAAAAGCTGATGCTTGAATATGCTCGGCCAATAATGGCATCCACAAGCATTTCCTTTCTTGTAGGATCGGTCATCATCATGCCACCATCCTTTCATCAGCCAGCTTGTAGGCGCCCACCAGCATAGCGGCCTCGATATGCGGCAGGGTGCGCAGGTAGGTACTGACGCCCTTGCGCAGGGCCTGGTATTCCTTCGTGGTCAGGTCGAGCAGCTGTGTCGGGCGTTCGCAGGCCGACTTGAGCGCGGTCCAGGCGTCCGCCACGGTGTCGTACATGGCCTTGTTGCCGTTCTTGGTCATGATGTAGGCGGCAGCAAGCATGTTGCGCGCAAGCGTGTTGGAGAGGCTATTCGGGGCCTTCCCGCGCTTTGCCGCGTCCAGTGCGATCAGGATCGGCAGCGCGATGGCGTCAACGTCCTCTGGCTGGATCTTGGTCTTGCCGGCGATGACCATCAGCGGGTCTCTGCGGTCGCGCCATTTGAAAGGCTTAGCCATTGATCACCTCATAGTGCAGCGAAGGAATTGCCTCGCGCTCGGCCCGTAGCTGGGCAATGCGCTCTGCCATCTGCGGCCTGGCGCGCAGCGGGCGGAAGCGGTCCACATGGACACGGCTCTCTGCCTCTACCTGTTTCTTGGTCGGGACAAAGTAGGTGGTCGAATTGCGCGTGCCACTGCGACGGATCAGGCCATTCTCAGCCAATTCCGTGAGGAAATGCTTTGTGCTGGCCGCTGGCTGGCCGGTGCGCTTGGCAATAACTGGCGAGGTCATGTATTCGCCTGCATTCTCGTTCAGGAAGACCATAAGCGAGTTTTTGATTGCTTCAATGTCAAGAGCTTCCATTATTCGCGCTCCTTCGCCCGCATTTCCCCCATGGCTGCATAGAGTTCAGCGGCGCTCGAAATGAACTTCACGAAGCCCCATATGCCCAGCAGGCCGAAGCAGATCATGCCGCCCCAGGCCAGGATAGCCCCGGCGTTGAGTTGCTCCATGTAGGTGATGAGTGGTTGCATTATTTTTTCTCCTCAAAAATGTCAACGGCTGTGCTGGTGCAGATCTCCACAATGGTTATGATGGATGCCAGTACATAAATGGTCGCAATGGCGCCATAAATCCATCCCGGCGCAGAGAACCGCTCTGAAACAAGCAACCATACTGCCATCGATGAAAAGTTAAAGCGCGGTGGAAGGTTGCTAAATTTGATGTATTTCTTCATTTCTCTTTCTCCTTGTGTTGTTACTTCAATTCGTGCCAATTTGTGGTGCTTGCGTGCGCGTGAAGCTAAGCGCCGTATTCGTTGAGCCGCCCTTGATAACGTCGATCGCTTTCTGCTCGTCGCCGATCAGGACGGTGCCAGCGTTGTACTGCATGCCCATGGCACCGTTCTGCGAGCTAGCCATGCCTATCATCTTGCGAGGATATTCTGGGATCTCATCGCGCATCTTGTAGCCGCGATAGCGCGTTTCGAACTCCTTTGCCACGAATGGCCAGTCATCATCCGACTTGTTGCCAATCTGCACCCAGCCGCCCATGTCCTGAATCACCCTGTGGATAAGTGGGTCATCGAAAGCAACGTCGCTGTAGGTGCCGACTGTGCGCACGGCGCGGTCCACCTTGCTCCATGCCAAGCTGGCTTGATCTTTTGTGCTGCCTTGCAAGACCTTGGCCAAATCGCTGATTTTCGGCATCCAACGCCCGTTTTCGTCCGGGCTTTGCGTATGCGCCCAGGCCGCTTTCTCGATGGCCGCGAAGTCGTATTGTTTCAGGCCCTCCCAGTACAGGGCCATTGTCCCTTTGGACACTTCCTTGTCGTAATAATCGGCAAGGGCGGTCATTAGGCTGGCAAAGCGCTTCTTCTCATCAATAGTGTCTAGCATTGCTCCTCCAACCATGCATGGGCATTGTTGGCGGTGGCCTGCCCCTTGATTCCCAGCCGGCTTTCAACTTGCTTAGGCAGCCCACGGCGCTCCACGCGCACCGCAAACAGGCCCTGCCAGCCGTTCAGCGTCGATTGGTCCAGCACCGCGCCGGGGTCATTCCCTTCGGCCTGCAAGCGCTCCAGTGTGTTGATAGCCAAGTTAATTGCGCGCTCAGTCTTCAGCGGCTTCTTGATCGAGACACGCATTTCGACGTAGCCGGCCCAGGCGTCGGCAGGAATCCAGTTAGGGATCATCTTCATGCAATCCCCCTGATGGCAGCTTCAAGGCGCCGCTTTGCGTTGTATTCTGCGCGGCGCGCAGCCTGGTAGGCGTTGTATTCGGACTTAGTAGCTTCGCATGCGCCATCAAAACTTGGATGATGCCGACCAATTCGCTCGTCAGGATGAACCCAAAAAGCCTGTTCTGGATCGCGCATATCTTCGCCAGTCTCGTATTTCGACCATGCTACATGGTAGAGAAGCTTTGCATGCTTTGCTGCATCTTTTGCCTTTTGGTGCTCAATGGCCTTGCACGCAATCGAAAACATCTGCTCAGTAGTAGCCGAAATCATGCTTCAATCCTTTTCACTTCTTCCAGCAGGCCGGGCGCATGGCGGCGCACATACAGCTTGTGCAGTTCCGTCTTGCGGGTATCGTAATCCATGCCCATTTCGATCATGGTCGTGTTGGCGCGCTGCATGGCCTGAACGCAGCGGATTTCCAGTGCGGTCAGGTGATCGCGGATTGGGTCATCCTTGCCGATGCCATGCGCAGCGCGATATTCCTTGGCCGACTTGCCCAGCGCAATGCGGTTGATCAGGTCAAATTCATTGGAGAAATGGTAATGCGCCACCTCTTTGCCCTTGATTTCGCGGCTGTACTTGATGGCATCCGTAAGGTGCGGAGCCTCCAGGCGCGCCTCTTGGCGGGCAGCGATGCGCTTCGCATTCTCAATATCGCCCTGCGCCAGGGCATCGAAGGCGCGGATAACCTTAATATTGAAGACAGGTGATACCCACATGGCATAGGAGTAGACCAACTCCTTGCAAACCCATGTGCCGCCATTCCTGCCTTGCTTGAGATTAACTACGGGAATCCCCGTAGTTTCCAGAAGAGAAACAAGCTCTTTCGTCTGCTTGTTCGAAAGCCATTCGGAAGGCTCATTTTTGCGCTCAGCGCCCGCCGCTTTGTGCAGGTCGTTCAGCGAGTAGAGGCCCGCGCCATCCTGCCGAACCTTGCCGCCTACGATTGTCAGATCCATTTTTCTCCTATCGCCAGTGTTAGAGATTAAATTTTGATATTTCACTCAATTTCTCAGCAGCCCCAAGAAATTGCGCCATTCACTTCTACGTCTTTCAGAAAATCTTCCGCTTGCTTCTGTCCATATATGATCATGACTGGAACACCAAACGAGTTGTAACGAATCCCCTGTCTAGTCCCAAGCCATCCATTGCCTGTCTTGTGTTTTATCGGAGCGGCCTTCACCTCCAGAATCCCAGAAAGAAAGCCGTCTTCAAAAATTGCTATGTCGAATCTACATCTTGCACGCTTGTTCGCATCTGGATATTTGACTTTCACTTCTCCTCGAGCATTGATCCCTAACTTTCTCAAGTTAGACCAGAGGTATGCTTGAACTTCAAACTCAGACTGCTTTGATGGTTCTTTGATTTTCATAATCCGGTTTGGTGAACGGACGCAGCTCTAGACTGCATCCTTTACTAAAGATCCGTATATGGAGCCTCAGACGCGAAAGCCTTTTCGGGGAGTCGGTGCTTTCTTCGCCGCCGACTTGCGCAGTATTCCACCCCTGACAACCAGTTCTGCTATGGCCTTCGCAACCTGTCGTTTGCATTCCCATTACGAGAGCCATGCCGGCGGTACAGACGAAAAAAAAAGCACCTTGACTGAACTCCTCCCCCGGAGGGGGCTGGCGGCCCGGAACGATCAAACCGGGGGAGTTCAGTCAAGGTGCTTCTACCTCAATCGTTTTATGTGCCGCCAAGCACAACGAAATATTGCCTATTCGAATTCATTTCGTCAAGTAAATTTTGCACCTATCTCAACGAAAGTAACTCGTTTGCCATGAGCGTATGCACAGCAAACGAATCGCTAGCAAGATTTAAGGCATGAATCGCGCCAGAAAAAGCAGTACCGAAGTACCCATCAGGCTGTAGCCGAAAGTGCGTACAGCATTGCCCAGGACCGTAGGCTTCTCGCCATTGATCAGGTTGCCGACGAATAGGACACCATATCCACAGAGAAAAATCATGATTGATACTCCTTCGCAAGTTTGAGCAGGAATTCCATGTTGAACGTCAGCAGCATGAGCATGCCAAACAGGCCGGCGTTAAGAATCCAGCCGAGGATGCGGGGCCAGCGTGCGCGGCGCTCGGTGCGCCAGGTGCGGTTATGGTAAGAGTGCATCATGGTTGCACCCGGATAGCGAAAACTTGCACAGGATCAGGGCCAAAGTGCGGATGCGTGATGGTCTGCACCTCGTAGCCACGCCAGGGCAGTACCAGAATATTTTCAGCATCGTCACGCGCCGGGTAGCCGCACTTGATCAGCACGTTGCGGAACTGCTTTCCGGCGATGATCTGGGCCCAGCGGTGTGTGGTGAGCCGGTATTCGAATTCCTTCGTGCCGTTCTTAATAGCATCGAAGTATTCACGCTTGAGATTCAAATGCAAGTCACGCATCACAGCACCTCCTTCAGCACCAGCCCGGCCAGCAGCAACACCACAGCCGCCAGAGCACACGCAAGCGCAATCTGCCAGCTTCCAGGGTCAAATATGCACAGGTCGTCGTCTTCGTCGTGGTTCATGCAGTAGACTCCTTCGATTGTTGGTTTTCTTCCACTTTTATGCAGGATGACACGCGCCATCCACGGTAGGTAGCAACTAAGCCTTTTCTAAGGCGATTGAAGCCAGCACGGACGGTTTCCAGATTATTTTCTCGACAGTACTTCCGAAGGTTTTTCCCCTTCATTACGGCGCCTGAATCATGTACAAAATGAAATGGACGCCCTTTCGACTCTGCCATTTTCGCAACCCCTGCATCATTGTCTGCATTACGCGTAGACATGATTCTAGATCTCTCGGCAAGCCACGGGGTATCGTGTTTGGTCTTGCCGCGCATCTTGCTTATCCCGCGCTCCGTGCCACCATTAATCGATCGCTCCGCCAGATTCTGCACTTGAGTAATGAAACGACACGAATCCACTGTATAGTCACCTTGATCAGTATGGCGGCCAAGTTGATAGGAACCATGCGTACGTCCGATTTGTGATAGCGATATGCCGGCATCAATTATCTTTTGAAGATATTCATTAAAGCTCAGCGCCCTTACACCCCTTCGGGCAGCATGCTTGTAATGAGTTCGCCATTTTGCTCTAGCAATCTTAAGATTCATGGTCATTCCTCAACTTTTGACGTCTAGCTTTTTTCGTGAAAATGCTCTTGATGCGGATCAGGTATTCCTTGGAGAACTTCCTGACTTGGTTATTGGCCTCAATAGCCAAAACCTTCTCTTCGCCAATGCGCTCTACAAGACCAGCCCTCAGAGCCACAACATTGCCCCCTAAGTAACGGTTGCATTTGACGCAGGCAGCTGCTGCATTGTGTAGATGAAATGCAAGATGCGGGGCCGCACCTCGACTGCGATAATGCGAGCAATCCATAGTGCCGCCGAATGCCTCTTTTGGGGTAGCACCACAGCTAATGCATGGCTTCCCATAATCTCGGGCCCGTACATAACTGTTCCAGGCTGCTTGCGCTTCTTTCTTGTAATCGCTCAGCTTCTTAAGCGATTCGCGTTTTTCCCTATCCTGCGCACGCTCGGCTTTCTTTGCACGCTTTGCCGCAGCCGATTGCGCAGCCTTGGCTTTTGCTAGCTTCACCTGGGCAATCTCGGCTCCGCAATCCTCGCTGCACCACACCACAAACGGTTTGTCAGGCATGAACTGCTTGCGGCATGACTTCACAGCGCACTTACGGGCCTTTGGTGGCTTAGGCTGGACTTCCGTCTTCTGTTCTACCGTTGTGCGCACGGCGCCGAATACTGCGGGCTTGAAGCCGGATCTGGTCATGGACTTTTTCCTCGCCAGCATCAGGATTCCTTCCCGCAAAGCTTGGCCACAGCAGCCGCATGCTGGAGCATCAATCGGCGCCCTCGCTCATCTGAGCTATTGAAGTGGCGAATCAGCAGATGCGAGCGGTAGTCGTCGCTCTCTACCATGTGGATAACCGGCAGATCGGGCATTTCTGGAATCTCTTTCAGGTTCATTGGTCACTCCATTCAATGTTGATCTCAGCACCAAAAGCCAGAAGCCATTCGATGAAATTCGCCGCCAGGCGTGAGGGGAACTTCTTCGTTTGCACGCCAAGCGCCACCACCCCAGAGCCATCAAGAGCCGGCGCCATTTCAACGACGCCCATGCTCTGCCACAACGGGCCGATATCCGGATCCTTCATCGTGTCGCGCTTGAACTGGTCCACCAGAAGGCGCTTCATGTCGTCGGCATCCCATTTGCGACCGCAGTGCTCAAACTGGCGCGCAATGTCGCCAATCATTGCGTGGTATTTCTTCTCCTGCTCGCGGCTCTTGGCTGGCAGAGGATCGTCCACAACCACGCGCAGAGGGGATGCAGCATCCAGCGGCACATGCCTCAACAGCGCAAGCGCCTGCTCTCGCTGCTGCTCTGTGCGCAGGAGGATTGTGCGCGTGGGGAATTTGGGGCGTGTCATCATTTCGCCTTTGCTGGGTCTTCGGCTAGGCCGCGCCATTGGATTCCTTGGAACACAGAGCGATTCCTGCCGATCAATTTATCAGGTGAATCACTTCCAATGCCCACCCAAAATTCCCCATTCCATTCATAAAATGGATATGGCAGCGGGATGCCATCATTCCCGCGCTCATAGACGCCAACGCGAACAGGATTGACTTCGCCCGGAAACCACGGCGTCAGCTTCGGCTTCATTTCGTCACCTCGCGGCGCTTAGCAATCGGCAACCCGAGCATCTGCTTAATCTCAGTCGTGCTCCAGCCGGTCATTTCATGCATGCGAATGATGGCCGTAGCGCCCATCGGAAGGGTGCCATGCGCCCATTTGCTGATGACTGGCGGCTGAGTTTCCAGAGCGCGGGAAATAGCCGCGTCATTCTTTAGGCCAAGGTGCTTGGCGAACTGGTTAAGCACTGCGCGTTGCAGCGCTGCGCGGGCCGCTCGCTGCTGGTCGTTTTCGTCTTTAAGAAGCATCGTTTTTCCTCTCTATATCCGGGGTTGGATGATTCATTATTGCATCGCGCATGCAAATTTGCAACACAAATATTTAGCATTTTTGCGCATTTAGTTCTTCCATATTTGAAACTTGATGTGCTATAGTTCTTACATGGCAGCGCAATTCAGCGCAGCACTTACAAGAGGAAACTATGAAATTCATTGCAATCATCGCCATGATTACCCTGGCCGCTTGCACGAACGTAAATAAAGAAGACGTTCGCGAACATGCTGCAGAAACATTTAAGCAAGCTGGCTTCGAAGTTGTTGGTTATGAGGGGTGGCAACGTGGCTATACGTCTGCGGCTGGTAACGGTGGCGCAGTGGTCTGGTACACACTCAAACGAATTCCAGATAATGGCATTACATACCATGCTGCCATCCAGAAATGGGGTGATGAATATCACATCTATAACCTTTCGGCGGTTGATGCGATTAAGCCAAATTGACGATGAACGGAGATAACCACATGAGTCAGCAGCAGCAAGACCAACAATCCGCCGACCGCACCGAATACGAATGGAAGCAGCGCCGCATTCGTGAGGCTGTGGCGGCTTATTTGAAGCGCCAAGCACGCCGTGATTTCAAGGAGGCAGCATGATCACGAAGATTCCAACTCAATCGCGCCGCACCCCAAGCGCAGCCGCCTGCTTCATCATCGTGGCTGCGGGGATCTTGGCGGGATATCTTGTAGCGAGGCTGGCATGAGAATTGTTGACCGCAAAACTTTCCTGGCATTACCGGAAGGGACAGTATTTTCTAAGTACGAGCCATGCGTCTTTGAGAGCTTGTGCATCAAAGGCGAGACATGGGGGAATGACTTCCTTGTACAGTACATCGACAGCGCCCTTGATGTGCAGAATTGCGGCGAATTTTCCGAGAAACTGGAAGCATCGAAAGAGAACGGTAGTAGTGTATCTATGGACTTTGATTGCATGAGCCGTGATGGCTGCTTTGATGATGACCAATTATTCGCTGTCTGGGAACGATCTGACGTTGAGGCATTGATTACTCGTCTTGCTCAAGCGCTTTTTCTTACTCGGTAGGCTCCACAGTGCCGGGCGTAAGCTGGCCGCGTAAGTGCCAGAACAAACACAAGGAGAAATGAGAATGACCACTGAAATTCTGGATGCACAAACAACGCAAGTCGCCGCCTATCAGCCTTTCTATGCTGAACTGGCGAAGCTGGAGCAGGACAACGCCGCCCTGGTGTTCCACTACGAAACGCCGAAGGGTAATAAAGAGGCACGCAGCCACGTGTTCAGCCTGCGCAAGACCAAGGGCGCCCTGGAAAAGGTGCGCAAGGAAGCCAAGGCAGAATCGCTGCGCATCGGTCGCGCTGTGGACTCCGAAGCGGCAGCAATCGAGGCCCGTATCGAGGCCATGATTACCGTTCACCAGCTGGAAATCGACCGCGTTGAACAGATCGAGAAAGACCGCGTTGCGGCGCTGGATGCGCGCCTGAACGAAATTGAACTGCTGAAAATGCACGGCGGTACCAGCGCAGAATACCGTGCGGAGATTGAGCGTGTGCAGGCAATCGAAATCGGCGCCGACTGGCAAGAATACATGGCCCGCGCAACGACTGCCAAGACCGCAATGCTGGAGCAGCTTGCAAAGCACCTGGCAGACGCCGAGCAGCGCGAAGCAGAAGCCGCCGAACTGGCCCGACTGCGCGCCGAAGCGGAAGCCCGCGCACAAGCTGAACGCGATGCAGCGATTGCCAAGGCGGCAGCGGAGCGCGCCCAGGCAGAGGCGGAAGCCAAAGCAGCGGCAGAAGCCGAAAAGGCTCGCAAGGCACTGGAAGCCGCCGAGGCCGAAGCCAAGCGCAAAGAGCAAGCCGCAGCGCTGGCTATCCAGCAGGAGCGCGAACGTGCCGAGCGCGAGAAAGAAGCAGCTGCGCGCCGCGAAATGGAACTCAAATTGCAGGCCGAAGAGACCGAGCGCCGGCGCGTGGCAGAAGCTGAAGCGGCAGAACGTCGCCGCGTGGAAGCCGAGAAGAAAGCAGAGCAAGACCGCCAGGCTGCCATCGCAGAAGCGGAGCGCCGTGTGCAGGAAGCGGCCGAGCGTGAGCGCGCAAAGATCGCTGCCGAGGCCAAAGCCGCTGCCGACGCCCAGGAGGCCCGCGAACGTAATCGCGCACACAAGGCCAAGATCAACCGCGAAGCCGTGGCATCGCTGGTTGCGGGCGGCATCGCAGAAGATGTGGCAAAGGCAGTCGTTACCCTGATCGCACAGGGCAACGTCGCCAACGTGGACATTTCCTACTGAAAATTGGTATAGTGTCTATCCGGCTTGGACTCCGGGAAAACTTGGTAAGGCTTCGTGAACCCTCTGGCGGTGTACCAACACCGTTAGTCCAACCCAGAAATGGGAGAGGGTTTCACGAAGCCTTTTTTATTGGACAAAAATATGAGCAACGCACTTACCCTCATCACTGGCGACATTGAGAGCGCAAGGGATGACTTTCAGCGGCTGCTGTCGGACAAGTCGATCAAGTTCGAGCAGGAGGCCGGCTTCGCAATCCAGATCCTGGGCGCGAACGATTATGCACTTAGCATCGCTCAAGGCAATCGCCAATCCGTGATCAACGCGGTGAAGAACATCGCGGCCATCGGCATCAGCCTGAACCCGGCCAAGAAGCAGGCTTATCTGGTGCCGCGCGCGCGTGCGATCTGCCTGGATATCAGCTACATGGGCCTCATGGACCTGGCAATGGCCACAGGATCGATCAAATGGGCGCAGGCTGAGATTGTGCGCGAAAATGATGGATTCGCACGCGGCCGCTTCGATGAGCCGCCTACGCACACGTTTAACCCGTTCTCGAAGGAGCGCGGCGAAATCATCGGCGTGTATGTGGTCGTGAAGACTGCGGACGGCGACTACCTGACTCATACCATGGAAATCGGCGAGGTCTACGATATCCGCGACCGCTCCGAGGCATGGAAGGCATGGATCAACAAGCAGAAGAAATGCCCGTGGGTGACTGACCCAATGGAGATGATCAAGAAAACCTGCGTCAAGCAGGCCTACAAATACTGGCCAAAGACTGATCGCCTTGAGAATGCGATTCATCACCTGAACACAGATGGCGGCGAAGGGCTGGCCGATATCAACCAGGCGCCAGAATCGATCGATGTTTCGCCCTTGATCGCGGAAGCCATGAAGACCACCACCGACGCGGCCGCGCTGGCATGGTGGCGCGAGAATAACGGCACCGTGGCCCATGACAAAGTGGCGCACAAGAAGCTGAAGGACGCCGTCGCCTACCACCGAGCCAAGCTACAGGAGCAGGAAAAGGCGAACGTCATCGACCAGCCAATGCAAGAGGTGCAGGACGCCGGCACCGATGAATTCGTGCAGGCCATGGATAACACCGAGGGGCAATCTTGAAGTTCATCGAGTGCCGCCAGGGCACACAAGCTTGGTACGATGCCAGAAGTGGCCTGATTACCGCGTCATGCTTCGCCGCCGCTATTTCCACGGTCGGCGCCATGAACGACCAGCAGATGGCCTACGTTGCGGCAGTACGCGGCGGCGCCAGCGAGAAAGAGGCGGCACTGGCAGCCGGCTACAAAGCGGCGCCGAAGTCCGACATCATCAAGCGCGCGTTGGCTGGCGAAGACACCAGCAAGCCATCTGATGTGTCCGTGCGCTATGCGGAAGACCTGGCACTGGAGCGCATCAGCGGCATGATGCTAGCCGAGCCGCCGCGCGCTTGGGTGCTCGACCGCGGTCACGAACTGGAAGACGTTGCGCGCCGCATGTATGAGGCCCGCGAACGCGCTTTCGTGACTGAGGCAGGTATCTGCGTTGATGGCAGCTTTGGCTACTCCACTGATGGCCTCGTGGATGATGACGGCTTGATAGAAGTGAAGTGCCCGATTGACAGCGTGAAGATTCGCGCCATGTGGAAGACCGGCGACGTGAGCGAATATCTTCACCAGATGCAGGGCGGCATGTGGCTTACCGGCCGCAAATGGTGCGACTTCATCATGTACGTTCCTGCCCTAGCCAGCGTCGGCAAAGACATGTACGTCAAACGCATCATGCGCGATGACGCCTTTATCGATGACATGGTAGACAAGCTGGTCAAGTTCGAAACGATGGTGCTCCAGGCCGAACAGTTCTGGCGCGAGTAACATGGCCCTCGACCCAGCCCGCATAATCTTTGCTACCAAGCTGCGCCCAATATCCCTACTGGATGAGGACGACGATCCCTGTGATGGTTGTCTATTCCGAAAGGAGCGCAGCGAGGTATGCCACAAGGCAGCGGAACAGGCAAAGTTAAGGGGCCTTGAGGATTGTGAAACTGGCGTCGTATATATCGCAGTGAAGATTGATCCTCGCCAAGTTGACCTCTTCGAATAGCCTCCTTGTGGGGCTATTTTATTTTGCATGCTGTGTAAAATATGTAGCTTTTGGTGTAGCTTTTGTGTATACTGAATCCAGTTCACAAGGAGGAAAGATGACAACCAAACCAACCGCCAAAGTGCGTAAAGCTTTCGCGCTTCTGCGAAAACATGGCGAAACCATGACCATCAAAGAGGCAGCGGAGAAAGCTGGCTGCTCTCGTTCAGCGATCTATCGTTCCGCGTTGTATCCAGAGTACGTAAAAAGTCTGAATTTGTATGTCGGAGGTCGCCATGCATGAGCTTGACCACCACCATGAGAACGAGTCGCGCTATAGCTGCTCGCACTGCGAAGAGACTGGCATCGATATCGAATCACGTGAATATTGTACCGCCTGCGAACTCGGCAAGCGCCGCATGAACCTTGACCGCCTGGCTGAGCCTCTGCGCAATCATCCATTCACTAATGCGATGTGGGTAGCGCACCACTCGGCAATGAAGACTGAGCGAGCAATTGCAGCGGCTGAGTTGGCCCTGTTGAAATCGAAACTGCTCCAGGCAGAGCGCCGTTCCGCGCAGCCTGTGGTGCTAAGCGATGAGCAGATCAACCGCATTGCTGGCCGCAACGGCATTTACCGTGCAATGACGCCCGACGACCAAACCTGCAAGAGCATGATCAAACGGTTTGTTGGCGAAATCCTCGCAGCCAAGGAGCAAGCAAATGGCATCTAAACACGAACAGATGGCGGCAGTAATCTTCTTCCACGGCGGTAAAGTGGAAGACATACTTGCTCAGCATGGAATGGTCCTGCTTAAAGGGAAAACGCCTCAAGACTTCATTACGGCATTCCGACAAGGGATGGAGAAAGGTCGAGGGAAATTCGAGCGTGAAATGATGCATGCCGGGGAAGCACTGGAGAGTGTATGCAAGGAGCAAGCATGAACGACCGCGAACAATTTGAACTGCTGGTAGCCAAAGACTGGGATGCTCACGACCTACCTAACTTCGACCTTAACCCACTGGGCGACTATGTTGATGACGAAATGTTTTCCGCATTTGCATGGTTCAAGAAAGGCCGCGACACACTTCGTTCCGCCATCATTGCTACATTAAAAGGAGAATAAGAGATGTATCAATTCAGGAAGAAACCTGTCGTCATCGAAGCTTTCCAGTTCCAGCGCCGTAATAACGGACCTATCCCATACCCATACTGGTACGATGATGCAATGACGCGCAACGATATCATTCTGCACAATACTGGGAAATGGGGCGATATCACGCAGCCAGCTTATTGTGAAATCAAGACGCTGGAAGGAACCATGAGGGCCGACGAAGGAGATTGGGTTATTCGTGGCGTCAAGGGCGAAATCTACCCATGCAAGCCTGATATTTTTGAAGCAACCTATGAACCAGAAGCCGCCCGCGCTACTCCAGCACAGCCGGATAGTGTTCTGTGGGCCGCTGCCGAGAAGTTGGCGAACATTTGGGATGGCTGCGAAGGCGAAGGTATTGACGATATCGGCGCGACGATTCGCCATGACTTCAAAATGTTTGCGAAAGAACTCGGCGCGCAGCAGCCATCCCCATCTAGCGTGGGTGCGGCTATACGAAGCCTCGCGCTGCCGGAGCCAGATGCCTATCTAGGTATGAAGCGTGAGCCGCTTTTCTCGTCGGCGTCTATTGCATTGATTCTTTCCGAAGCAGCGGCACTAGCAGAGCAGGTGCAGGGGCAGCAGGTGCCTGAAGGTTGGCAGTTAGTGCCAAAGGAGCCGACCCCGGAAATGATCGCTGCATTTGCATTCAGGGGCGACGTAGAAATGGCAATTGGACATGCGGCTATCTACGAAGACGCTTGCGAAGATTACGCTGAAATGCTTCATGCCGCCCCCTCCATCGCTCAGGATGGGCAGAAGTCGGAGGTGCATGATGGCTAAGAACTGCGAAACCTGCCGCCATATCGAACTGATCGCGGACTGTGATTCGGATGGGCACATTACTTCCGGCTCTGGCTACACCTGCAACAAGCGGGCCGAAGCGGTAGCGGGTGGTGCCATTGAAAAGCGGTTCCTGGCGCGCCTTGATGATGCGTGGTGGATAAGCATCAAGCACCCATTCGGCGAAACCAATCACCTATGCACACAGGCTCGTGATGAGCAATTTGCTGAACTAATCGCCGCCCCGCAGCCATCCGACAACCTGCAACAGGCCAGCACCGACGACGAACCAGAGCAATGCCCGAAGTGCGCAGGTTCTCGCGTGTTGGGCGAGGTACGCGGAGTTCGTTGCAGGAATTGCGATGGGCGCGGATATGTACAGGCCAGCACCGCACAGGCAGAGCCAGCCAAGACCCCATACACCGACAAATGTGGCGTATCGTGGGAAAGCAAAGAGGCATACGACAGAGCTGTTTCCAAGGAAGCGGCCAGCGACACCGATGCAGGTACGCGTTACCAAGTGCGAGAGATCGGGGAAGGTGGCTGGCGCGACGCTTCCAAAGAGTGGTATGAATACTGCCAGAAAAGCCCGGAAATGGACACACGTATTGCCGCGCCAGCGCAAGCCACGCCAGAGGGCGCAGACCTGCCGCCGCTGCCAGCGAAGCGATACAGCGCGACGACATGCACGCTATTCACCGCAGACCAGATGCGTGACTTCTACCGGCAAGGCCATGCTTCCGGGCTGGAGAAAGCAGCGGAGATTATTCAGAATCTAAGTTCCGAGAACGAGGATGGCGATGCAGCATTAAACAGAGCCAACACTGCCATCCTTCAGGCTCTCGACGCCGAGCCAGTAGATCAGAAAGGGGTGTGTGATGGCAGCCTCTGATTATTATTTGTGTGACGTATGCGGTAAAAAAGCCTTCTATGATGCCAACCTTGATTACAACTCCGACGGTAGTCTAGGCTACGTGGGCGAGATGGCCGTGATATGTACCGAATGCGCCAAGACCCACGACATTAAAATTGTCGCGCAGCATGAGGCAGAGCCGGTGGCGGAGGTCGCACAAGAAGCCTTCGGGCCTGGCCAAGTGGTATGGTTGGCCCCTGCCAGCGCCATCCCAGATGGGACGCTACTGTACCGCGCAGCACCGCCCCAGCAGGTAAATACCACCAAAGGAGATCCACAATGATCCGCACTATCGCTTTTGCACTGATGATGATTTGCACCGCTGCACGCGCTGATGACTGGACAGGCCCGGACAAGGCGAAGCACTTCGGCGTATCGTTCGCGCTGGGCGCTGGTGCGCAGCTGATCCTGCCGGAAGACAAGCCCGTTGCGGCCTTCGCCCTGGCGATGATGCCGGGCTTAGCCAAGGAACTGTCGGACTCGCGCAAGGGCGGCTCTGGCTTCTCTGTCAAAGACCTGGCTGCCGATGCGGCCGGCGCCGCGCTGGGAGTCTACGTCACCCGAACGGTGCAGGTACGTTTCGGGCGGCACAGCGTGGCGGTGGCGGGGACGTTCTAAGGCTTTGGCGGCGTGGATTGGGCGAGCATTCGCGTCTTATCTGCGCTGCCTTTTGTGCTGCCATAGAAGTACATCATGATCGCACCCAGCACCGTGGAAATCAAGACGCCCAGCACGGTATCCGCAATGCGCTGGCCGGCTGCCACAGGGGGCCAGAACGTAACCCCTGTAAAGTAGCACATAGCAAAGATCGACCACGCCGCAGCAAGATAGTAAACAAATCGCTTACTGAATAGGTCTTCCTGCCCGAGCGCGGCAATCTGCATATTCTGCGCTCCCAAAATGGTTTGAAGATAGGCTTTCTCTAGGTCGGCCTGCACCGCAGACATGGCCTGCTGGAAGTCCAGAACTTTAGCAGGATCCGCACGCAAGGCGGTAAGCACCTCATCTGGCGATTCCTTGCCGGTGATGGACTGTGCCACGCCGACAACTTTCCCTGCCACCTCCGCCGCCTTGTCGCTACCAGTCAACGACTTGACCAGCGAAGGAGCGAATTCCTTTGCCAGTTCGATTGCGCCTGCGATGATGAGTGGGGCAACCATTATGCCGATCCTGTGAGTTGCGTTGCAGCCGCCCAGTTCTGGGCCCAGGTTTCAGGATGCGGCTTACCAGGGCGCCATGCTTCGGTGTACTGCTTCCAGCCTTCGTCGGAGGTGGTAGGCAGCGCACCAGGCAGCGAATAGACCAGCAGGCGCGCAGCGGCAGCAGCGACGATATCTTGGTAGCGCATGGCCTCCCACAGCGCCAGCGGCTCAGGCTTGACGTTATAGTTTTCGCACAGGTTCTGCATGCGCTCAGCTGTCGCGTGATGCGTCAGGATGCCCTTGCAGCCGCCGCCAACTTCAAATTGCCAGAAAGAGGCAGCAGGTCCGCCCTCGACGCCGCCAGACGACACTTGCCGCCGATGTGCAAGACCGGATTCTTGCAACGCAATCGCCAGCAGGAAGCGGGCAGCACTGACCGTAGCGGGAATGCCCAGCGTAGCCAGGTCATCGAGCGCAGGAAGAATGGCGGTTTTGAGTAGTCGATGCGGGGTCATGGTCATGCCTCATCGGGTTCATCGTTCTGGTAAGCGCGCCAGGTGCGCAGCAGCTTGACTACCTGTACCGCCAGCACCACGCAGCCGGTCATGAGACCTACGGCGAGCGTTGCTGTGGATAGGTAGTCCTGCACCAAGCCAAGCTTGTACGCGCCTCCCATGGCCCCCGTGCCGGCCGCTACTGCCGTGGCAATCTTCGGGTTACCTGCGGCGCTCTCGATGGCGCTCCATACGGTTTCGTGATCGTTCATCGATTCGTCGTTTCAGTGATTTATCAAGTGCGGCCACCAACGCCGCCGCGAAATAAAGCAGTCCAGTTATGGTCAGCATCATAGCGGTCTGGAATAGCCAATCGGATAGCCTGTACATAGCTCAATCCCCAGGTGAAAACGTCAAAGAAGACGGGCGGGTATGAGGCCACGTAAAGGAACCAACCGATAGCGTTGGCGACAATGGAAACAATGGATAGGGTTTCCATGTCGGTACAGACCTGGCCGCTCAAAATATGAGGAACCAGGGCGATTAAAAACAACTCACAAGCTGCGGCGCTCCCGTGAAACAGTAGCATCCCGAAATCGGTGTTGCTGACATCGGACAAGGCCCATGCATGTAATAGCGCTATCCCAAGGGATACGCCACCAAATGCTATACGAGAGCGCCAAATATTCATTTCTTTGCCGGCTTGGTCGGCTTGGTCGAGGTCTTCTCGGTCGGCTTTTGCTTGCCGCCGCCAGTGCCTACGGCTTTCAGTGGATATTTCATGACTTCCCTTTCGTGTTGCGGCTAGCGGTTGCCAGCCTGGATAAATGCCCCGATGAATGGGGCGAAGATCAGTGTTGCGATAAGCCAGATTGCGAAGTAGGACATGATGCCTCCTTACAGGTTGCCTTCCGAAACCCAGGTGCCAGGCGTGCCGGCCACTGTGCATCGCCAGCCCTTAGGAGAGCCAACAGCAGGAGCGACATTGATCATCATATCGCCCAAGTCCCAGGTTCCATCCGTAGGTGGAGCGCTTCCCCACACGATTTTACGTGGCGAAGTGGTGTTTGTCGCCTTTGGACGCTGCGCATAATGGCTGATGAATTCAGGAACCCATCCAGCCGTGGTAGCTTTCAAAATGACCAGATCGCCAGCACGATTCATTACCAACCGGCCACCAGCCGTTACGCTCCATCCAAGGATATTGTCCACGCCAGAAGGAGAGATTTCGACAGTAGCAGTAACCATCAGACGCAGAATGAACTTCTGGCCGATGGCGTCTGCCGCCGCTGGAAGCGTATAAACGCCGCCAGCGGTGATCTCGATGGTCTGGCCAGGATAGTTCGAAAGGTTGGCCGTACCACTCAAGGAAACAATCTGCTCTTTCGAGTAGGTGATTGCGGAATCGACATTCGGGCCAGCCGCCGACACGTACTGGATAAAGCCAGAGCTGGTCGACGCTGCCTTGTTGATCACGTCGTGCAGGGTGAACGAGCGAATCGGGCCATTCGTGTCAGCCATGTACGCGCCTGTGTACAGGTTGGCGCCACTGATCTCCATGTTGCGGATCGAGAAGTTACCGACCCCCGAAACCAGACCGCCGGTGTACACGGCAACGCCGCATTGGTCATACGGCTGAGTGGCTACACCATCTGCATTTGGATTGACCACGCGCACACCATCGATATCGATGCGCGCACCCTTCAGGTAATCCCAGTCGTTGATGATGATCCCCGAGCCTTTGCAATCAAAGGACTGGAAATCGCGCACAATGATCGAACCGGACAGGGTATTGGACCAGGCTGCACCATCCCCGGCAAACCGCAGCGAAGCACCGATGGTGCTATTGGATGCATTATCCGAATAAGATTTGCAGCCGATAATCGAAAGCTGAATATTTTTATTGGCCGTGTTGACGAGGTTCTTCATGGCGATCAGGAACCCACCGCCATTATTGTTGGAAGTGGTAACGCCAATCAGTGAGCCTCGAATTTCATCATCAGAATCGTTTGGCTCGATATCAATACCATATTGCGGTGACGTGCCACTGGTTGCCGAATACAAGCCGCCGATAATGTTGATTCCAGTGCCAGAAACCCAGCTCAGGCCCTGGCGACGGTTACCATCGGCATAGCAGTTTTCAATCGTGATATTTGTGCAATGCGTACCAGCAGCATTGCGCCCGATGTAGAACCCGTCACCGCCAGAATCATCAGCATGCAGATCACGGATAACAACGTTGTGCGCGTCCACCATGAACACATTGTGACGCTGTTCACCTGATGCATATTCGTTGTTCATCCGAATGACAGCATGGTTGCCTTCGATACAAATATTACTGACACCATCGATATTGAGGAACCTATCATTGACGCCAAAGATGTTATTGATCGCTTGGAGCACGGCGCCAGTTTCGATAATCAGGGTGACGTTCGACTTCATGTACAGCTTGCCGAGCATGTAAGTGGCTTTCGGCACCAGCAGCCGGCCACCGCCGCGAGCATTGATAGCATCAATGGCCTTCTGGAAATTAACGGTATCATCCGTCACCCCATCACCAGTAACGCCCCATTGGGTTACGCTTGGATATAGGCGAAGCGCTGCCTGCACTGTGGTAAGTACTGCCCCTACACCAGATTGGATAAACCCAATGAAACTAGCTCCAGTGGATAGGGCAAGATCTTTCAGCCATTTCCCCACAGTGCCAGATGCATAGGTACCGGAGTAATCGAATCCAACAGTGCCAGCACCAGCAGAGGAAGCCAAATCATTTGTGGAAACGGCCCCCGAGATACCATCACGTGTCCAGACGGTCGAACCACTAGCCGACTTAAGAACAAAGGTGTAGGTAAACCCCGGCGTCAAGAACACCGATGCTTCGCCGCGCGTGTCGAGGATTACAGGGTTAGTGTTCGGCACGGTCAGCCCAACATCGCTATAAGTCGCTTGCGGAGTAACCGTACCAGAGACATAGGTGTAAAGCTTGTAGCCAACAGCCGGCTTGAGCTGCCCGGTAATCAGGTCTGGGTAGTTGGCGATGAATTTCCCGCCGATAAGTTGCTGTGCCATGTTGTTCCTTAGTCTTGGTCGAGCGATTGCTGTAGCTTGTTTGCGGCTTTCGGTTTAGCGGAAGCTCCGGCTGCCGCATTTCGCAAGGAGTTCTTGTCATTCGAAAGGGCCGCGTCAACACGCTGACGAAGCGCCTTGCTTTCGGCACGGTCAGCAAGATATTTCGCCGCGTCCCGAACGCCTGGAATTGTCCTCAAGATACCGGCTGCCTTCTGCTGGAACATGTCTCGGATATCTGCGCCCGTGCCAGATGTGTTAGCTCCAGTCTGGTAGTTCACATCAACGGCGGCGTCTGCCAGGTCGCGGATTTGTTCAGCACCTTTTTTCCCATAGATGAACTCAAGGCGCCCATCGGCGTCCATATCGGCCACCATCTTCTTAAGGGCGGCGGGACGAGGAAGGGTATTGCCTGCGGAATCCTGCGCTCCCTGAGGAGGGAATAGCGTGTCGCGCATCTTGTTAATACCGGCGCCCTGAAGTTCTCTCCACGCCTGCGCGCCTTGCTCTCCACCACCAGCTTGAAGGACGCGCCGCATCTGCCGCACATCGTCAAGGCTGCGCGAACCGAACATGGAATGGTCAACCACATCCTCTAATGCTACGGCGCGATCACTGGAGCCAGGCTTGGTGCGCAGCAGCTTGTCGATAACGCCGGCATCCTCAAATTGCTTTGCCACGTTCTCACGCATACGGCGCGCCTGTTGGTATAGCGTACCAGTGGCGTTATCCATGGAGGAATCAATGGCTCCCTTTACTTCGCCAATGAAGGCAGAATTTGGAGTTCCGCCTTGGGTAAGCCGCCCGGCGCCCTTACGCAACTCTTCAAGGTCATTAACGGGGATAAGCCCCGTGCCCTGGGGATCAAGTTCGCTAAGCTTTGCCCGCACATAGTTAAGCATTGGTGCGTTGCCTGTGGTGATCTCGGCATTTTTCGTTGCAAGGTAATCAGACAGCGCCTTGTAGGAAACTGGCTCTGCGGTTTCCCCTGCATTGCGCGCAGCACGGTAAGCCGAACTCACCTCTGAGCGAGCGCGATTATATTTGTCACGAAGGGCACTATCAACCACGCCGCCAGCAGTTCGAAGAGTAGGCGCCTGCGCGCCAGTCTGATCGAAATACTCATCGAACTTACCAAGCAATTCTTGGTTGTGCTGGATGAATCGATTATTCAGTGGACCGCCCTCAGGCATCTTTGCGGTGTTGCGCTCAAACCGCACTTGCGCCGGCTCCCGCGTAGCCTGCCCCTCTGTTAGCGGAGACAGGCCAAGATTTGATGCACGCTGCTGGCGCATTGTGGCTATTGGCGAGCGAGCCGCGCCGACGCCTGACAATGCCGGATCTTGCGGTGTGCGCATCAGATCGCGCAAGCGCCCGCCGCCTGCCGCCGCAGCATCATCGGCAGCATTTTGAATAGCAGCTCCAGGGG
>JGI11615J12901_10017359_pt1 | contig 30932 bp, 52 predicted proteins | sample KanCulreferecore_FD_12901 | JGI IMG/M metagenome (IMG submission 12901)
TAGATATGTGGAGGAGATACACTATTATCCTGAATCTGTGTACCAGCAGGATAAACATCATTTGTAGTAGGAGCACGATTCCACATAATGAATAAAGGATGAGCGAAGTTGTCAACGCCAGCAGCGTCAAAGGGGTATGAACCAAAAGGAGATGCCATTTTAGACCTCATTGTTAAGATGTCTAAAATCTATGTTGTGCAAATAAAAAATGATATGATATTCAGTTCGAATTGGAGAATAAATAACACGGATATCCATATGACAGATAGATTCATCCGCATTAGACTGAAAGAAGAGCAATTCAGAAAATACAAAGTCTTATGTGCAATTGAAAATGTTTCCATGACTGATAAGACAAATGAAATCGTAAGAAAATATATCGAAGAACAGAACAAGAAAGTAAAAGTGACTCTTGTTACTTAAGTCACTCTCTGATAATCATACCCTCCACCCTTAATAAGGGCGTTAAGTGCCGCTCCTAAGCTTGGCATCACTCCCTTTTTCCATGCGTGCCATTTATTACTACCAGTTGTTCTAGGTGGCACTGCTCCTCTTCTAAATATGGAGAATACATCCTCAGGAACTCCTGCATATTTATATACAGGTCCATTTTGAGCAGGAAATCTATCTTGAAATCTTACATAGAGATCTTGATTTTCTGGGTCATAATCGAAAGAATGAACTTGTGCTGATGGCATCCCTCTTTGCATCTTTAGAGGAGCTTGAGGAGGTGGTTCTACGTTTCCCTCTTGCTGTCCTATTTCTTGCTGTCTGATCTCTAATATCCGATTCGTAATATGTTCGATTACTTGGCCAAGTAGTTGCTTAATTTCAGGAGATAAAGGCTCTCCACGATCAGCAACCATTTGCATGATCTCTCTTAAGACATTCTTAAGCTGTTCAATCCTTTCTTCCATTATAGGCTCAGAGCTTGTTGTAGTTTAGCTATAAGATCCTGATCGGACATTCCACCTTTTTGCTGCTGCTGAGCAGGTTTTTGTACGCCTGCTTGACCAAAAACAGACTCGACAATGCTAGGCCAATCCTGTTTATAATCTTTTTCCATTTGAGAAATCAGATTCTTAACTTTATTATCTTCATGCGATCTCATATCAATAGCTGCTTGTGCTGGACTGAAACCTTGTTTTATAAGCCATTCAAGTGTCTGGAATATTTCAGGAGAATATTTCTGTATTACATTACGATCATCCTTTGTTTCTTGTTCTCCCATCGCCTCTGATGCTTTGTCAGCAATAAATTGTTTTGCTGCTTCAAATGTTTGACCATGTTTTTCAGCTAAATCAAAGAATTCACCGAAACGAGGATCAATTTTCTCAATTCCTTTTCTAGCTATATTTTGCGGTATATATTGACTCAAAAAAGGAGCTACTCTTTGGAAAATTTGAGATCCTGCAAATCCTAAAGCTAATCCAGCACCAGCTTTTGCTGCTCTTATAGGCATCTCACCTTGTCTTTGAATCTCTTGACTAGCTTGTTGATAAGGCTGCATATATACTCCTAGCGTATTCCTGAAAATGATTGAAGCCACCAGTCATTAAATGTTCCTACTTGTTTTGGATAATTTAATTGATCTAGCTGTCTTTGACGAAGATTGAATCTCTTTGAATTCTCTGAAAGATGATTGAGAATGGCTTGTCCATCATATCCTTTTCTCTCTAATTCATAAGAAATAGCCTGCGGGCTAGCATTAGGATGATTTTTCACATATTCTCCAACTTGGTCAGCAATCTCTAAAGTCTTTTCAAATGCTCTGGGATCACCCACTGTTTCTACGAGACCTTCTTTAGATTCGAGAGTCGGAAGTTTCTTAAGAAAAGTATTGAGTTCTGGAACTTTATTCACAGGTTGAGATAAAGCATACGCAAAACCTGGAGATAACTTGGAATCTGAAATTAATTTCAAAGCCATGTTATCAGTTTGGTCGATCTTTTCCATTTGGTTCTGAATACGACTAATTTGGTCCAATGTCGCTTTTGCAGGTCGTGCAGCAATTCCCCAATTTCCAACTGTTGAAAGATTAGCAAAGCCTCTAGAGGCATCATCCATTTCTTTGCCATATTCTTTCATAGCCTGTTGTTCTGTAAGACCTCTTCCGCCTTCACTTTTAGGCTTTGTAGCCTGTATCGCCTTATCTTCAATGGAACTATATAGGTCAGCGGGAATTTGCGTGCCTAAGCGTTCTGATTGATTATTTAGCCTATTAACAACATTATCTTGAAGATTCGAAAGATTCTGATGTTTGGTTTGAAATGCTTGAGCTTGCTTCTCTCTTTGATTCTCCTCTTGATCGACATATTGCATAGCCATTTGAGGATCATTTCTAAAGAATCCAGGATTCTCATTGAAAATCTGGCTTGCTCTTGCTGTTTTTTCTTGCTGCGAAAGAGGAATAAAACCTTCTTGTGTTCTTTCAAAGACATCGGATTTAGTAAGAGAAGGCACGTTACTGGATGGTTGTTCTCCTTGCCCTCCTCCAACTCCCGGAAATACTGTCCTAGGTTGATTCTGAATATCCCCTTGCTTACGCATTGAATCAATCTGAGCTTGTTGCCTGAGCAAATCCGATCCACTAGCAAGCATTTGAGGAGTAATTCCAGGAACACCAGCTAAAGCTGCAAACTGCTGGAATGGATTAGCATTTTGCATATTACCAATGTCTCTTAATCCTTGGGATAATCTTGCTCGATCAATTTCTTTAGGCAATTGCTCTGCCAATCCCTGACCAAAACCAGTTCCAAGAGAAGATAAAAGATTGGGCTGTTTTATAATTTGTGCCATCTGAAACCTCTAGTTATTGACCATAAGGACTTGTGTTTTGTCCGACTGCATTTCCTCCAAATTTACCCCCGAAGTATGATCCTACTGCCGATCCAACAGATGGTGCCACTGATCGAAGAAATCCAGGTGATCCCGGTTCTGTAACCATATTCTGTGAAAAGTTTCCAAGGCCTGCTTGACCAATTCCAGTTAAACCTGATGCAGCATTTTGACGAAGATTCATTCTCATTTGAGCTAATCTTTCTGCTAGATCAGTTCCAGCTTGAGTTGCTGAATTACGGAATCCAGAACTAGATAACGCACCTGAACCCATACCTGCAAATTGTTCTGCGAGACCGGGGATGATATCTTGGTTAAATCTTCTAAATTCTGGGGCAAATAATTCTTGAAGCATTTGAGGATCGTTTGCCAATATATCCCTATAGAAATCGGCAGATTCACCAAAAGCACCTCCTGCACCTCTACCCATTCCTGCGCCCATCAATTGATTAAATAAAGGTTCTTGCTCTTCTCTAAGCAAGGAAACGTTTTCTCTCTTTTCAGGCGATCCTAAAAGGAAATTTCCGGCTGCTTTCCTAGCATTCTTCGAGAAAATTCCTCCCCCTGCTAATCCTGCGACTGTATCCCAAAAAGCCATGATAATCCCCCTCTTTACAATTCAAGAATGTATTCAACGATGGCAAAAGCTCTATCAAATGCCGCCGGAGAAGTAATATTTATATTTGTTGCATCCATAACAACATCGTTGCCCGTGATCGTTCTCGCCATCAAGGTTACAGAATTTGTCCCCGAAACATAAAGATGAATCAAGGTAAAATTTGAGTCAAAAGTTATTCCATGGGCTATCGGCGGGTTCACTCCCGCAATCAATGGCGAACAATCAATAACTTTTCTGAATATCGTGCGATATTGTTCGTTCATTCCAGAAAGTGTTGTCGTCTGGGAAGGAATGAATTGCTTACCACTTACAAGCTCTTCGTCCAAATACCATCCAATTTGACGGATATTAGTTGCATTTGAAATAGACTTTAATTGCTCCACAAGAAAAGGGCGAGCCTCATCCCATCCTTCGGGAACTGTATCATAGACAGGGACAAAGCTTTCGAATACCTGTGAAGATAAAGACATTATTTACCTATTGCAACCCAATAAAATCTTGTATAAGCACCAGAATTCGTAATTACTTTATATCCAAATCCTGTCGTAGCTAAGGCAGTAGTATCAAATGTTACATTCCCTACCCCACCTGTTGAGCTTGGTGATGTTGTGGTATAAGCTAAAGTTGTTTGAAGAGAAAAAACCTCAGTTGTAAATTCTACTGGATATGTAACTGTTCCTGTTGTTCCGCCTGTTAAAGCACCATTCACAAATCCATATTGCATAAGTAATCCACCGGGGAGGAATGTCCATCCTTTGTTAGAAGAAGTTGTCCCAAAAGAAGAAAATTTCCCTGTTACCGTTCGAGTTAATTGATATTCATTTCCTGAAGCATCTGGACTCATAAACAAATTTGTCTCAGTTCCAGCCAGTTCAGAAGTAGCAGACTTAGCATATACGACATCTTCACTAGCTGCTGGAGCAGGCGTAATAGCAGCATAGTTCGCTACTTCTACGATATGCTCCCACTTATGCTTACCTTTATTTGAAGTGCCATCAGAGAATTGGAAGTGATCAATACCCATGATTGTATCAGCTGCACTAAAATTAGCTTTGATATCTCCCTGAGAATCTGACAAGAAGTCTGTGGGGAGAGGAATATTCGGATTATATACCATATTTAAATACCTCTACTTAGTTGTCGGCCTGCTCTTCTTAGCCATAAAATTTGGGAATCAATTCTTACATCTGTTTCCTGTTCATCTCCAGCCATTTGAGCATTGGAGAAAGTCAATTGCAATGTAATAAATGCCCCTCTGCAATTGCAGTAAATACGTTGGAAATTCTTAATCGAATCCACATCGTTTTCTGAAAACGTAGGGATAACAGTATTAAAGAAAGTGTCAGGATTCGTCGTATTCTGAATGACATTCTGAGGGAATTGGTTGATAGGATTGGTTTCATTGTAATCCATATAGACATTCATGGTAATTGCCCCACCATCTGTCTGGTTCATTAGGATATCCATGAAACCAAATTGAATATTCTGTCCCTCATTTGCAAAATTAAATTTCTTGCTAACGATGTTAAAATTATCACGGATTGAAATCTGACCACCACCAATATAAACAAGAGCAGAGCTATCTAATTGAGGATCGTCGAATTGCTTGGTAGTAGTCGAATAAGTATAGAGATCAACGGTATCGTTATCGATCTTGATGACGCCAAATATTCCACCGTTCAAATTGTCAAAATCAGTACCAGTTGGAATTCCTGTGATCTCGATTACCATCCCATCTTCAAGATTGTGATTAGGGCTTGTTATCCTCGTTGCTAGCGTGTTTCTGCCTGTGATGGTGGTTATGGTCAAAGAAACGTCGTTAGTCGTTCTAAAGAGGAATGTGTACTGTCCAAGGAACTCGACATATCCTTGCTGATTTCCACCAACGATCATCGGCATCAATGCAGGATTGCTTAGCCATGCATAGTTTTGCGCTTGCCATTGATGGTCGGGCTCAGGAGAAGGGAAATCTACCCATCTTTTTGATTCGGTTGGTTGGTAATTTCCGAAAGTGGTGTAGCTATCAGTAAAGATGGCCCATGAATCGTTTTCATAGTTATAAAGCAAACGTCTATTGGGGAAAGTAAGACTGCTGTCAGGAGTAACATATGTCCAATACGCAATGCGTTGTTGGAAGTCTCTAATTCCATGTACACGTTTCACTCCATTGGCGTTATTGTTGAAACGATAGACAAGATCGGGAATCTTAATATCAATTCTTTCTGACTTATAGCTATCGCATTCTACTACGCCTTTATCTCCAATACCGACAAGTGAAGTATCGAATTGGACAGCCGAGAAAGTGCTTTCAGCTCCAAGTTCAGTATTTACCTTCTCAATCTGGAATGGTTGGATAGATCTTCCTGTATATCTAAGCTGCCAAGTCGAAGATTCACAGAAGATGACAAGGTTATCCCGGACAAAACCAACAGAAACAATGTTTTCTGCGGTGGGTATATCAAGGAATCCACCTTGACCTCTAATATCATCTCTCCAGGCATTTGGATTCACTGTTGTAACAATGGCTGAAACATCAGAGAATGGATTGCCGATGGCTGCCCAACGAATACGCTGACGGTATTGAACTGAACCAGCTAAAGTAGCACCCTCAAATGTATTAAATACCACCATACGTCCACGGAAAGGAACCATGGCAAGGCACTGTTGAAGTAGATTTCCTGAACCATCGAGAGTCGGGGCGAAATCTATCCATGCATTACCATTGGTATAACGGATAGGATCACCAGACGTTCCACTGAAGTTAGTCACCCAGAAAATCTTTCTATTTCCATCTCCCACCCAGTAATTAGTAGACCAGAAGAAATCTGAATCATTTCCTGTCCATGTTGTTCCCGAAATAAACTCCTGCCATCCACCGTTGAATATGAAAGCATATGTTTGATTAAACGCTACAAGTTGTTCTGAATTAATATCATTCAGTTCCCTTGTTCTCAGACCCATGACAGGCATATTAGGGAAATAATTGAAATCAATCGTTAATGCAGCTCCGCCTGCACCACCTGTGATTGTAATATCACCATTAGAATAATTAATTGTTCCAGATCCAGCAGGCACTCCCGTAAGTGTACCATCACCATTATCTGTAAAAGTGTTTACTCCATCGGAAACAACAATCGAACCTAATTCAAAGTCAGCACTGGATTCTAGTCCAAATATGGAAATCAAGTTTCCAGAAAAGTCTCCACTTAGGTCTAAATTTCCTAATGATTCCCCTGTCAGAACACGACGCAAACGCCCGAGAAGATCACACCCTGATTTACGAATGAGACCCTCCCGGAACAAAAACATATTCTCAAGGGTAGGATAGGCATCAGGCGGAATCAGAAAATTTTGTCTATTCTGAACTAGACCTGTTGTATTACCTGCTATGTAAAGAGGATCGTATGTCATTTTTTGTTTCTCAATCTGCCTTTTCTTTTTGCATCTTGCATATTTTCCTTAGCAGTCCCCACCCATAGATGATCAGGATTTATACATTTCCTATTATCACAGCTATGACAAACATATAAACCTTGGGGAATTTCACCCTTAAACATCTCATAACTTATTCTATGAACGTGTTTTCTTTTTCTATCTTCATAACGAGTGGTATATCCATACCCATTAGGATGTAAATCCCCTTGCCATTCCCAACATTTTTTTATCTTTAACTTTTTTATCGTTCCTAACAATTTACATTTCGTCGAACAAAATTCTCGAATCAATCCTTTACCTACAAATGTTTCACCACATTTTTTACATTCCCTGCTTTTTCTTCTTTTCCATAGGATCTTTCGACGTTCTGCATATTCATTTTTATATTTTTCTCTCCATTCCTTTCGATAATCTTTGTCGCATGGAATGCAATAGGAACATCCTTTCCAAAATTCTGATAAATTTTTTTCCAAACTACATCTAAAACACTTTTTCACGTATTTTCTCCTTTTTGAAAGAAAATACATGAATTACAAATTTTATGCCACCATCAGAACCAACCTTGTCCCCAGAAATTACTCAGATATGGGTTAGGATATGTGGAATTAAATAACGTAAAATTAGGTTGCCCAATCTCTTCAACACCCTGTCTTTCAAGAACTAATGCTTCTTGACGTTTCATGCCCTCCATCAATTGGTTAACGCTTTCGAAATCGTTACGTTCTCTTTGTATTTCACAAGCGGTTCCATAGGACAAATACTGCCACCATTGATCAATGATTGGATGACTACTTGTAGCCATGAATTGGACTGGAGTTTGGTAGATCTCTACTGTGATTTTATGTACCTGTGTAGGTACAGGACGTACAATAAATTCATTATTCCAGAAAAGCAAAGTATATGGCCTGCTCGGCTGATACTGTGATACTCTGATATTGAAAACTTCACCAGAACCTAAAGATACTCCAGCAGGCAAGACAAAGTTAAAGTCACCAGTTACGTAATCCACCGACCCAATGTCGGTGGGTTGTAGAAGACCCGGATTACCTAGGTTTCCATTATACATGCCCGGCACTGCTGGATTGGTATCTAACGCCGGGGTAAATGTCTGTGCATTTGAAGTGATGTAATATAATCTTCCGAATCCATTATCACGAATTTGGATTGCATTCCCAAAAGGGTCAATTCCACCTATAGTTACTTCTTCGGCAAGGAAAGGTCCGGGAAGAGAGAAATCAAATGTCTGAGAATTACCTGTCCATGTACCACCTGATGTATAAGCACCAAAAGCAGTGTTATCAATTCCATCCAATGAGAAGGTGTTGGCATCTATCACAGTTATAGTGAAGTAAGTGTCATTCAATTGAGTCATACCACCGACATTCTCAATGAATATCACTGCCCCAGTGGTCAATCCATGATTAACACTTGTTATCTGTGTAGGATTGGTAGGCTGTGCAATCCCGGTTATCGTTCCAGAAAGAGTTTCTGTTCCCTGTTGAAATAAGGTAGGAATCTTTGGCCATAGGTTAAAGAATTGCGTCCTATCTTTATAAAATGACCCTTGGATGCCATCGACGTACATAGGTGCACGAACACCTTGGAAATTATTTACGTCAAGAGGATAGCGATCTATATAAGGCTTTGTATAGATCGAATAAACCGTTTTCATCTGATCTACTTTGATGGCATAAGGAAAATCTTGATTGTAAAACGTATTTATATGCTCATCGAGGTCAGCATCAGTCAAGCTCGATTGACCGGGTGAATTGGTCAAACGTCGTACCTTCTTACGTATCGCAATCAAAGTCGAATCGGCTTGAGTGATGGTCATATTTCACCTAGAAATTTATAGGGACAAATTCATGGATTCTTATTTCTTTATCTTTAGATGTAGCTGAACCATCTTTATTCATATCAGCACCATCTACGCTAACGAGCTCAGATCTTTGCATAGTATATGCAGAGTTTACCTCTTCGATTAATCCAAAAGGCAATTCATAGACATGATTAGGAATGAATTTCCATAATTGGATTGGCTCCCCAGCTCCAGCACAATAGGGTTTTTCTAATCTTTCATTCTGTCCCTGATAATTAACGTAGCGAGCTTTAACATTCTTTTTCTTGTGAGCTAGTTCTTTACGGCATTTTTCTTTATTTTCGGGAGACATACCTTTAAAATCATCGAATGGAACGGAATTGGGAAGTGTACCCATCAACCCATGCTCTTCACCTGATGCTGTACACGCTTTAATTTGAACTTTCATTAATTACCTATGTTGTTTAGAGATTGAAATGGCAGCTGGTTTGTCAGATTGCTAAATTGTAAGTTCTGACTTCCACTTGGCGCAAAACTCGCCTGCTGAGTTGGACTCCCAGGCACAACAAAAGGATCGAAATTAACTGTATTTAGATCAACAGAAAAATTTAAGTCATCAATTTCTAATATTTTTACTGTTAATCCATTTGCTTGTTGCATTCCATATTCAAAAGGGATTGTTAAAACAATTAATTGACCAGCAATATAGGAATTATATGCAACGACGTCGTCTACTTCAGCTGTAATCACCGCCACAATATCATTCGTAATCGCAGTAATCTGCAATGCCGAAGCAATCTGTATAACCCCGGGAAGATAGACGTTGGCGTTGTTAGCTATAGTCATTTTAAACCTATGAAAGAAGGGGGATTACTCCCCCTTCTCATTTGTTACGGATTGCCTGAGTTAATAAGCTCAGTCTCCGACTTGTATGCTTGCCATACAATCACATCATCTGCCGATCCTGCTGGGCTATTAGCACCTGCATTCAAGAACAGATAAGGAGTAAATTCCCCGGTGTGGAATGGAGGATAGTTGAAGTCATATCCTGTCTGGATTCCAGTGATCGGGTTGTATTGAGTTCTTTGACCAGCAGGCCCAAGAGTTGCAAACAGCTGAACGGTTGGAACACCGGTAGATGCTGGGAACGCAAAGGCTGTGAAGTTCGAAGAATCAATATTTACTGTCATAGTGTATGCAGTAACAGCAACAATCTTACCTGTCAAACCAGTAATTTCACTCATTCCAAATGAACTTGGAACGTTGAATGTCACAAGTTCACCAACAACATAGTTGTGTTCTGTAGATACAGTCACAACAGCTTGTGAGGCTTGTGAAATTCCAGTGATGTACAGGAATCTTGGTTCAACTGCGTCGAATTCAGAGATACGACGAGCAGTTACTGCGGTTGCTGGAGCAGCAAAAGCAGATGCATCAAGACCGAGGAGTGTAAAACCAGCACCAGATACGGAGCTGATTGTAAAATCCATACCAGCAATTTGAAGCATACCAGTTGTTGCATACAGTCTAACTCTATCCCCTTCAGAATAGGTGTTAGTGATTGTAACAACAGCAGGGCTTGCTGCTGTGATTGCTGTACCACCCGTGACAGCTGCTTCGGTTACTGGTGCTGTTGGCACGTAAACGAAACCGCCAGATGCAGTTGATGTAGCAAAACTGTCGATATTGATAGCACTGGTTGCGTCTGTTTTCTTCCAGCGCAGACCGAGGTTTGACAGATCGTTAGCATTAGTACCGTTACGATACCATTCGCCACGAACACAACGACCTGTTGCCTGTGTTGTACCCATCTGCGTTACGTTTGTCGCAACAAAGTAATCGCAAGATTGAGGAATAGGAATCTTAACCCCGACACCAGTAGAGGTAAAGTTACCTTGTGTGATAATAGTAAAAGGCATATTTCAATCCTCCATTAAGTTGGTTGGGTTGTAGTTGCGTTCAGACCAGAAATCCAGTTCTGATTAGTGATTGCTCTAGCAATAGCAAAACGAGCATATAGCCCTGAGTTCTGACCAACGCTTGAAACAACCCATGCAGGACGAGAACCGATAACGGATGTGTATTGGTTCTGTTCGATCTTAGCTGCTGCTTCAAGACCATACATTGGCATTGTGTAGACAGTTCTTCCTAGCATAGAAGCACCTGGCTTCTTAGCTGCTTTAGAGCTGATAAATACACGGAATCTTGAAACTGAGCAGTATTCTTCTGGACGCAGACCTTCTTGAGAAGGATAGGCGTTCTTTAGGATTACCCCTTGGATGTTCTGAAGATCATTTGTCATAGCTGAAGAAGCTAGGCAAATAAAGGCATCTCGTGTTGGGCTAGTCGAGAATTTATCCATCGCTTCAACTGATTCAAGCATTGTTCTTGCATCGTTGTTAAGCAGAATTGTTTCGATGTTGTTGAAGTCACCACGGGAGGGGTTGCTTGGCGAATCGCCGTTACCGCCGCCTACAGCGTTCAGATAAGTAACTGAGCTTGAGAAAAGGTCTCTCATCAGAAGGTCTTCTTTCTCACGCATCCATTGACCAAGTAGACCAACGAATTTAGAGTAAGTTTTTGGATTCTCCCAAAGGATAACCTGTTCGTTAACAGTGATAGACTTTGCGTAGATTTCCATTCTAGCATCGATATCAGAACGTACAGGCACTTCAGGTGCTGGATCAATACCAGAACCATCAAGTTGACCGCCGTCCGTTGAAAGACGCTCGAAACGGCTCATACGAGTCGTCTTACCGAGATATGCCTCGGCATGGTAAAGGTCAACCCCAAATGAGTGAATGAGGTTGAACATTGGTGTGGAAAGAAAATCTTCCAACGCTTGCACTGGAACTTCAGGCGCAAGGTTGTTAATATTTGTGATGCCTAGTGGGGCAGACATGATAATACCTCGTTTGGTAACAGTTGTTTCCGTTTGCGAAACGTGTTTCTGCTACGCTGACGAGGCGTTAATCAGTCCTGGATAGCGAACCCAATATGCGGCTAAACCAAAAATACAAATTAAATAAATAAATCAAAAGGATTTTCTTTCTTTCTGCATTCTTTCCCAATTAGCTTTCTTCCTATCTTCAGACAATACCCAAGGAGAACCTTGAGGCTTTGTGTCTGTCAAAGCAGGAGATGTTGTCTGAGGTTTCATCAGGTTCTGTTCTATACGCTTTTGATCTTCTTTATGACCTTGAGGAACGAAACGTTTTACAGATTGATAGATAGAAGACCATTTCTCAAATCCATCGGGCATATATTTAAATGCCGAAGCGACTTCAGGATAATGGAATTCAAGATAATCAAGATTTTCTGTTGAGCACACTTGATTGAAGTCTCGATAGGTTTGCTCTAGTTTTTGAGGGAGTTGCTGTTGTTCTCTTTGAATTTGTTCGTTTTGATATTTCTGTCTTTCTTTCTCTAAAGCCATCTGAATTTTCTTCTCAATCAGATCATCGCCATTGTTCTCAACATGAAAACTTGGCTCTTGAACATGAGGTTGAGACTTATTTAAAAGAGATTCCATAGCAGCTTTTAGAGCCTCAGCTTCGGCTTTCTTTTGTTCCGCTATCTTTTCAGCTTCAATTCTTCCTTGTCTTTCTTTTTCTCTATCCTCTCTAAATTTACGCCAATTTGCTTGGTTAGATTCGGATTTAATCACCGGCTGTTCTTCAACTGGTGCAGGAGTATTTTCTTGAACAGCTACTGGAGTTTCTGTATTTTCTACTTTTGGTGTTTGAACTTCTTCAGTCATGGCAGCCTATGGTTAAAGATAATGAAAAAATTATGCGAAAAGAAATGAATAAGATTCAAAAGAATCTTTTCAAACAACTTGATAATTATAAAAGATTTATTCGTCAATGTGAATTAGATGCTCCTATTGAGATTTTATGTCTACCTAAAGACATTCTAACCATTTTGCGAAAGAATTCCCTCTCCCGCATCTTCCAATTGACCGACTTGGATCTTACTAAAATCAAAGGGCTGGGAGCGGTCCGCATCAGCATCCTCCAAGCCAAGCTCAACGATTTTATTCCTATTTAGAGCATCCCACTCTTCTTGGGAAAGCATTTTTATATCATGTTCTTTTCGGATATCAGACCAGAATGTACCCCGGAAAAACGATACAGACCACCTTTGCATGTCTTTGTAGGGCTTATCGACTATAAGACCGGGAGTGGATAGCTCTGCCATGGATTGATCGACCGGAAGCGTCCATAAACGTTTTATGATTCTTTCCGATCTTTTGTTATATAGGAATACAGTCTGGTTAGGACGGGGAGAAGGAAGATAAGGCCAGCAATAAAATTTTCTTCTACGTAGATTCTTTATCAATGGATCACCAGCGACCACATAGACCACACAGAATTCATCCTGATCCCAATCATCCATGTATGATTTATGATTTTGGACGCATGTCATTAACTGCTCCATCAATCCTTCAGTGAAGGCGTGAGCTACTTCCATTGCTTTATATTTCGTTGTATCCGAATAAGCCTTTTGAGATAACTCACTTGCAATTTTATGTTCAGCCATCAAGCATCCTTTTCCAATATTTGACTTTGATTTCTTCTTCTGTTTCTATGCGTAGTCCATCCCAAGTCGTTCCTGAATACCAACCTATAACTGTTTTTCGATCAGAAGTTTTAAGATAAACTAAATCAAAATTTAATGGTAAATAAAGTGAGGCGTCAACCCATCCAGTATAATCCGTAGGTATCTCGGAGTACATGTAGGGTTGTGCCGTGTCAGGGTTTCTCTGACCGACTTGTATTAATAATCGGTCTCGTTGATCTTGATATGTTCTCTCGGCCATTCTTTTGGCCCCTTGGCTATCCAATTGTCCAACTGGATGTTTTTTCTGGTTTTTGGAAATATAGAGTCGGATACGTCTCTTTCCCATCTCTTATTATGAGCCTCCATGGCTTCTTTTCGATGATCTTTTTTCATTTTTTCATACCCTTTGACTCATGACGACGATCCTTCATGGTCTGTTTTTTCTTTGACTCTTTTCCATCTTTCATGCCTAGACGTTCATCTAGACGGGATTTATCAGATTGCTTTTTCATATTACTCCAATGTAAGACAGCTTACATCCGATCAGTTGGTTACATTTCGTAACCTACTGACCGAATAAAATTAGTATTTCATGCGATGGCTTTTGACATAGCTTGTCAATTTGTTCACCGATTCTTTAAGTTCTGGCTCATTGTTTACATCAGATTTTGCATACTTTGTGTCTGCAACATTGATCTGACCCAGATTCTTTTCAAAGTGATCTTTCTTCATCACTGAGTAGCCTTCGCCACCACCTGTTCTTTTCATTTTAAACCCCTTGTTCTGCCATTTCAGGCCTTGTTGTTAAACGTTTAACCAATTCCACGACTTCCAAGTTATTTTTTATATTTTGGATGTCTAAATTTTCAAGGTCAATCTGAGATTTTATCAGATCTAAATCAGATTGGATGCGTTGATGTTCAGCTTTCGCATGGTTTTCATCTATCTGTGAAAGTTTTTCACGAGCTGATGCCATTAACTCTTTTTCTTTTGCCAGTTGGGATTTTGATTGAGCATATTCAAGCTGCATCTTGGATTGATCTATCTGCATTTGTTGCTGCATTTGCATCTGTTGCTGTTGAGCTTGCTGCTGGTTGGCTTGCTGCATCTCAGCGATGATTTCTTTCTTATTAGTGATAAAAGCGGCCCTCATGATCGCAGTATCTGGGATATTCATACCTAACGCTTTCATATCAATCAGTTGTTTCAATTCCATCTGACGTTGAGTTGTAGAGTAATTACCCTCTTCAAGTGCCACACCAAACTTTTGAGAAAAGTTAAGGAAAAACCGAGGATCAGGATCATGCCCAAGAATATTGCGCAGCTTTCCTTTTGAAAAGTTCGCTCTGATAGTATCCAAACGAAGCTTACCATAGAGACGTTGGGTAAGATCTGACCTGTCAAATATGTTCTGAAGCGTAACAAGACCAGCAGATTGTCTAAGCATAGACAAAATGCCGGACTTGTCATCCTCTGCCATACCAAGCAGCTCTTCATTGACACCTGTGATTTTAGTTATATCATCCGCCAATATCTTGGATAGCTCAATCAGCGAAGGAGGTATAGCTACAGGCTCAATACGTTGAATTTCATTAGCAGATCTTCCAGATTTCAGAGGAATTAAAAACGCATCCCCTCCTGAAGCCTGTCTGAATGCTTTAGGATCAACTACAGCATCCACCGGGTAAACCCAGCCAGCATTAACCTGCGACTGAAGTATCTGAAGCTCAATTACCTTTCTCATATTGTATAGGAATTGAGCATCTCTAATATTTCTTATATAACCCATTATTCTACCACTATAAGAAAGAATATCGGGTTCGTGGTAACAAAGATGAGGGACACATGGGAATGAATCAACGAACTTTTTTGAAGTACTTAACAGATTGGGGCCATGATAGACTTCACGATCACCTATCGAAAGACAAAGTTTAACTGTCGGGATCTCTTTCTTGATTACTTTCAACCATGGCTGCTGTTGCATCACCATTTTGAGCATATCTTCAGATTGATCATCTTCCTCTTCCCATTCGGCAGCTTCGCCAGAATAAGGATCTACCACAACAGTAGCCGTTCTAGTTGAACGATAATAGAATTCATCGTATGTGAATAGATTAGATAGCTGAACGTTCTGTAACTCTGCCTGTAGCGGGAAACGACCGTCTTTTGCACCTGATGGACGCATCTTCTTGATTTCAGACTCGTATCCGGGAAGCAAACGCATAGCAGCATTCTTAGAGACCCAACGACGGCGCCAGATACCATTGCAATCAGTTAGATCCATTTTACGAAAATTCTGATCCCATAGGACGTTATTGAACGCTACATTGTCACTGAAGATATCACCAGAGATAGGATCATTGGTATAATCCATATACATCCACAACCAATTGATACCTACATCACAGCTGTTTTCAAAGCTTTCTGAAAAGTATTCTTGAAATGAATCCCTATCCTCACACCAACGGATTATCTTATTATAATCATCAGCTAAAACATCTGTATCGGCTTGATTGGGAACTGTGATTGTACTTTTGCGGTTCTTGCGCTGAAAACCACTAATCATGTTGCCATGTCGACGGATCAGATTGAAAAAGAATCGTTGATATTGCTGAAAGTTTTGCCCATAGGCCGAGGAATAAAGTGTAGAGTCCCCGACTTTGAACCTCTTATCGATGGCCCCTTGCATCCACACGGCCGATGCACCGGTATAATTGGCATTGTAAAACCAATCTTTCATCTGTTTGAGATCTTTCGCCTGCGCATCTGTAGGGTCGATATAGCCTAAACTAAATCCCCCTCTTTCGTAACTTCCGCCCATGATCCTCCATAATCTATATTTTTTTTATATCAGAATAGAGGGAATGATCGAAGTGAAAAGTTATCGTTCTATTGGAAGAAAAACTTCCAATAGAAAATCTACCTCACGGTCAAGCATAGTTTTTTCGAATCGACCAAAATAATCAGGGTCTTCTACAGAAGACACAATCATACAAATGATCTTAGATTTAAGATTGTTTTTGATGTCAGAAGTAATTACCTGTTGACTCTCCAATGAATCCCCAACCCTGTTCCCCATAAACATCTCTCCTGATTTCATCAAACGATTTATGCATGTCGGGATTATCCAAACCATGTTTAAATGCCGTTGCCAGCATATATCTGCAAGCATCGACTGCGTGATCATTTGATTTGATAGGTTCGTCCTCTCCTCTTGCCTGAGCTTTAGGGCACCAAGCGTAAGATTGGATTTGATCTATCAAATTCGTACAAGATTTATGCACTATTAGAGTTTTGTTGTGAATCATATTTGACATGAGTTTGATACCAAAAAGTACGTCATTATTGGCATCAACTACAGGAAGATCATGAGAACGAAGCTCAAGCTTAAGTGAAGCCGCTGCCGGGTCAACATATAGGGCGTTAATTGGTGTAGTAGATAGGAAATTCTTAATGTCTAATGCAAGCTCAGAATCTTTCTTCTGCCTTCCGACCTTAGCAGAATCAAAGTAATATTCCTTTTCTATACGTATCTGAGGCCACACTTTAGGATTACAGGCAGCTATAACACAACACGTAGGATTAACCGTACCGTAATCAACACCAGCCACATAATAAAGAGGGGCAGGATAAGTTTTGGTGAAGGTGTTGGTCTCATCATAGGAATCAAAGATAGCTCCAGTTGCCATTGCCCATTCGCCAAGCACATATCTCTTGTAGAACATGCCTGTAAATGATGTTTTGATGGCATTTTTATATTTTTCATCAAGAATTGGGTTATCATCGAGAGTAAAGTTCCAACAGATCAGATCATGAACGCCTTTACGATCGATGTAATCCTTTTTAAGCCAGTGTGAAGGCCCTTCTGGGTTACAAGTAGCAAATAATTGTGCGCCTGGAACTGATAAACGAGTCTCTAACATCTTCCAAAATGGTTCAGGAAGGCAGGCAGCTTCGTCTACATAGGCATAAGCAAGTGTGGAACCTTGAATTGTGGTTACTGCTGATATGTCAGGTGCACCAACGAAATAGACATCTCGACCAAATAACGTGGTTTTGTTCGTCATTGGAGAAGGACAAGGGAATCCGAGTGTCTTATAGAGGTGCGTAAGAACGTTTCTATGAATAGTTCCACGATTAACACCAATGATCATGGCATCGCCAGGTACGCCATTCTTAAGTCTATCAATGAATTTACGAATACTTGAAAAAGTCTTTCCGGAACGCACAGCACCACACCAAATATTGAAACGATGGGTGGCTTCTACATAAGAAAGATTCTGTTTAGGACTTGTTACGAAGGTCATCCAATTCTTTTTTCTGCTTTTCTACGAGCTCTTTCAATCCAAGATTTTCCATCTTGTAGTTTTCAGCCTCAAGGGCTGGTGAATATTGTTGGTTGTCGTAGAAGGTGTTATTCCAACCACGGGTTTTCCCTTTTGAATTCAATACAAAGAAGGACGCTTTAAGGGCTTGATCAGGCTTGAGGGTCATATTGCTCATAGCATAGCTAACGCAGTTTTCAGCCATGTCGAGCATGACGGTTTCGTAGTCTTCTCTTAAGTCTTTTAATAATTGAACTAATTCTGGATCTGCATTAATTTTTCTATACAAAGTTAAAGGGGCCACTTCGAATTTCTTTGCTGCTTTAGATATTACGCCCTTACATTCTTTTAATATGTTAACTATAATATCTTTTGAAGGATTCCAAGGCACACCAGGCGTTCCCATAAGATTACTTCACTTTTTTGTGTTTATAATCAATTGTTTATCATGAATCAGAGTCTTGTGTCAACTCGTCTAGATCTTTGCTTGTCTTTTGTCCACAAGTGGGACAGATATTAAGCTCTTCCTCAGCTTCTTGAGAAGCAGGCTTCTCGGCCTCTACAGATACATCTAGTTCATTTAAAGCAAACCCCCATTCGACAAGGTCATGGATCTCAAATTGATTAGCTAGGATATCGAAGTCGAAATCACCTGTGTTTTTGTTCAGGCGAATGTTAAGTTCTTCTATTTCCTTCTCTGTAAGTTTACGATCAGGAACATAACATTCGACTTCTTTGAGACCTAATTTCTTCAGAACTCGCTTACGCTGATGTCCACCTATCAACGTCCCATCGGTATTGATGATCGGTTTATCTATCAATCCAAATTTCTTGATAGAGGTCGAGAGATGGAATTCCTGATCTTTAGTGAGAGTCCTTGGATTCTTGTAGTAGTCCCGCAGGCTTGATATTTTTCTGACTTCGAGCTTCCAGTTTATCATTTATTTTTTCCAATTTTTCTAAAATTCTGTATTTTCTGATATTATATTCTCTCTGAAGATTTCTGATTTCTTGAATTTCTTCGTCACTCGATCCAAACATCACTCTGAGTCCTTTCTTCTGGTTTCTTGGGATTAGGTATGAAGTAGTCACACCCATTTTTATATTCGAATTGGGTATAAGATTGAAACATGCTGCTAGGATAGCAAGTATATCGATAGCATTTCATGGATAAAGGACACAATGCATTCGTACATTTACAGATCTCATGCATTTTATTTTTCCTTTTTGGGCTTTTCTTTGAAAGAGACTTGACCATGAAACATTTCGTCAATGTGTTCTCGAAGTCCTTTTCCTGGGTGAAGTTCAAGGTTAGCTAGTCTTGAAAGGTAACGTGGATTATATCCAATTTGTTTGGCGAAATCTTTTATGGTGATCCCTTTCATACACAAAAACGCCTTTAGATTCATAATGCCATCCTTTATGGTTTGCTTCAGCATATACCAAAGGGCATATTTAAGATCAAGGTAATAATTATGACGTTGTTCACATTTTCACTTGTACAAAAATATGAACAAGGTTATATTTATGACATATCACCGATTGAGGGTGACGAACCTAAAACGAAAAGAGAGATGAAAATGTTGAAATTTATAAAATATAATATAGTGTCATTGGTTTTTGGCGCTTTTAACTTCTACACCATTTATATGTTAGGAACCTATAATCAAAACAATTTTAAACATATAGATGTCAAACAAGATGTTATTCAGGAACTCCAAATAAAAATGGGTTTATGTCTCGAAAATGATATCAACAATCAAGGAGAGAAATTAAAAAAAGCTGTCTTATCGATGGTTGATGTTTTAGAGGAACATGATAAATTTATCGATACTTTAACAGAGGCCATTAGAGATAACGCAAAAAGGGAGGAAGAAAAGAACGAAATTATAAGAGACGGATTTGTGAAAATATTTTCAAAATTTTATGAGAGATAAACATGAAAGATTTCGAATTTTTAGCATATGAACAGACACCAAATGATCAACCAATGGTCGGTGTTGTCACACTTAGATATAACGGAAAGATGATTATTCACTATAAGCACATCAAAACTCAAGACGGCGGAGATTTCTTTGCTCCTTTGAGCTTCGGTGTGACAAAAGGTGACAAAAAGCACTATACGAAATCCGGAGTCATGGACTCTAATTTCGATCAAAAGACACTGTTGGATGCAATTCACGACTTCGTACGCACATGTATGAAAGGATCAGTCATCAAGATGTCCGATAACGTTAACGAAACAATGCCGTTTTAGGAGATCTATGACAACTTTAGAAGTGAGACAAAAATTATACATTTATCGAATGGAAATTCACAAGATGCATGATAAGATAAGCCAAGCTAATCAAATCATCCATCACATTGAAGAACTTCTTTTTGATATCGAGGATAAAGTAGCAGAGGGGTTGACTCCCTCTGCCAATAACCAGACTAGAGTGTCGGACGAGCTGTATGGTATCGCCGATGAATATTTAAAACAATTGAAAAATCTAATTTGAGGTATCACATGAATCAATCAGAAAACATCAGCGAACTAGTTGCAGCTCTATCAAAAGCACAAGGCAAGATGAGACCGGCAATTTTCAATAAGACCAATCCTCATTTCAAATCCAAGTATGCAGATCTTGCATCATGCATGGAAGCCTGTCGACTCCCCCTTTCAGAGAATGGACTAAGCGTTATGCAATTCGTCGAGCAAAGCGATAGTGCTTATTATTTAGTCACAATGCTAGCGCATGTCAGCGGACAGTTCATCAAAAGTTTCCTTCCTTTACAAATGAAGAATCCAACATGCCAAGCCTTAGGCTCTGAGTTAACTTATCTCAAAAGATATGGGATTTCTGCTATGCTCGGAATCGTAGCTGATGATGACGATGATGGCAACGCAGCCATGGATGCAGCAAAGAAAGAATCTTCTGTACCCACTATCGATCAAGAGCAAATCAGATTCATTAATGAATTTTTATCGAAGAAAAATGTAGATTTCACCGAAAGATTTAGAAAATTTTTATTGTCAAAATATAACATAAAATCCATTAAGGACATTCCATATAATGAATTCGACTTCATCAAACGAACCCTTGAGGCGTCAGAAAATGCAGACTCGTAAGGACGTAATTGATTCATTTATCGCAAAGGCCGGCGAATGGCTTGAAATGTCAAAAGACCCAGCAGGGATGCTTGCTGGGATCTTGGCAAACGAAATCATCAGAATCAGTGAAGAAAACGAATATCTTAAAGGAAAAATAGAATGGATTATCAGATCATCTATGTCGAGCAAGGATCCGACGAATGGCACAAGCTGCGAAAAACAAAAATCACGGCTACAGACGCAAGTGTGATCATGGGGGTTTCCAAATGGAAGACCCCTCTTCAGCTATGGAAATACAAAACTAGCGACACACCACCTGAAGAACCAAGCGAAGCAGCAAAGCGAGGAATACGCTTAGAACCTATTGTTAGAGATCTTTATTCACAGAAAACAGGATATAGCTATCAACCTATTGTCGTGAGCAATCAATGGCAGATGGCATCGTTGGATGGCTATTCTCCTGACAACCGAGAAATCATAGAAATCAAATGTCCCAATAAAGACGACCATAATCTAGCAAAAAAAGGGTTGATTCCCGACCATTATTGGCCTCAAGTACAGCATCAAATGTTGATTATGGGGCTAGAAATGCTCACATATTTGTCATATGATGAAAAAACGCTTGAAATTGTACATGTCAAAAAAGATCAGGAATTTTGCAGAGTAATGTGGGAAAAAGAGCTGGAATTTCTCTATTTCGTTAGGGAAAAAATCCCTCCCAAACGCACTTACAAAGATATCACTGAAAGAAAAGATTCCGATTTCATGTTTGCTGTTGCTTTTTGGGAGAGAGCAAACAACGATTTAAAATTCGCTAAGGAGTTGGAAGAACAAGCTAGAGCAGAGCTTATCGAAGCATGCAAAGAAGAATCTTGCGAAGGTTTTGGAGTAAAATGCTCTCAAGTTGAAAGACAGGGAAATGTAGATTATGCGTCAATACCAGAACTTAAAAATGTAGATCTAGAGAAGTACAGAAAACCTGCAACAATGTATTGGAAGATATCGTGAAAAAAGGGGATTGGATAAATCCGCTCCCCTCAAAAAAGGAGACTTTCAATAAAAACTTGACTACACACCCAATGTATCTATCACATATATTTTTTATCAATCAAAAAAATTGGAGAAAACATGGATGGCCATCTATTTGATAAGGGAGTAATATTAAAATTTCTCAATGATCACATTTCTAAGAAACAGGAAGAAATGAAATTATTGCAAACCAGACTGATAAGTATATCAAAACACATATCTACCCTGGCAGAAGAAATGTCGAATCTACTCGCACTAAAAGAGGAGATCAATTGTGGTTCAACGGAAATTGGCTGTAACCGGGACGCATAGCGTCGGTAAAAGTACATTAGCCTATAAGCTTGCGTTAAAAGAAAAGAAAGGTGGACAAAGCGTACATGTCATTCAAGAACGTGTGCGCTTTTCCCCTTTTCCAATCAATAACGATATGTCCATTGAAACATGCATATGGGCATGTTGTAACCAGATATCAAAAGAATTAGAGGCTGCACAAAGAGGTTTTTCAGTTTTAATATCGGACCGCACTCCCTTCGACACGTTTGCGTACGCTGCATATAATGGGTTGTATCGATTAGAAGAATTGGAAAAATTTGCTTTAAATTGGTTGAATACTTACGATCAAATATTTCATGTGCGGCCTGATACAAATCATACGCCGCACAGTGATGGTGTAAGGGATACAGACTTACACTTTATCATGTCCGTTGATGAAATTCTTAAGGATCTACTTTCTAAGCATCCCAAGAAAATCATCGAACTGACCACTAGCCAAGTTTTTGCGGAGGATATATGAGCCTTTTAGATTACTCAGACTATTTAATAGTTGCTTTAGCACTATTAGGAGCGGCATACAACGCCCAAGGAATGCGTCTGGGATTCTTTATCTGGATCATTACGAACACTTATCTTACCAATAAAAACTTTTTGTCTGGCGAGTATGCACAGTGTGTGCTATTCTTTGCCTATTTACTATTATCCATTTACGGATTCATCCGGATGGGAAAACAACCTACTGAAGGCAAACCAGACAGTGTGAAATAAGGAAATAGCCCCGACTTGTAATCGGGGCCATTACCAATGATTTTGACTACTCAAAAGACCAAAACCAAGAAAAAGCGGCTAGCATTTCTTGGTCTTAGAGTAGTCAAAGTCTGAATTTTTATCAAGTAAAACGATACAAAATTTCACGCAGTCGCAGGTTTACCCGAAAGTAAAAACTTTAGGAGGTATTCTTATGACAGTCTTCAGAGTTAAACATCAAAAAAATTACACGGTTATAAATAATTTTATTTGCACCGACAACCGTCTTTCTTGGAAAGCAAAAGGTATTTGGCTTTATGCCTTTTATCGTCCAGATGATTGGATTTTTCACATGTCAGATCTAATGAATCAATCAACTGATGGACGAGAATCAGTTCGATCGGGACTGAAAGAATTAGAAGAATATGGTTATCTACATAGAGAACAATGTAAAGACATTAATGGAAAATATGATCATGCAGAATGGAGTTTCTATGAAACCCCCCAAGAATTAAAAAAATTAGTGCCGCAAACGGGAAATACGTTTACGGAAAAGTCGACAACGGAAAATCACCCCCTACTAAGTACTGAAGAAAAACTAAGTACTGAAGCTGTATCAACATCTTTATTACATAAAGATGTAATACAGCAGCAGCAAGAGGGGGCAAAGCCCCCTGCCCCCCCTGCTGCTGAGGAAAGGGAAGATGTTGAGAAGTTAGGTATAAATTATATTTCTCCTGGAGGAAGGAAAATGTTCATCTCGGAAAGTGATATCTTTTCTTCATTTCTAAAATCTGGATACCAGACCTCTACTATAAAAAAAGCAATAATAAGAATACAGAATAAAGATGAACCGATAGGAAATGTCATAAAACTTATTGACATAATATGCAAAGAAATTGAAAATATTGATAAATTAGATGATAAAAAAATAAAAAAAACTCACTACTCCCCTACTTCAGTAGGAAAAAGTAATGCACCGATAGGTAAAAATCCTTTTAAAGAGATCAGAATATGAGATACAATGCAGATTCAAATTTTTGGGAATTAGGAGATTATGCAAATGCTCATCTATCTAAATTGCAGTTGCCTCAAGAAGTAATAGAAAAAATATTTTCTTGGTGGAAAGGCAAAAGAAATATGTTAGTGTTCTTAGGAAATCCAGGATGTGGAAAGTCTTATCTAATTGCTGCATTGATTCACGAATTAATAGATAAAAGACAGACATTTAGGTACTTCCATGAAAAAGATTTCTATTCCCAGATGAGAAAAACTATTGAAAAGAACTGGGATTACGAATACGAGATCAAAAGATTATGCGAGACGCCTTTTCTCTTCATGGACGATCTCCATTCCTCTGTATCTACAGACTTTCAAAAAGAGTGTTTATTTAATTTCATTGATCAACGATCTATTTCAGAATATCCCACCATTGTAACATCTAATCTGTTTTTAGATCAGATGAAATCTGTTTATGAAGAAAGATTTATTTCAAGATTAAAAAATAAAAAGAACACAATCATTGAACTTAATTGGATTGATAAAAGACAAAGTGAATTAAATGAAATTTGATGTGATTCTTTTGATCCCGACAGTCAGTGAAGCCAATTGCACAGAACACTTTACTGTGAAGGCAAAGCGCCACAGGGCGCAACAAGCTGTGATTCGTTCTTGGTTCAGGAGCCTCCCCTGCTTTCCGAAGGTTCCGGCCGAGGTAAGATTCACCAGGATAGCTCCAAGGGAACTGGATGATGATAATCTGCATATGGCATTCAAATGGATTCGGGATGAGCTGTCAGAACTAATATTACAAGTTAAACCGAAAGCTTACAGAGATCGATCAGGACGCATCAAAATGCTTAAAGGGCGTGCAGATTCGGACAAGAGAATAAAGTGGTACTATGGTCAAGAAAAGGGCCAAAAACAGGCAATCAGGATTGAGATAGTTGAGATAGAGCGATGCGATATTGACCATGAATGAAATCGATGGCACTATCTGGATCTTCTATGACCATCCGATTGACATCAATACACTGCTCTCTCAATTTCTGGCACATCAAAGAGATTGCCGTCTTGTCCATATTGCCAATTTGTTTTTTGGTTTGATAGATATTTGACTTGCTCACGGAGATCCTCGTTTTCTGTTTTAAGGTTGTAATATTGTTTTTTTAATTCCCCAATTTGGGCAAATAAAGAGCGTCGCATTTTTCCCATGGAATCATGCATTGCATCCAATTGTTGTTGATACGGATCGTCTTCGATTATGTCAAATGATAATTGTATAGCTTGCATAAATGTACCTTTTGTCCTATTATGACATAAGTCATATTTATTGACAATATCTACGGCAAGGAGCGTTTAGGAATGCTAAGGTAAGGCGTGGATTGTTAGGGCTTGGTTTATGTGATCTGACTAGATATTTTTTTTGAGGATGGGAACGGTCAGGCATGGCAGACTTAGGTATAGCTTGGTTTGGTTTATATGGGAGTAATCCCTTTATTCATGGAGGGGTCCGGCACGGCGGGGTCCATCACGGTCTCTCAAGGCAAGGTTTTTATGGGCGATATGCCCTTAATGGATCGGAGTGGATCGCCAAGGTAAGGCAAGCCTGGACATAGAATGGCTTGGCAAGGTTTTTATGGGTAATATTACCGTCATTGAATCGTGGAACGGCGTGGTAGCACAGGTAATGGCGGAGCCCGGCAAGCTATGGTGTGGCATGGATTTTTTAACAAAGGAAAATAAATGAAAAAAGTAGTCTTTACAGCAATAGGAACAAAACCTCTTCTATATCACAAATTCAACATTGAGGTTCTAAGCAATAAAACAAAAACGAAGTCAGGAACTACTGGAAACGATCCAGAGGAATGGAAAACGACCGTACACGTAGATGGTAAACGCCTTTTCTTTCCTCATGACTATTGGCTTTCTTGCATTAAAGATGGTGGAAAATATGTAAAACAGGGTCGAGGAACTATCTCAAACAAGCTTGCGGGTTGTATGTCAATACTTTCTGAACGCACATACCTGAACATCGAACTCCCCGACTTAATTGATAAACTAGAGACATCTGATATGCCCCGAGATCCTACTAAGAGTATCTTTTTAGATGTACGTGGAGTTAAAAACCCAGCTACTAAAGGGAAAAATGTCCGTTACAGACTAGGTGTAAAGGCTGGGTGGCAAACTCAAGTAGAGTTAGAATTCGATGATACCGTATTGTCTAAGGATGATATTCGCAAAGCATTAGAAGCCGCTGGAAAATTTTCAGGGATTGGTGATGGCAGATCCATTGGATACGGACGATTCGAAGTTGTTGATGTAGAATTCTCATAAAGTTTCTATTCTTGGCATGGCATGGTATGGACTGCTTTGTCGAGGCGTGGATTGGCAAGGCGTGGCAAGGATTTAAAAATGAAATATTTTATTTTGATTTTGCTTTTACCTTTTTCTATCATTTGGTTCTGGGCATCGATCACGTTTATCGAATGGATGCTGAATGATTAAGAAAGGGAAACTTATACCTAGATATACATAGTTATACCCAATTTTAGGTATAACTCCTGATATCTGAAGATATCAAACAATCTATGACATACGAATATACCAACATCATTTATATGTGCCTAGGGTTCATCCTTGGTATACTTTTGGTCATAGCTATGGACAGAAATAACGATTGAGGAAAAATGATTCCCGAGAAAGGCTCGCCTCCTACATATAATCACTTCACTAAAAAATGGGAATTGACTCATCCATTAGCTCCTATTCCTGAAGAAAAATCACTTGAGGAAAAAATAAATGAATATCTTGATCAAAAAGGCATTATCAGTCCGGAAGTGAGAGCTGGATTGATCCAATTAATCAAGGAGCATGAGCAAGAATGATCCCTTCAAGAATCCCATCAGCTCTTGATACTCACAACAGCACTGTGCGCATGACACTGGCTGAATACAAACAAATGCGTTTAGCCTATCAAGACTTCGAATTAGTGGATCCTGAAAAGGACAATACCCCTTTCACTTTCTGTGCAAAAACTATCCAAGACGCCCGGGAATGTGTCGAAATATTGAATTGGCAAGGAACATACAAGCTTTTCCTTGTTGAAACTAATCGAGAAAGGCCGAGGGTTTTGGTGGATGTTTTTGAAAACCGTGCTTGGAAAGGAATCAAATGACTGAAAATGTTGTTCGACTAACAGGAAAAGATTTAGCATATTGGGAAAGAAATCAATTAATTTTATATCTTAGTAAAATATTTCCTTCTTGGCTAGAGAGGCACCCTTCCGAAGATACAAATTGGGAAGATGATTGGAGAAATATAGTTTTTATTCAATTTCCTGAAGGAACATATAGCTGGCATATTCACGATTTTGAATTTGAATACTTTAAACACCTTCTTTTTAAAAAAGGAAATAGCTGGGATGGAAGTTCAAGTGAAAAAAAATATGAAATGTTACGTAAAAAGAATTAAAATTAATGAATAAAATGAACGACAAAATTACTTTTTCTCCTAATCCTGATTCTGAGATAAAAATTGAATGGAAATGGATTAACATTAAAGACAAACTTCCTCCTAGAGATGGTACACCTTTTTTATGTTTTGATCCTTCGCAAGAACCTTTAGCAAAGATTTACGTTGTACATTTCGAGAAAAACTATGCCCTATCTACGGAGCATTATACAGAAGCAGGAGGAGAAGAATATTTTCAATGGAAACCAACACACTGGATGCCATTGCCAGATTTACCATTGTGTATGAACTGAATGCAAAGAATATCAACATCTGAATAAAACAGGATATTTCCTCTAGGAATTTACCTCTATGATGAAAATCTAAGAATTGAACATAAGCAACATCAAGATTGGAAAAAATTTTAAACAATCCATAAAAAAATGAGACGTTTATCTCCTCAGGAAATATTATATATTAGATTATTAGACCGTTGCAAATGTGAAAAATGTCAGAATAGAATCAAGGAGATAAAAGAGCAAAGCGAAGCTAGAATTAAGCAAGTAAAAGAAGGAAATATGGTAGATATACGCAATGCCAAAAATAGAACGGAGGGCTTCAATACACGATGAAATATCGGTTTATGATTGCAAGTCATTGCCTTTCCCATCAAATGTTGATTAATACGTCTCGGGTTCATTTAGTCCAGGATAACCCGAGCAGAACCTGTCCCATTCGCAGTGATCAACCTGCTACCTGGCACACTCTCGCAGTGACCGCTAGCCAGTTATGAGCTGGCAAATTTTGGATAAATCACAGCCATGATATCTTCATACTTAGCTATGATATACACGTTATCATCAAATGTGATTTCCTGCCCTGCATAAGGATTGATCAGAACAATATCTTCCGCTATCACAGGACAATCATCCATGTCACCTATGTCTACTACTTCTAATCTATCTTGCTTTTTCTTGGCGGCGTCAGGAATGATAATTCCACCTTTAACATCTTCCTCTTCCAATCTGCGAAGCAATACTCGTTTTCCTATAGGTCGAATCATTTTACCTCATCTACTAATTTGACATATTTTAGTATGTTTTGACATTTCAGTCATTTAAAATAAATATTATGACTGCAATGCCATGTAAAATAAGTATTATGATGTGAATGGCTAAGATGTCAATGTCCATAAAAATAAATATACCACTTTCCTGATGTTAGGCATATGGTAAAATCAAACGACTATTATGAAATAAGGAAAAATATGCACGAATATAAAGAAATACCTTGTAAGTGTGGATTTACATACGAAATCAATAAAGATAAATTTGAAGTTTATCATTTGAATATGGGAACTGTTTTTGGTGTTGAAATTCCAAAAAAATTAGTTCCCAGATGTAAAAATTGTTTGACAATTTCAGTTATCGAGCGAATAAATGACGAATAAAATAAATAGTTTATGTCAAAATCGGGTACTCCCTATGTGTGACAATATAAATATTTATATATATTGTAAATAAATTACCTGTTATTTAAATTGACAATATGTACAGCTATGTCTATCATATATGCTAACCACATTAGGAGGTCATATGGATTGGTTTAAAAAACACATGGATACAGTAATTATTTTAGGTGCTTTTGCAACATCTGTTTTATGGATGAATGGAAAATTCAATGAGCTGGAAAAAGATATGGCTGTATTAAAAACTGTTTTGATAATGAAACAGATCATGCCATCAGAATTGGCAACATCGGAAAAGAATGAGAAAAAAATTTTTACATTTATTCCCGAATCGGAGCTTGGCAAATAAAAATGAAGTGGAATCAAATTTCTGATGGACTTCCTGAATATGACGTTCTTTGTCTTGTGGTGAATGAAAATAGACCGTTTAACTTCTACGTAGCATATTTTAATGCATATTTAAAAGAATTTGATATTTATACGGTTGGAATGAGTAAAATGTTTGATCCATTGCCATTTCATACCACTCACTACATTCCTATACCTAATCTACCACAGGAATAAAAATGCCGGGTAAAAAGATTGGATATAAAAGAGTTTCCACTCCTGATCAAAATCCAGATAGGCAACTAGAAAATATGGAATTAGATAGGGTATATATCGAATATGCCAGCGGTTCAAACTATAACCGTCCTCTACTCAAACAAATGATCGATTACATTAGAGATGAGGATATTGTATATGTACATTCAATCGATAGGATTGCAAGGAACTTGCAAGACCTCATGAAGATCATAGACACCGTTATCTCAAAAGGTGCACAGATGATCTTTATCAAAGAGAATCTGACTTTCAATGGGAGTGATTGTCATATGTCTAGGCTATTGCTTCAAATCTTCGGAGCAGTAGCTGAATTCGAATATGGAATCATCCGGGAAAGACAACAAGAGGGCATTGAAAAGGCTAAGAAGTTAGGACGCTATGCAGGTCGCAAGAAATGCCTTAAACCCGAGCAAATGGATTGGATACGGGAAGAGATCAAAACACGTAGACCCCGCCGGGAAATAGCCGCAGAGCTAGGGATCTGTCGGCATACACTTTATAAATATATAGCCAGACTTTAGAGGAAATATGAATGAAAAAAAAGATTTACTTAAAGAATTATTAAAATCTCATGCACAGTCTTATGTCCTATGCGATGAAATATTTAAAAAATTTTCAGAACATAATGTTGTGACCGTTCTATCCACGGTCTTAACATTGTTAAGATCCTTGTATGAAAACGTAAAAGAAGATCAAAAAATGAAAGAGTTCATACTCTCTGAATTACTCGATATCATCAAGCAGGGCAAAGAATAAACCAGTGTCCTGAGACCCCGGTTTTTTCGTCAATGCTGGCATGCTGACTGTAGGAGAAATATCTGCTTCAGCCTTTTGATTTTCGTCTACAACGTCGGAAGCTGTACCGTGGGAATTCACAGTAGTAACCGAAATCGTACACCCAATAGCGAGAGCCAATAAAACTATCAGAATGAGCTTCATTTTTTCTTTTTTCCCATCGCACATTTCATGTCCATTTTTTTATCGATTTTCTTATCATTCTTAATGACTTGATTGATAGTCTTGTTGATTGATTTTTTTTCTTTACGCAATTCTTTGTCCATATTTTCCTCAAATATCTTTTTAGCCATTTTAAAGGCTACTTTTTGTTCATTATCCCATTCCAAGATATCTAGAATAAAGTTAGCCTCTTCTTCAGTGAGATTAGGCAAAACATTATTAAGAAAATTATCTAAATACTTTATGAGACTCATTTCTTTTTAGGAATTTTTGCTCCTGATTTTCTTGCTTCGCTTAGAGCAATTGCCACTGCTTGCTTAGGATTTTTTACTTTAGCACCTGATCTAGAATGTAAAGTACCCTGTTTAAATTCATGCATCACAACACCTACTTTCTCTTTCGCTGGCAATGATTTTCTTTTTTTTGCCCCAGCACCTAATTTGTCCGCATGTTTTGTTGCTGCTTTTTGCTTCGCATTGAGAGGCATATTTCACCTATATAGCTAATTGTTCTAAAAAACTCAATTGCTCGTACATTTTTTTGTGCTTCTGTCGAGCTTCATATTTGTTTCCACGTAGTTCAGGGTGACATTCCTGAATCTTTTGACGTACTCGTCTAATCGTCTCGGGATGAGTTACGTTCTTATCTTTTAGCTGCTGTAAGAAATCTATACTAGGATTTCTTTCTTTTTCCCAGATTTTTGTCATGAG
>JGI11615J12901_10003110_pt1 | contig 29576 bp, 23 predicted proteins | sample KanCulreferecore_FD_12901 | JGI IMG/M metagenome (IMG submission 12901)
ATCGACGCCACTAGGTACAGGAAGACATATTCGTACTTCCGCCAGCCGGTCGTTGAGACGACGGTGGTCAAGGGCGGCAGCAATAGACCTCGGTGATGTAGGATAGAGAACGAATGCCCGCCACTCCGCAACCCCTAGTGACCAAGTTCGTCAGGTACTTTGACGCACCGACGATGAACCAGAACGGTGCCATGTTCGGCATCTGGTTGCGTCTCATCTACGAATTCTGGGGTTTCTGCGTCAACGGCCTCGACGACCTGAAACACCCGGGCGGATTTCCGACGGGTTCCGCATCGAACATTCACATGTCCGGCGTCATCAACATGCCGGCAAACTGGGAGAGCGGGTCAAGCGTGTTGCTGTACAGCAACAGCGACGGCATCACCAACGAGGGCATGCCGTACTTTACGGGCTCCAACTTCTTTGCGAGCCACGTGGGTAAGTGGCTGACGGTTTGGAAGTCAGGCTCGTCGTGCACCGATGACAGCATCTACTTGATCACCAAGCTCTACGGTCCGCCTGGTACCACGACGAGTTCGGTCATCGGTGTTGATAACAACATGGGTTGTACCCCTTTCACGGGGACCCTGAAGCCATCGTTCACGGCGAGGACCAACGTCAACTACCGGGTCATCGACTTCAACCAGGCCAACGTCAGCTACAGCGTCAACAACTTCATCGTCATTCAACTCAATGGTGCGCCGTACGTCAACCCAGGACAGCGGAATTCCCAGGTCAGGCTACGCCTAGCAACGTTTCGTGGCGACAATACGCCGCGCGGCATCGCCATCTGGATGTCGCCGTCAGGCAGTTGGAGCGGCAATACTTTCAACGACGGCACGTCGGGCGGCAACAATCAGACCTTTCAACCGAACGGCAACTCGGGAGAATTTGGTCCCAATTCTGGCAACTCGTTCGACTGGGCCAACGGCGGCAACGGTACTCAGACGATCAATTTGATCGGCGCACAGGACTGGCTCCTCTGCTTTTCGCGCGGTGATCAGGCGAGCTATTCGGCACACTTCCACGTTGAGATTCCGCAGCGGGTCTATCCATTTGCCTATGACCCCAATCCAATCGTCGCGATGGGATCGACCGGTATCTACACGACGTTCAGCGATGGATATGGTTACGGTTACGGTCACTATGCCTACGGTGCAGACCTAAAGCCTTACAAGCACCCGCTGTCAATTCGCTGCCAATCAGGTGAAACGTACTATCCTAGTGCGTACCCAGGTATCAGCTTCGTGTGTAGCAACTGTCTTCAGAGCATGGGCAACGGTTTCTTCAATCACCTGTGGTTCAATCCTTTCACCAACAAATTCTTCTTTAGCGATGGTGTTCTTCACCTCGCCGAAGCAGCGAACCGATCGGCGATTCTACGATATCGCCTCCGTCGGACGCGGTTCATCGCTCCCATCCTTCCATCGATGCAACGCCTAGGCGATCGAGGCGAATGGTTGCACACCTTCAACGGTGTCTTGTGGCAGTGGGACAATGCGATCTTGCCTAGCACGATCTTTCACAGGGGTGGCTGATGCTTCACGTTTGCAGAGACTTCATCACCCTGGGTAACACCAACATCCCCCAGGCATGCGTCTACTTCCACGCAATCTTCCTGCGGACGGTGATGAACTTCACCGTCGTTGGCAACACGGGCTTCAACCTAGACGGTGGAACGTTCACGTTGGGTAGTGGTGGCAACGGCACAATCTCGGCCGCTAGCGGCTTCACCAATCGCTTCACCCCTGACGGTGGTTACGTCGTCAGTTCCAACGACATCAATCGAATCCTCGTCATCAAGAGCAATCTCAACCCGATGCTGACGTCGGGCCTGTGGAGGGTGACGGGCGTCGACACCGTCAGCAACCAGCTGATTCTAGGCCTGCGGGGCGAGCCGCCCGTCGCAGAGACTGGTCTCACATGGCGCCTGCACCCGGCGGAGACGTCGTTTACCTTCAACCAAGGAACCAACGGCAACACCAACCAATATCGTGGTCGGACTTCTGCCTCAAACACGGCGCGCATCATCCTGCAGGCTCCTCATGCAACGGGCTGGCAGGTGAGGCTGACCTATGAGTCGACCACGGACGTGTCGACACCCCTCCCACGTTCGACCATCGCTCCGGGTATGGTCGGCGATACCTTGGGAGATTTTCCGGTGGGTGGCAACCACTTGCACCCGATGCTGTTTTTCAACACGTCAGTCCAGAACAACCCTTACGTTGGTTACACTGCTGGTTGGACGCTCGATGTCACGGCAATGTTGCGGTTCTACATCTGGGGTGAGGACTCGACTGGCACCGTTGTCGGCTGCACTCGGCAGGTTGATTCCAGCAACACGAACTCGATGGTTGCGTACGGCTTTCCGGAGGATGAGGAGTACCCGACCGACGCCGTTACCGTGAGGAGATTGTTCGTCTATGGTCAGAACAGCAATGGTCTCAACAGCAACATCTTGAACTTCCAGTCGGGCCCGCGTCAGAGCATTGGCAACTGCATGACGGCGTTTGGTTACAGCGGTCAACCGATCGCCGGCGGCACTTCGGTGTACTGCTACTTGACGGGACAACAATTCGACACCGATGGCCCTCGTTACAACGGCAACGGATCGGACGATCCGTTTTTGGCGGTGACTCAGTTGTTGACCGTCGATCTGATCGCGGGCACTTGGGACTACATGGACTTCAACGGTCAGGCGCAGTCGTTGTTTCTGGAGCCGCGCCGCTTGGGTCGCTTTCCGATTGCCCGTATGGGTCGATCAAACTACGGCAGCTGGACGACTTCAACCGATGGACCTCGCCAATGGCTGCATACTTTGAACGGCGTCTACCTACCTTGGTCGGGAGCGATCCTACCGTGAGACTTGAATCATGCTGACCTCAAAATTCGTCAGAGCTCACTTCGTCAATACGTCGCAGACGGCAACGAATGCGATGCGGTGGACATTTAAGCTCATCTACGAATTCTGGGGTTTCTGCGTCAATGGTGGCAGCGACCTGAAGGTACCAGGTGGGTTTGCATCGTCGGGCAGTATCCCCGTCCTGTCAGGCGCGGTGATTTTTCCTGCAGGGTTCGAAAGTGGCTCGACGGTGTTGCTCGCCTCAGGCACCGACGGATTCACCGCTGACGGCATGCCATTCTTCAACACCGTCGACAACATCTTTTCGGCATCCTACGTGGGCAAGCACATTGTCACCTGGAAGTCGGGGTCAGTGTCGACGGACGACAGCATCTACCAGATCACGCAGTGGCTCAATTCATCGTCCGTTCGAGTCAACGTCAACCAAGGCGCGACGCCCTACACGGCGTCCTTGCACCCGTCATTCACCGCTAGGTCAAACATCAACTACCGCGTCATCGACTTCAACGCAGCGGCGAACCTATCAGGCTTCACGACCAATGACGGCCTCGTCCTGCAGTTCAACGGCGCCAGCCTGATCAACACCGGACAGCTCAATTCTCAGTGTCGCCTTCGACACAACACGACGAACATGGGTCTTCGGGTGTCGCCATCGGGATCTTGGTTGCCTATCTCGGGCGCGTTTCTCGATCCTTCGTCGGAGACCAACGTCAACTGGGCCAACAGTGGCACTGGCACTGGCTACATTTCATTGTGGGGCGCGCAGGACTACCTGATCGCTCACTCACGTGGTTCCTGGAACAGTGCTGGCTCTTGGTTGCATGTAGAGATTCCGGCTCGGTTGTATCCTCAACCGCTCGACCCCAACGTCATCATCTTCGTCAACTACGCCGCCGATCAGGTCGATCAGACGAACTACTACAACATGTCGATGATGAGTCCCATTGATGGTGTGACGCGCAGCTGGGAGATGTACATTCGTAATCCGATTGGCGGTCGCTGGAACATCACTCAATTCTCATCGCCGTACACTCTACGAACGTTCACGAACGGTCGTTGGAACAATATGTTCTTCAACGTCTTCACCAACAAGTTCATCTTCATGGATGGCATCTTGGGCCTAACAAGCGTGACGACTCAGTACAGTCTGGCACGCGTCCGAGTCCGACGATTGAGGTTCACGGTGCCCATCATCCCAACGATGCAACGCATTGGTGACTTGGGAGAATGGCTGCACATTCAGGATGGCGTCCTGTGGCCGTGGGATAATGCGCTGCTGCCCTACAGCCTATTCTTGGGAGGTCAGTGATGACGGTTCACGTTGTTAGAGATTTTTTGACCCTGACCAACGCGGTATGTCCCACTGCGAACATGTACTACGTGACGCTGTTCTGCACTGGCGTTTTGGGTTTCACTCGTGTTGGTCAGACCAACATGAACATCAACCCGCAGCAGAAAGACACTGTTGCCAACAATCGCGGCGCCAGCATCAACTTGGGCGCGGGCAAGGAGTTCTACGTCAACGTTCCGACGGCATCTTACGTTGTCCCGGCATCATCTGACAACGGCAAGATCTTGGTCCTCAAGAGCCGAAACTTCCCGCGCTCCAATTCAGGTCTCTTCCGAGTCCTCAGCGGCAGCGTTGTAGACAACGCATTCATCATCGAGTATCGTTCGACGGGTGGTAGTTTTCCACCCATCGAGTCGGGCAGCTTGTCTGGCAGCCTCGACTGGATGTTGTTTGCAGCAGAGTCAAGCTTTGCAACATCCGAGACGTTTGCTGACAATGGCGGAGCTGGAAACTCCTACCAGACACAAGGTTCAGCAACGTATCCTAGGACGATCTTGCGCAGTCCGATGGGTTGGCAGGTCAGAATTTGTGCTGAGAGCGCCGATGATCGATGGAACATTGGTAGCTGGAACACTGGCAACACATTCTCCGTTGGCATGAGCGGTAACTTGGCAGGTGACTTCCCAACCGGCGGTCCTCATACCCACGGCGGACAGTATTGGAATGACAACGAGCCGAACCGCCGCAACGGTCAACAAGTAGGCATGGATCCCCTGCTCGCAGGCTTTTCAAGCTGGACGTCAGGACAATGGCGTCTCTATATGTGGGGAGATGACCAGACAGGTTCTGTCGTCGCCTTCAATCGCAACGTCACCATCGGTGGTGACGCAATGTTGTGGTTCGGCATGCCCGAGAATGAACCGACGCCGGTGCCTCCGGACATGGTGCACCGCCTTTTCGTAGTCGGTGATTCGAACCAAAACAACCCAGGCGGTCCCGTGTGGAACATCGGCACCAAAAACGAGTACTCGTACTCCGGCCAGGCGTTCGGTGTCAGTGGCCAACCCATTTCGTGCGTCTTTGCACCCTATGTCATCATCTATGAGAATCAGCTTCCAAAGCAACAGGTCGACTGGGACGACACCATCCTGGCGGCGACCGGCCTGGTACCCGTAGAGTTGATGGCAGGTACTTGGACGACACAGTACATTCGTACCACACCTACCGGTCAAAACATGATCCTCGAGCCGCGACGCATGGGTACCGCTCCCATGGCGCGCTATGGTCGTGACAACTTCGGCAACTACACGCTGACGACCGACGTCAATCGTAGTTGGATTCACACGTTCAACGGCGTCTACATGCTGTGGGGCGGTCCACCGGTGCTTCCGTGAGGTGTCATGGCGACAGCCTTTGATCTTTCACCTGGCTTTGTCACAATTCCCAATGAAGACTTCCCAACATCAGGAAGTTTCTCGTTCGGTATTGCCAGCTCGCAGGACGCCTTCGACTTTTCAGGTTCATTGAACTTGTTCGTTGATCCCGTTGATCAACCTTTCGTCAAGGGTACGTGGGGAGGCTCTGCGTTGACCTATGGTGCCCAGGTTGTCTTTACGAGTGACGTAGAGACGGTTCAAACAGGCAGTTGGTTCGGTTCGGATGCGACGTGGGGTGTCAATGGCCCCAACTTTGAGAACCACGACAAGACCCACACGGTGAGCGACCTCTATCCCAGCGTGAGCGAAGGCGCTAACGTGGGCGAGTACAACCACTTCCCGATTCCTGAGGAGCCGCCTGAGCCCGCAGAAAAGATCCGTGACGCGACAAGGTTCCAGAAGGCCTACTCGTTCAGCCGACACCAGCCGGTCCGTGTCCGCATCTTCAAGCGGTAGTCGGCCCGGGTCACCCAGGCTGCAGTATATTTGCTGTTGATATGAGCGGCATCCTCGACAACAAGAGCCGGATCATGGACACCATCGTCACCTTGGCGGGGCGTCAGCAGATCGCAGACGGAAAGCTGAAGGTCGAGCACGTGTCGTTCACTGACGCGGCAACCTTCTACCAGGCCGACGTCGTGTCAGGTTCATCCGACGCAACGCAGAGGATCTACTTCGAATCGTGTCATCTTCCTCAAGACCAGATCACGTTCGAAGCTGATGACTCGGGCCGCCTGAAGCCGTTCCGCAACGGCGACGGCATTCAGGTCAAGGACGGTCAGATCCTGGAGTACTCCTTCAACGCGCTGACGTCTTCCGTCGTCACTGGCTCGAACGAGGGCGTTCGCTTCCTGAGCGGCGACGAGTTTGCGTCGACGGCCGAATCGCTGTTGGCTTCCTCGATCGACAACTTCAACAAGCTCCGCACGATTGCAACGAAAGACAAGGTCTTTGAAGACGATGGTTTCGGAGTGGGTCAGAAGGATATCGAGTTCACGCTGACCAACGACCGACCCATTGCCAATCCGACCCTTCACACGGCCCACATCAATCATCTGGAGAGCCTGTTCAATGACGTCCGTCTGAGCCACATCCAGAACTTCAAGTACCTGCCTCCGATCAACAAGGTTGACGACCTGTCGCTCGACAAGCAGGATCATCGGGCGACCTGGCAACACCACCTCGGCAACTATCGGCCGTGGGGACGTTCGCACATCTACGCCTTGTCGCCGGCTCAGATTGAGCACGAGCTGCAGCACTACGCCAACATGCACTTCGTCAAGGTGGTGAACTTTGACCCAACGTCACGAGAGAACAGACTGTTGGGCCAGTTCTTTGAGGTCCACCACAACGTGATGAAGAAGCTCGACGTCATCGAGTACGGGTCGTACTCCATTGCTAAGGGTCACCGTAAGCATATCTTCTTCGTGGGCAAGGTGCTGACGGACGAGAACGAGACACACACGTTCGTTCACCTCTTCACGTTGGTCTTTGGGTGATCTGGAATGTTCTTCAAATTTGAACGCAGGTACAACCTTCTCACTGTCGAGGACAATTTCGCTCACCTGAAGTCGATCGAGTCCAACGGTGACCTCACGTTTGAATTCAGCTATCGTGTCTCTCAAAAGGACGTCGTCCAACGTGACGCGATGACCTGCCGCGTCACCGTCATCTCTCGCCACATCACTCGTATTCCCATCCTGGCCACGTCGCACACTGGCAAGATCGACACCAAACGGTTGATCCACAACGTGCTGACGTTGATGCCACAGGCCAAGGCGGCCGTCAAGCAACAACAGGAATTTGTCATCGCCCACAAGATGAGTGACATCTCAGCCCGCATCAACAATGAGGTTGTGGGTCAGCTACGGTCACCGCTGCCCACGAACAGGATCCAGCAGTTGATCAAGCCGGTGCTGAAAATGGTGCCCGCAGGTTCACTGAAGCAGGACAACGTCACCAAGCCCGTCCTCAACATGACGGCCCACACCACACTCCAGGACCTGACGACGGTGGTGTCAGCTTCACACGCAGCAGTTCCTCAGTACCTGATGCACGACATGATCGTTCGTCAAGGTATCGATCCGACGCACATCTTCAACTTGACTCACCGGACGATTCCGGCCAAGAGCGTGGTGGGCGGACTCTTGCGACCAAGCCGCGCTTTTGAAGTGGAGCACTCGCCCGCGGTCCGCTTGCTGAACAGCCACATCTTTCATCCCGAGACGCCGCAGCAGCCTCCCACCACCGAGCAAGTCGAGGACAGCGCGCTGGTGCAGGTGTTGACTCACGAGACCGTCGACCACGTTCACGTGCCGGTTGAGGTCATCGTACCCCGAAACCGTCGCTCCCTTGACGGCAAAGACAACAGTCACTTCTTTGTCAAGTTCGAGCTGCTCAACGGTCGCACGGGTCTGGCCATCGACACGATCCTCAAACCGCTTGACATCTCCAGACACATCCAACTGTTCTATACGCCGCGTCGCCCGCCACGGGTGCAGGTCGCCAAGTCAGAACTGTCGGGCCGTGTCAACCTCGAGATTAAGCAGATCGATCCGGGCGCAACGGCCGTCCAAGTCTTCAAGAAGACGTTCTACCGAGCCGTCACTGACGTTGACGACTATTCGTTGATCGGCACTTACAACCTGCGCAGCGATCAACAGTCTCTGTTGGTTCAGATCGACAAGCCACAACACTCACCCGCCATCTACCGCGTGGTGCCCGTGGGTTCACAGGGCAACCTGGGGTTTGAGTTCACCAACATTGTCGTTCGACCCAATCGGTACACGCCGATCAAGGCGCTGTCGTTGACCGCCCAGTCGATCGACGTCGGTGTTCGAGTCGAGGCTCGCAGCATTCCGCAACACGTCGTGGCCATCGAGTTCTTGGCCCGCAACAAGACAACGTTTGAGAGCGACTATCGTAACGTTGGTGAAGACGTTCTGTTGGTCGATGACACCGCCCGCGCCGCCGACCACCTTGTCGTTGTAGACAGGGCGGTGACGCTCAACAACATCTTCGAGTATGCCGCTAGGTTGATCTATCGAGACGGTCACTCGGAACAAGCCGGCAGTGCGATCGTCGAGTTCATTCAGCAGACGCCAGGCAAGGTTGACACTCGAGTTGAAAACGTGCAAGTCAATCACTCATCGATCGACGCCAACGCCGACGGTCAGGTCGACACCAACGTCACCTTCAACATGTCGACCGAGGTCATCGACAACAGCCACGACGTCATCAAGGCGTTGCTGCAGCGACAGGACATCTATGACCTCTTCAAGGATGATGTCCAGCGTGAGCGTGAGTTCTTGAAGAGCCTCATCGCCCACAACGTGCAGCGGGTCGACCTGACGACAGGCCGCCGCGAGGACTTCGGCGTGTTGACTGGCGACTTCTTCGATGACAACGCCCGCCGCAAGAACCTCGCCATCCAACCCCTGCAGCTCGGTCATCGGTATCGCTATGAGGTCACCGCCCTCCTACGTGCCCCCGAGACAATGTTTGAAACGCTGTCCAAGGAGAAGGTGGACTCCGTCACGAAGAAAGTTTTTGCCTTCAATCCGGCCAAGTTCATGCACCCGATTGCCTTGTCACGAGGCGTCCTGGTGACTAGTGCAGGCCTGCGAACTCGCTATGCCAAGGAAGCAATGTCACACGGTGCCATTGGCTCGACCAAGTCGGTTGAGGTGTCGTTCGATGAGGACCTGTGCAGGATCTTGGATCCCGCGGCCTCGCGGTTTGACCGACACCTCAACGTCCTCACCTGGAAGATTCAGGGGTCTATCGATTCCGTCGATCACTTCCTCATCATGAAGGAGGTCAACGGTCACCGCACCTTGATTGGCAAGGCACACTCGGAGTTCCCGCACAACAGCTGCCAGTACCTCCACCCTATTTCTCACCGCGACCACGGTCACGTGGTCTACGTCATCACCCCGATCTACAATTCTTACAAGACTGGGGCATCGGCGAAGACCAACGCGGTACTTTTGGATGACGTCTGATGATCAAGACACTCAGGGCCGCAAATAGTTCTTTCATCAAGCTGGGTGCCCTGCAGGTACAGCCGGTCACGACCACCTTGTCACAGGCGGCGAAGCAGCTGTCGACCAAGATTGCGGCCGTGACAGCGCCTGCCCCGGTCCCAGCCTATCAGGCGCCGCTGCCGATCAGGACGCTGATTGCACAGCCCATTCGCGCGCTCGCACAGTCGGTGCCCATCCACGTCAACCTGCCCCTGAAGCAGCTTGACCCAGGACTTCACAAGTTGGTTGCGCCTTCGTTGCACACCATCGCTACACACCTGACGACGAACCCGCACTTCGTCCTGCCGGCATTCCATACCCAATTCAACGTCATCCTCCCTCCGTACAAGCTGCACCTTGAGCCGACTCACGCTCGGGACAGTCACCACACCGATGAGTTGGTGGTGTCTCCCAAAAAGTTTGAGCCCTACGAGCAGCTGACAGGCATCTCACACGAGCGGCCCGAAGTGGTGATGATGACCCAATTTTTGCCGCTGTTCGTGAAGGACGTGAGCCACTCCCAACCTCACTTCATCCACCTCGTGGAGAACAGCGGCATCTACCCTTACATGACGGACGCGGGTCGGTTCATCGATACCCACCTGCAGGCGCGCCAACTGCGCCACGTCAACATGGTCCAGATGACCCGGGCACTGCGTAGTCGTTACTACCACATGTCCAAGATGTTCCAGGACAAGCACCGGACCTTCACTAAGGCGATCAGCGATCTACACGAGACGTCATCGTTCTTGTTGCAGCTTGTCAAAGGTCTTGATCGGTTGAAGGCACAGCTCGACCTGAAAGATGACCTGCACATCATTGACCTGAGGAACGTCATCCACGGTTACATCTACAACTACACGGCGTACCGGAACGCCGGCATGTTCAACTCGCTCTACGACTACGGTCGACTGTACCTGCCGCCGGCGTATTCTGTCCAGGATTCGCTGGTGGCTTTGGGCTTTACGTCCAACAACGTTCGTCACAACTTTTCATCGACCAAGGTCTGGCTGCAGCTGCTCCTGGAGATGAAGGACATCCTGCGTTGGCAGTCGATGGCTTTCTTGGATCAGGACCCGGTGCAGCAGCGCAACGATAACAACGCCGCCACGCTCCTCAAGAAGAATACCAAGCACTTCACGCTGCGGGAATCTCTGCCTGACCTGCCCAACGTGTCGGAGCTCAGCAAGATTGTGCCCACTCAGGTGCCGGCCGCCGTCAGCACTCTTGATGCTGCATTCCGCAGCCTGTACGAAGACGTCCACTTCAAGACCGACGAGGCTCGTATTGCTGCCTTGTTCAACCTGGTGTCGAAGGAGTTCCGCTACTCCATCGGTCTCTTCAACAAGAACGTGCAGGCAACGCTGAGGAACCACTACGGTTACCGTCAGCAGGACACCGCTAACGTGGGCTTGTGGGACAGTGTCATCGGAGAGTTCGGCAACAACATCAGTGATGTGCCCGCCGTCGAGGATGCCTCGTTGACTCAGTTGGCACAGAAGCAGGTCGGTAACGTCGCCGTTCTGACGTTTGAGTCGAAGTACGTGGTCGGCGACACGGGTACGTTGACACCCGGCGGTGATTACTACGTCAATCAGGTTCTGAAGACCGATGGCACGACCTTCGACGTCTCGAGGCTGCAGACTTTGAAGGACCGCCTCGAAAAGTCACACCAGCAGTTCGCTGTCCTCGTCAACGGTCTCAACATGTTGAGTCAACGGACGTACGATCCGAACGACAAGACGATCACCAGCTACAACCAGCTGTTGGCGAATCCGATCGACTTGCTCAATCGCGTGGCGCAACAGTTGGTCGATCGTCACTCAGGCAATACACTGCAGGCGGCGTTGACTGACAACCTGGGTGCTGTCTTTACCGAAGCCAACAAGAACAGCGTCATCAAATCGATTCTTTTCGCTTTCACGTTGACTCGTCTGTCACGTTCCTATCTGAAGACGGTTCCATTCTTCCACGCCCCTCTGTCGAACGACAACACGCCAACGACTGACGCTTTGATCGAGCGTTTGCTGGTGGAGTTGAGGAAGTCCTCGCCACAGACGTCGGCGGCCTTGCAGTTGTTGCGTTACGCTCCGAAGCAGAGCTCAGTGCTCAGCATCTTCGGCACCGGCAACAGCGTCGCCGCGACGGGCAGTTCCATCACCATTACGCAGGACACCATCCGGTCGTCGATGAAAGGTGGCACCGCCTTGACGCGGTTCGTCGAGCAGACGATGGGCCAGGTTTTGGCCGCCTTCCGCTACAACAGCGAAGCGTTGTCGGGCGACCACACGCGCTATGGCGGCTACATTGACACCCTGGTGTTGATGGTTGCGTTCGATGCGATCGTCGCCATGATTGCCAAGTACAACAATCAGCACATCATCGCGGCACACACCGGCATCACCCGTTACAACCAAGGCATCACGTCGTTCACCGTGTCCAGGACGCGGGTCAACCAGCGCAATTCGTTGAATGACCTGACGGTCCGCGTTGACCGTGAAGTGACGTTGACCCAGCGGTTGGTGTACACCGTCTTCAACACGCTGTCCAAGTTGACCGGAGCCATCACTGGTTACATCAACTACCTGAAGAGCCCGCCGGCGATCACCGCCTTGCGGCGCATTACCAAGATCGTTGCGCCACCAAATCCAGGTGTTGATTCTGACGGCGACGGCATTCCCGACGGCCTCGAAACGCTGCACATGTTGATGACAGAGCAGCAGATCTCGATGTTGGCAACTACGGTCGAAGATCTGAGGACCGCGCTCAATGAGTCAGGCGCAATCTACGGTACCGGAGACGAAGATGGCGACGGTGACTTTGACATCGATGATGAGATCAAGGACCTCGACCATGCATTGGTGACTCCCAAGCTGCGCAATGCGTTGTACGGTCTCCTGGGTCACGAACAGTATGCCTCTCGGAAGGGTTACAACAAGAAGATCTTGACGGTCGGCATCCCGCAGGGCTTCACCTCCAGGCTTCACCAGCAGGTCAACATCTCGCACTTGAAGAAGACGTCGTTCGTCAACAAGCAGAACGACATCGTCTCGGTGGTGGTCTACAAGGTCGACCTAGAGAATCACGACATCATCTACAAGCCCAAGCGCTTCCTGTTTGAGATGTCGCGCTTTCCCGTCCGCGATCAACAGCGCCTGTTGTCATTGCCGGAGCGCCCGACGATCAACGACATCATCAACTCCATTCCGACGCGCGACTTTGGTGGCAGTGTCACTTCAGGCTACGATCCGGTCTACGGTAACCTCGGCGGCAAGCAGGTGACGAAGGGTTCCAAGTCTGCGTTCTCGGATGAGTCATACTCCTTCCTGACGCAGCCACAACAGCACGAACTGTTGGAGAATCACATCACCAGCTACCTGCTTGAGGTCTACCTGAAGTTGTTGACCGGCCTCAGCGTCGCCGATTACCACTTCGACATGGTCGAACCTCCTCACCACGTTGACCTTGACTTCGTCAATGAGCTGATGAATCACCGGGCACACCACGTAGTGACGACGGTCGGCGCCAACACAGTGTCGCCTTCGCACACCCACCCGCCTACGGGAGGTGTTCTGTTTTCTCACACGTCACCGCAACGCACTGGCTTCGTGAAGGGCGCGAGCACCCAATCAGGTCAGCAGCCTCACCTATCAAACCCCTCAGGAACGCCAGGTCAGGTCTCTCACGCAGCCCAGGCTCAATCCGCACTGCCGCTTGCGTCACACACCACGCCGATTGAACAGCAGCGTGTGACTACCAACATTGCCACGACCCTGGCTGATGTGTCCCACCGTCACGTGCCGTTGTTGTTGCACGACATGCAGACGGTTCACCACTTGGCTCAAGCAGTGACGCCGCAGAGCGATCCTCTGGCGGTGTCGAAGCGCTTGCTGCAGCCTAAGCAGTTCGACCGCGTGTTCAACGTCATCGTTGATCCGGATGAGTTCGAGATTGACTACGACAAGACGTCACGTACGATCCACGGTCGTCAAGCGTTGGATCAGATGATCCAAAAGGGTGACATCATTCCCGAAAATGAGAATCACTTCTTTGCAGCGTCGGCCAAGCGAGCCGCTCACCTCGACCTGCAGGCTCACGCCCCCATGGGTCGACCCTTCGCTCAGTCACGGGCCGCGGTCAACAGCCCGCTGTTTCGATTCCGGGACCGCGACAAGAATGAAGGCGACCTCACGTTCGAGAAGTACTTTGTGGTGGTAGAGACGTTTGGGGAAGACGAAGTATGAGCCATTCGCTACCGTCGCGTGAAGTGTATGCGGTCGATGTACCGGAAGTCAAGAACTTTCACGGTGAGTTCCACTACAACTTCTTCGTTCCCGACGAGAGCGTGTCGGAGACCGGTGGCGTGCCGTCTCAGATCCTCGAACGCCCGGCCGGCGAGGTCGACGCCTCGTTCATCCAGTACTCAGTCACTCGTGCCCCTCGCTTCGTTCGGTTCACGTTCAGCTTGCCTCGCCTGGTCGATCCTGGCAAGCGAGTCACGGATCACCATGCTCGAAACCTCGTCTTTGACTCAGGCGCTCAGAACGGTTCGCTGATTCATGACAACCTGGACAAGGTCATCACCGAAGATCACTTTGCTTCGGACGACTATGTCGCCGTCAACTTTCACGACGGCGAACTCGATGACAAGATTCACTACCTCGTGTCGAGTTCCTACGAACAGCACACGATGGATCACCCCACCGACCATCATGTAGGTCACTACAAGGCGGCGACGCGCTTTCACGCGGTGTTGCCCAAGCACATCAAGCCGCACTTCGTCTTCAGGCACATGACCCACCCGACGCGGGCGACGGGCACGAGATTCTTTACGAAGGGCAACCAACGCATCTTCAATCAGTACTTTCGTCGGCTGCACCGCGTCTTGGTCAATGCTCAGATCAACGGCAAGCTGTTCCATGACATCACCAACCGGTCGATCAAGGACCCGAACTTTCCATTCGCGGCCGACATGGAAAACATGCACGCCTACACCAAGAAGGTGCAGCACAAGGTCCAACACCGCTTCAACAACACGGTCCATGAGCGAGACTTCAAGACATTTGTTCCGTTCATTGACGTGACCGTCCGTCGAACGACGCATCACCACGACCAGCGCGGCGCCGAAATCGTGGGCTACATCATCGACAAGGCCGAGATCAATCCTGACGGTTCAACTCGTGCGCTGCCGCCTGTCATTGTCGACAATCCCAAAACTCACCTGACGGCTGACTACCACGTCAAGTACGGTCACCGCTACGTCTACAGCATCCGCACTGTTGCTCAGTTCAAGATGCCGGCGATCGATGATGACACGGGCGACGTAGCGATGCTCAAGATCCTGGTCAGCTCCAAGCCATCGACCAAGATCTATGTCCAGTGCATTGAGGCCGTCGCCCCACCCGCACCGTCTGACCTGAACTTCACCTGGAACTACGAGCGCATCAATCCCACGACGGCGGACCACGATCCGATCACGGGACGACCTGAAGAGGGGACGGGCGAGCCGGGCAGCTTGTTGGTCCACTGGACGTTCCCACCCAACTCACAGCGCGACATCAAGAAGTTTCAGGTGTTCCGTCGCCGTGACACCAACCACCCGTTTGAGCTCATCAAGATGTACGACTTTGACGACTCGGTCGTCAAGTACCCCAACGCTGAGCAACCTCACCCGGCTCTGGTCGAGCACCTGCGTTCACCTTGCACGTTTTTCTATGATGATGAGTTTGTGGGGGCCAAACACCACAATGAAGCTCACTCGGTGATCTACGCCATCGCGGCCATCGATGCCCACGGATTCACCTCCAGTTTTTCTGCACAGTTTGCAGTGTGGTTCGACCCCTTCAAGAATCAGCTACAGAAAAAGTTGATCTCCCACGCAGGGGCACCCAAGCCGTACCCGAACTTGTACCTGGAGGCTGACACCTTCGTTGATACGATTCGGGTCGCTGGTCCCAACGCCAAGACGATGCGAGTGTACTTCAACCCCGAGTACTACCACCTCTACGACGACAACGGTCGCCTGATTCGAGTGTTGGCCACGAAGCAGACGGGCGGACAGTACAAACTGCAGTTCATCAACCTCGACAATCAGAAGTCAGCGGTCATCAACATCAACATCAACGATCGCATTCGAGCTGCATCCAAGACGATCAAGTTCCCAGACATCAGGTTTGGCAACCGGAGAAAGCGCCCCCAGATCAAACTGCCAGGGTGATTATGTTTACTCGTGATGCGAGGACAGTAGGATAAGACGAGATGAAAGGGAGCCGCCGATTTGAGTACGTCGCCTTTTGGGGCGAGGTGGCCTGGGTCGCTGGGACGACCGACTACAACTGTGTCGCTCAGGGTCAGACTCTGGCACGCGCAGTTGAGAACCTTGAGTACTCACTCCGTGTCGATGCACAGTTTGCCTTGAATGAAGGAAAAGCACCTTTCACCATCGACTACGACGGCAAGCTGCCGTTGGATGAATTCAAGGACCCGCGCGGCGCGCAGTTCGTGCCGTACGACAAGCTCGCCGCCAAGAAAGGCGTGCGATATCGTGGACGACTGACGGTTGAGTGGGGCGAAGCCGAGGTCAGGCTCCTCCGAGAGCAGGCCAAGCAGAGGCAGCGATGAACCCGAGCGTCGACACCAGGAAGAAGACCGTAGCAGCGCAATACGTAGGGAACAGGGCACATGGGCTTTCTTGACCACTCGACGAACAATCTGATTCTGGACGCAGTCCTCACTGACGTCGGGCGCCAATTCTTGGCCCGCAACGACGGCAGTTTCTCCATCCACAAGTTCGCCTTGGGCGACGATGAGGTCAACTACGGCATCATTGCCAAGTACGGCCGCACGGTGGGCAAGGAGAAGATCGAGAAGAACACGCCCATCCTGGAGGCGCTGACCAACCAGACGCACTCGCAGAAGTACAAGCTGGTCAGCGTGTCAAACCCCAACCTGCTGCGCCTACCCACTCTTTCACTGTCCGGTGACTCCAACGTCGACGCAACCAACAGCATCATCACCCTGGGCCGCAATGCCCAGAAGACAGCGTCGGCCACCATCGAGCAGACCATCAAGAATGAGACGACGATCGACGTCGAGCTCAGGGACCAGACCTTCATCATCGAGGTACCCAACCTGTTCCTGCAGATCCTGCAGAACACGCCCGAGAACATCGACGGCCAACAGCGCGCTACCTACATCCTGACCCGGTCGCCGGCTGAAAACAGCTTCGGCGGCAGCTCGGTGCAATTCACCCTGTCCGTCAAGAGCTTGACGGATGCGCTGTTCACTGTCTACGGTACCACGGCCAACAAGGCCAGGATCAAGGCCTTCGTCAAGGTGACAGGCGTCCAGTCCGGCGCGGTGAAGGACATCGCCATCATCATTGACAAGAACCTGTGATCCACGGAGCGAACTGAACCATGGCAATCTTCAAGGAGATCCTACCGAGCGACATCAAGACGGCTCGTTCGTTCCTGAACCAGCTGATTGACGTCCTCCAAGAGGACATCAGCGGTTCGGTGTCGCGCCGCAAGTACCAAGTCTTCGTCACCGGTGGTGTCGGACCTGGCGTCACCAGCTCATTGTTCCAGACCATCTACGACCAGGACTTCACGTTGCAGACCGCCAACCCGGTCCTCGACATGACGATCGGTCTGTTCCCCAACGGTTCGACGGTATCAACGTCCAAAACCGGTACCGACGCGGCTGGCAAGGAACTGTTCCCATCATCGTCACTGATGATGCGTGAGAAGATGGACATCTACCGTCAGTTCGCCCAGGGTCTCTTGGGTGACTCAACGCAGGCCTTCACTGCACCATTCGACTCGTCCAACGTCGCCGACCAGGTTGACGCTGCGCTGTTCATCGCTTTCAAGCGCCTGTTTGCCCGAGACCAGATCAAGAGGGAGACCTTCGCCATGAAGTTCTTCCAGACGGCGTCGTTCACGGGACCCAACACCACGATCCCGGCCGAGACGTTCCCGTCACAGCCCAACCTGTTCATCACCACGACGTCAGGTTCGGCCATCTACACTGACATCGGTGCAGCCACCAACAAGCTGACGACCTTCGGTGGTCAGGTCGGCAACATCGTCGACTCAGCCAACACCAACCGCAACGTCGGCCTGATGTTCTACGACCGCGGCATTGCGGTCTTCGACCTCACCAAGATCACGTCGGCCTCACAGTACATGTCGGGTACCATCGACGCGATGCACCCGCTCGGTCGCATCACCTTGGGCTCGTCGGGCACTCAGACACAGTTCTTGTCGAAGTTCATTCCGGACTTCGTGGTATCGGCCAGCATCGACAACATCGTCGACCACATCTCAAGTGCTCGATTCGGTTCAGGTTCGAACACGGCCATCACCTTCCAGAACGTCACCAACATCAACAGCACGTTGATCTTCTGCCGCGCAGCGGCGGACGAGTTCAACTACTCGTCAAATCCGACATTCATCGATACCGATGACAGAATCGTCGTCATCGACATCGGCCAGGAGGACACGCAACAGTCGTTCACCTTCCCGACCTCGGTCGGCCTGTACGATGCCAATGACAACCTGCTGGCGGTGGCCAAACTGTCACGGCCCGTCGAGAAGAGCCCTGAACGAGACTTGACGTTCCGCGTCCGACTCGACTTCTGATGCACGCCGGCAGCCCCGTCTTCAGCGGGGTATAGTTACGTGGAGTAGCCGGCATGAGCATCTACAAGGTCAACAGAGGGGACGTCGAGAGCTTCTCGGTCGTCACCCACCCGATCCGACACTACGTGTCGAGTTCTACGCAGGGTGTGACCGGCTCAGTTCACGTCTTCGCTCGCCGGTCAGATATCGAGAAAGAGATGACGCCGCTGTCCTCCTTCCAGGAGGCAACGCACGGCGATGCTGATCTCGCATCATCCCTGCGGTCAGTGCAGCAGGCAGGCAAAATGGCACGGCTGGTGCCGTCCAGCAACCTGTCGGGCACCCTGAATCGGATGCTCGACGAGTACCTGGACAAGGTGACGCTGCAGCAGGCCTCTGCTCGAAAGCAGAAGGCCCTTGACGTCATTCGCTTCACGCCGTCGGTGTCCTTCACGTCGAATACGCTGCGTAAGGCGTTCGTCAAGGATGTACTGAATCGGTACTACCGCACTGCGTACCCGTCAGCCCACTGGGCGTACTCGAACTACCACTCGCTCAACTTCTTCACCTCTTCGACGGTTCCGACGTCGTCGGTGCTGTTGTATCCCAACATCGAAGGTGGGCCGGTCCACGAGAACTACGTCAGCGGCGTTTACGTACCGAGCGGCTCCTTCAGCTTCGACTTTTACGTCAATCCCCGCTATCAGACCGACAATCCCAACGGGTCGTTCAAGGCGGGTACGCTGCTGCACCTGTCGTCGACGTTCGCGGTATCGTTGGTCACGGGGTCTCGTAAGGATGAGAACGGCAGGCCGGTAGGCTTCCGAATCCAATTGCAGCTGAGCCATAGCGCTGACATCCCGCCGTCGCAACTGCTGGCGGTCGGCAATCAAGCGACGGCAGCGTCGGGCTGGGGAAGGTCGAACCTTGTCTTCCTGTCAGATGACAACTCGCTGCTGTGGAACAGGTGGCAACACGTCGTCATTCGATGGGGCACCAACCTCATCAACCAAGGCACCGGTTCGTTCAACATCGATGGCACCGACAAGGGCACTTTCGTCGTGCCGTCATCGACCATCGCGCCGCTATCATTCATCGCGGGCGGCAACTCTGAACCCGACGTCCTGTGTGTGGGCAACTACTTCGAGGGACTCAACAATGGCACCGGGTCGATGTCGTACTTCTTTGCGGCAGACCCGGCACTGCGTGATGGCCTACAGCAGCTCGAGGCTGACGTTGCGATCGAGACGCCGAATCGGTTCGCTTTCAACCACCCGTTTAAGGGTGAGGTCCACGACGTAGCGATCAAGCGCTTCTACATGGGCGATCTGGACATCTCCACGTCGGCGTCAGTTGGTCCTAAGGCAATCGGACCTAGCGATGAGATCGCCTTCTACTTGCCGCCGTTCTTCGTTGAGGAGTCGCCCTTCAGGCAGTTCGTCGGCCTCGATGGCGGCATCCTCCAGACGCCGTTCTTTGAAGTCGATGGTACCACCAACGATCCTTTCAACGTCGCCTTGTCGTTTGGTGTTGCCGGCCACTACATCAACATCGAGAACTTCCTACGAGACTTTGCGAGCGATGTCTTCCCGCGCGTTCACCACATGACGGGCGTGACCATCAAGACGACCACCGACGTCGCCCGGCCGGCCAATGACTTTCTGTACGACCAGCCTTACGTCCGCCGACGCAATCTGTTGATCATGCCGTGTGATGACGGACTGTTCGTTCCGTCGTTCGAACTGCTGGCATCGGAGAGCAGGAGGACGACGGCCGTCGACGACCTAGGTGTTGAGGAACTGAGCTTCATTCACCTCGACAACATCGTGTCCACGGCATCATTGTTGTTCCACACTGACTTTGGAGGAGACTCATCCTTCATCGACCAGACGGTGGGCGTCAGCCCGGAGACTCCTGGCAAGGCGCCAGGTCCGGCGTACCTCAACTACATGTCGAACGTCGACAAGGCCGTTGCTTCGGGCACCTTTGACCCAGGCATTCAGGACGGCGCTCCGCTGACGATCTTCCAGCGGACCCGTGACCCGTCATCAAATCAGGTCACCTTCTTCGACATCAGCAACTTGTTCTATGGCAAGCGGATCCTACCCGGCACCTTCGTCATCAGCGATCCTGGCCTCAGCGGTTCTGGTGGCGCGATCAGCCTGACGTTGAAGGATGATGGCTTGGGCAACATCTATCGAGCCGACTGCTTGACCAGCGCTAGCACCTGGAACAGCGTGGGCAACATCTACTACGACGAAGGCCTCGTCGTCATCAAGAGCCCGCACCTCTACTTCTTCGGCAAGGAAGGCTACGAGATCAGCTTCCGAGGCGAGCAGCGGGTCCACGTGATGAAGATTGACGTCACTGCCCCATCGAACCAACTCAACTCGTCGTCCAACCCCAACTACAAGAACGTCCCGCCGTCGACCTTCCCGAATGACCCAGACAAGGAGTTCGTCTACATCACCGGCATCAACCTGCACGACGACAACCTCAACGTCATCATGAAGACGCAGTTGGCGCAACCCATCATCAAACGGACGGGTGATCGAATCGCCTTCCACATCAAGGTAGACTTCTGATGAAAGCCCGACTCAAGTTCAATAACAAGCCGTACTTCAACTACCCACCCGACAAGCTGGTGTGTCCCGGCAAGCTGGTCGGTCGTGGCGAGGGTCGGCAGCTGTGGACGATGATCTTCACGGTGTCGAAGCAGATCAGCACGCTGGTCTATGAGGGCGACTTGACGTGGTTGGCGGCGCCTAGTGAGCAGGACTTTGGCAAGGGCGTCAGGTTCCAACTCATCGCCGAGCCACGCCGCAAGGGTCAGCCGCTCGACAGTCGCAGGCGCGACAATGTAACGCAGGAACAGCGCAGCAAGTTTCCAGCTCGCTCTCTACCTGATCCTGACGCTCCTGTCGCTGAAGAGCCCAAGGAACCCAAGGAAGACAAGAAGAAGGGTCCCATTGGCGGAGGTAAGCGAGGGGCTCACGCTGCCGGCGGTCCCCCAGCAGATCCTGGTGGGGGCGGTCCACCTGACGATCCAGGAGGCGATCACGGCGGAGGCCCTCCTCCGCACCCAGGTCCACCTGACGATCGTCCGCAACCCAATCCCAAAATTCCTCACCCGACGCCCGATCTGTACACTGCGGATCCACGCGTCTCAGGAGTGTTCGCTGAAGGAGTGTTGCTTGGCCCGTAAGAAACGGCGCAAGCGCAAGGGACACTACCACACCGGCGTCCACGTATCCGTCAAGGGTGGTGAGTGCAAGTACCGCAGTGGGTGGGAACTGAAGTACATGGAGCACATGGACTCTGATGACAAGGTCCTGCGCTTTGAGTACGAACAGGTCAAAATCCCATACATCAGCAACGTGCGAACCGGCAAGATCCGGCACTACTACCCGGACTTCCTGGTCACCTACGTCGACGGTACCCAGAAGTTGGTGGAGATCAAGCCCAAGAAGCGCCTGGACCAGGCCAAGGTGACCAAGAAGCTGAAGGCCGCAGAGGTATGGTGTAGGGAACACGGTGTGACCCTGGCCGTGCTGACAGAGATTGAGCTTAGGCTATTGGGGCTGCTCAAATAAGCGTTTTCTGGGGCACACCGTGGGATACGTATGCCGGTGAAGCTCCTGCGCGAGTATGTCCGGGAAGTCGTTGAATCAACGACGACGTTCAGCCTGGAAGAGTTCAAGACCTCCCCGGATCCCGAGGGTTACTTGGCGTCCCACGCGACGGAGCTGGGTTCGGGCGTCGGCCGCACCGTCTACGACATCGGCGGTGATCAGGTCATCAAGTGGGCCCGCAACAAGAATGGCATCCGGCAGAACAAGCGTGAGTCGATGATCACGCAGTGCGCTGCCGAGGGCGCACCCATCGTGCCGGTCAGCCAGGCTGCCCCCAATCACGCGTGGGTCATCGTTCCCAAGGTCGAACACGTCACGGGCAGCGCTTTGGACCGCATCATCAAGATGGTGACGGGCCTGAAGAACACTGAAGAGCTGATCTACGTGGTGGAGGCTGGGTCGAAGAACGACCCCGATTGGGCCGATGCACTGCCCACCCACCAGAAGCTCTACAAGACGAACGACTGGTACCGGGCACTGTTCGATACCGTGGTGTCGTGCAAGCTGATCCCAACTGAACTCCACGCTGACAACTGGGGTCTGGATGAGAACGCAGACCTGGTCCTGATTGACCCGGGCATGTAACCGTTTACGAGCGATGTCGAGAGCCAACAATTCGGCATGACCGAACTGATCCTGGGCCTTGACGTCTCAACGTCAAACACAGGTGTGGTCTTCCTTGACACCGCGGGAACGATTGTCACGTTGGATCACATCGACTTCAAGGGGTGCGAGACCTTTTGGGAGAAGTGCGACCGACTGCGCGAACGTTTTCGGGAATTCAAGGTCAAGCACCCGAAGCTGGTCGGGTTCTACATCGAAGAACCGATGAAGCGGTTCGCTGCAGGCTTTTCCAGCGCCGAAGTCATCAGTACTCTGCAGCGTTTCAACGGCATCGCTTGTTTCTTGGCTCGGGAAACCTGGGGCCTCGATCCGACGTACATCAACGTGTCTTCAGCGCGAAAGTTGGCCGGCATCAAGGTGACGACCAAGGCGAAGGCCGGCGGCCGTGACGTCAAGACGCAGGTCTTTGATCACATGGCAGCGACTGACTTGTCTCACGTCAAGTGGCCCCTGAAACAGCGGAGCCCCAACATCGTCGATTGGGCCAAGGATGTGACCGATGCCTACGTCATCGCACGGGCTGGTGTTGAATTGATGAAGCAACATGTTTCAAGTGTACGTTGATTGGACTCTCGAAGAGTGTCCTCGACCGTTCTACGTTGGTAAGGGTAACGCACTTCGAGTGTTGAACCTTGAACGAAACGAGTATCATACGAACGTGAAGAGAAAACATGGTCTTCGTCGTGAGATCGTGTTTGAGACGTCATCTGAGAATGAGGCATATGAACGTGAAGTGAAACTGATTGCTGAACTTCATACGTTCATCAATGACGTCGCCTGGAATGGCATTGGTACTAACATGACTCCCGGTGGCGAAGGTATCAGAAATCCTTCACCTGAAACCCGAGAAAAGCTTGCTGCGAACGGTCGAAAAGGGAATGCGGTGCGTTGGGCACGTGCGGGTAGTCGTGCGCTTCACGCTGCCAAACATCGAGTCTATCAGAATTTGCCGGACGTAGTTGAACGAAAGAAGCGTGAATCATCAATGACAATGCGGGATCGGTGGTCAGATCCTGAAGAGCGTGAGCGATTGATTCAACGTCAGAACGATCCTGAGGTACGTCGGAAAAAGAGTGAGGCAATGAAGCGCGCTTGGGAACGTAAGCGGGTGCTGAACACGCAACCACGTGTAGCGTAAGTTTGGCGGGTGATCGCCACCCTCACCGACAAGATTCGCTTCATTGAAAGCGTCTTCGGATCGGGGAAGCTGGCGCGAAATAGCAAGAACTTCGACGTCAGGTGTCCCATCTGTGCGCCCAAGGACCCGACGAAGAAGAAGCTCGCCATCCTGCTGGAAGACGATCGGTGTCACTGTTGGACGTGCGGCTACAAGTCGGCATCGCTAGCGCCGTTGATCCGGAAGTACGCAGGCCTGGAGAAGCTGGCGGAGTACCGCGACAAGTTCATGAGCGAGGCGCAGAAGGCTTGGAAAAGCCGCTGCCTCGTCATCGACGCCGACGAACCACAGCAGCTCACGCTTCCCAAAGACTTTCGATTGTTGGCCGTCGCCAGTGGTTCCGACCCAGACGTCAGGGCGATGAAGCGCTACCTGACCGAGCGAGGCGTGTCTGAACGCGACTTGTGGTACTTCAAGTTGGGCTATTCCAGTGAATTCAGGTGGCAACGTCGCATCATCGTGCCATCGTTTGACGCTCAAGGCAAACTGAACTACTACGTGGGTCGGACCATCGACAAGAACCGAAAGCCGAAGTACGACAATCCGGACGTTGACAAGTTGCCCGTCATCTTTAACGAGCTCAACGTAGATTGGACCCAACGCCTGGTCTTGTGTGAAGGCGCGTTCGACATGTTCAAGTGCGGGGACAACGCGGTGCCGCTGCTGGGCTCGGACCTCAACGAGGAGTCAGCGCTGTTCAATTCCATCCTGGTACACTCGACGCCGATTGCCATGGCACTCGACGCTGACATGTGGATGACCAAGACCCCGAAGATCGCTAAGAAGCTGGCAGAGTATGACATCGACGTCCGGCTGGTGGACACTCGCCCCTTCAGCGACCCAGGCCAGGCAACGAAGGTTCAGTTCAAAGAGGCCCTAGAAGCCGCCAGAGAGTTCACGTGGAGAGATGCGCTGTTCACCAAGTTGGACGGTGTCTCTCGGATGTCTCTGAGGTTCTGAGCGATACTTATCCGCCATGAAGAAGCGCTCGACTATCTCCGAGGCTCGTGTTCGGCAGATCATCTATGAAGAGCTTGTCAGGCACTACCTGATCCAGGAAGGCCTCTGGGACGACGTCAAGAGCGGCGTCAAGCGACTGTCCTCCTACGTCAGCAAGCAGTTCAAGTCGGTCGCGGCAGCCTGGGCCAAGCTGATCACTGATCGGGTGGGCAAGCTGCAGGAGATTCCTGAAGATGCGAAGAAGATCTTTGGAGTCTTGAAGCAAGCGATGCAGCAGACGGGCGAGACCTTTCAGATGGATGAGACGCTGAAGGCCGCCAAAGAACTGGGCAAGTTGGGCTCTGAGGGCGCGCTTGCAGCAGTGGAGGCGGACCTCGAGGGTCCTGTCAAGGAGAAGGCTCGAGCAGCTACGGTCAAGGGCGAAGGAGTCTACTTGCCGTCTGTCTACGCAGTCTTGGCCGAAAAGAAGTACGTTTCAGGCGCTCCGTCGGAGCAGCTGAATGAGGACTTCGGCGTCACTGCCGCTTTGGGCATTGGCCTGGCGGTGATGGGTGGCCTGCCGATGCTGTTCAAGGGCCTGCACAAGTTGGCCGGTGTCCTCGGCGCCGAGAAGGCTGCTGAGATGTTTGAGAAGGCGGAACACGTCACTCACCACTTTGAACAGAAGACGATTGATTTCGTCATGCCCGACAAGTTGGCACACGCGGTTTACATGGGCCTGTGGAAGATGGGCATCAAGTTGACCAAGGGCGATGAGCCGTACAACGAGATTGAAATCAAGGCTGAAAAGGACGGCATCGACGCGCTGAAGAAGGCGAAGGGCCTCGTCTACAAGGTCCTCCTGATCTACTTTGCTTTCAATGGCATCTCTGGTGTTCTGAAGGCGGGTGCATCTCTTCTGGGCTTCGTCGAAGGCGCAGCAACCAGCGTCAAGGGCGTTGAACTGGCCAAGGGTGCCGTGGAACTGTCGAAGTTGGTGCGAGCCGGCACGGGCGGCATGGCGGTCTAGTTTTGAACAGCCCCTTCGCCGTGCAGTACACTCTGATCTGTACTGCATGCTTAGGATTGCCCACATTGCGGACATTCACTGGCGTGGGCTGTCCCGCCACGAGGAGTACCGACAGGTCTTCGAGGAATTCGCCAAACAGGTGAAGGCTCGAGGCGCTGATCACATCTTCGTCGGCGGCGACATCTTCCACACCAAGACAACCGGTCTCTCACCCGAGTACATCGAGCAGATGAGTTGGTGGTTGGAGACGCTTGCGTCAGCGGCTGAAGTGCACCTGACGTTGGGCAACCACGATGGCAACCTCGTCAATTTGACGCGCCAGGATGCAGTGACACCTATCGTCAAGGCGCTGCAGAATCCGAAGATTCATCTCTACAAGCGCAGCGGTACGTACCCCTTTGCACCGGGCTACAACTGGTGCATCTTCAGTCTCTTCGATGAGGAGGGGTGGAAGAACGTGCACCCCGTCAAGGGTGAGGTCAACATCGCCTGCTACCACGGTCCCGTCTGGGGTGCAAAGACGGAGTCGGATTGGCTGATTGAGGACGGCATCACCGTTGACTTCTTCAAGGACTATGACTTCTGTCTGCTGGGCGACATCCACCGCGCCCAATTTCTGGGCTATCGAGATGTTGAACTCATCATCGATGAAGAGGAGCTTTCAAAGCACCCCAACGCAGAGGTGCTTGAAGTGTTGACGTAGTATGGCGAAGCTCCGAATCAAAACCAAGAAGCCGTGGATCGGCTATCCGGGCTCGACGCTGCAGCAAAACTATGCTGAGGAGTTGACGCATGGGTACCTGTACTGGGAGATTCAGGACCGCGACAACTTCGACGTCAAGTTCTGTGAGCTGCCCAATCCGAAGCCTTACGTCACCATCGACTGGACGGGCGATGTCGCAGGCACAGTTGCCTCAGCGCGGGCCTACCCATTGGGCACCCGCTTCCGTGTCTACAATCACGATCTGTTGCCTCAGAAGGATGCGCTGGCCCTCGCCTCCAGCTTGCGTCAGGAGCTGCTGGCGACTGAGGTCACCTTCAAGACTGACGACCAGGTAGCTCGCAACGTCATCAACACAGGTGGCGTCTCCATCGTGAAGGAGGACCTTCGCAGCGTCGATGCGTTGGTTCGGCTGCTCCGTGAGTTTTACGGTGAAGGCTCGAACCTCGAGGAGGAAGATTGGACCGTCATTCACGACCTGGTCAAAGGCTACCTTGCTGTTGCTGCGGGGAGCGAAGAGATCGTTCGAAACACCAAGTGGTCGCTGCGGCACCTGCAATTTGACAACATGTTCGCCTACGGCGAAGGCAACGTCATCAACTTTGACGCCATGAACGGCGTCTTGGGCATCTTCGGTCCCAACCGTGCCGGCAAGTCATCGATCCCCGGCACCATCATGTATTCGCTGTTCAACAGCACTGACCGCGGCTCAATCAAGAACCTCCACGTCATCAACGCCAGGAAGCCGTACGGCTACTCGAAGGCCATCATCAACGTTGACGGCATCGACTACGTCATCGAGCGGCAGACCGTTAAGAACGAGAACAAGAAGGGCCACGTCAACGCCAGCACCCACCTCAATGTCTTCAAGATCAACGAGTCGGGTGAGGCTGAGGACCTGGCAGGTGAGGACCGCAAGGACACTGAAAAGGTCGTCCGCAAGTTGATCGGCAATCCGGAAGACTTCCTGTTGACGTCGTTGTCAGCCCAGGATGAGGTGAAGATGTTCATCTCGCAGGGTTCAACCAAACGCCGGCAGGTGGTGTCACGGTTCCTCGATCTCGACATCTGTGACCGCATCTATTCGCTGGCCAACAACGATGTCAATGCGACCAAGGTGTTGCTCCGGGCCTTGCCCGATCGTGACTGGAAGAAGCTCGACGAGCAGTGTACCGCCCGACTCGCTGAGTGCGATCGCTTGATTGAGGAAAAGGACGAACAGCTCGTCGACTTTCAGGACAAGCTGGAGCAGCTTCGCCGCCGCCTCGCAGGTCACCAGGACTTCACCCCGGTGACCAAGGCTCAGGTCGATGGACAGCGGTCGCGTGTGGCCTCACTGACTCGTCAGGTCGATGACCTGCGGGGACAAATTGATCAAGGCAAGGAAGAGATCACCAAGAACGAGGAGAAGTCGCGTACCATCGCTGACCTCCTGAAGGAGAACAACCTCGTCGATTTGAAGCGACGCTTGGACGCCTTCAAGACGCTAGAGTCGTCAGTCGTTGCCTTGCGTCACGCTCACGAAAAAGAAGCGACAACGCTGAAGCAACAGGAGCGCTCGCTCAAGATTCTGGATGAGGTGCCGTGTGGCGACTCATTCCCGACCTGCAAGTTCATCAAGGACGCCCATATCAACAAGGGCAAGTTGGACGGCCAGCGTGACCGAGTGACGAAGGCGTTGGCCTCGCTGCAGAAGGCCGAGGATGCGCTCACCGTTCTGAAGACCGAGAACTTGGCTGACCGAGTCAGCAAGATCGAGCGCTTGCAAGACCTGGCGTCGAAGTTGTCGGTCGCCACGTCGACTAAGCATGTCGAACTCGTCAAGTTGGAGTCAAACCTCGAGTCCCTAGTCTCCAGCCTGGAGCCGGCGAGGAGCCGTCTTCTGGAGCTCGAGGAGGCCCTCAAGAATGAGGAAAACGCGGAAGTGGTTGCCCTACGGTCTGAGATCGATGAGGCGCAGGCCGCGACTCGTCGCCTCGACAAGGAGAAGATGGAGCTGGCCACGGACCGCGGTCGTGTGCGGACCATCATGGACAAGCACCACGGTGAGCTGACGCAGCGCGAAGAAGTGTTGCAGAAGATGAAGACGTATGAGCTGGTTGCCAACGCCTTCCACCGGAAGGGCATTCCCAGCGTCATCGTGTCATCGCAGCTGCCGACCATCAACGCTGAGGTCGCCAAGATCCTGCACGGCATCGTCGACTTCACCGTCGAGCTCGAACCAGACGATGATAGCGACTCGATGGAGGTCTACATCAACTACGGCGACAGCCGTCGCATCATCGAGCTCGGTTCAGGCATGGAGAAGATGATCTCATCCATTGCCATTCGAGTGGCCCTCATCAACGTGTCAACGCTGCCCAAGACCGACCTGTTCATCATCGATGAAGGCTTCGGTGCGTTGGATGATGCGGGCGTTGAGGCGTGCAACCGGCTCCTGTCCTCGCTGAAGCGTTACTTCCGCACCATCATCGTCATCACCCACGTCGACGGCGTCAAAGACGCAGCTGATCAAGTCCTCGAGATCACCAAGCACGAGAAGGACGCTCGAGTGGTGTACAACTCTGGTGATGGAACCGATCGAGGAAGGTAAACCCCCGGCACAGTACGTCCTGGTCCGCAAGGACCTGCCCGTGTTCGTGCAGATGGTCAACGTTGGCCACGCTTGTGGTGAAGCTGTTCGGACAGCACCCATCAGCAAGCGAACGGTCATCCGCCTGCTTCACGTCGAAAATGAGGCTGAACTGCTTGCCTACCGCGACAAGCTGGTCGCCAAGGGGTTCCACGTGGCGCTGGTCAACGAGCCCGATGCTCCGTACAATGGGCAAGCCATGTCGTTGGCGACCGAACCGCTGACAGAACGCACTAGCGCCGTCAGCAAGATCGTGTACCACTTGAAGACCGCGAGGGGAAATGAAGAAGCCGCTGACGATCGCTGACAGGGTGGACCTGCTCCTGGAGCACGGCGTGGACAATCCGAAGAAGTGGATGGCGGTCCACGGTTACACCGAACCCGACAACTACGACAAATTCGATCAGGACGGTCACTTCAACGAGGTGTGCTTCAACGTTTTGCGTGAGCATCACCTGGAAGAAACGAAGTTTCTGTTTGATGTCATCAAAGAACTTGCGTCGAGGGTGCAGCGTGGCTGAGTGGAAACCGTACCTCCGCGAGCGGCTGCTCAGGCAGGAGCAGGGATTCGTTGCTATCGTG
>JGI11615J12901_10007735_pt1 | contig 18432 bp, 12 predicted proteins | sample KanCulreferecore_FD_12901 | JGI IMG/M metagenome (IMG submission 12901)
GCACCTATTCCTCAAGCTGTTTCATCAGCACGGAACCTTCATCCAAAACAATCTGGAGTTCTCTTATCTGGCAACCAGTAATCACTATCTGTCGGACGTAGTCGGGCTGCTTTGGTTGGGCATCATGCTTCCCGAATTTGAACGAGCAGCGGAATGGCGAGGATTTGGTTTGACTGAAACGCTCAAGGAAATGGACAAGCAAGTGTTGCCCGATGGCGCAGACTTCGAATCATCAACAGGGTATCACCGCTTCGTGCTCGAGCTATTTCTTTACTCCTTCATATTGTGCAAGGAAAACGGGATTGAGATTCCCAAGCAGTATTGGCAGAAGCTGCATTCGATGCTCCAGTATTTGCGCGGTTACCTGCGACCCGACGGTTTCGCTCCGCTAATTGGAGATGTAGATAGTGGCCAGGTGATGCCAATCAGCCGGCGCAGCGCGAATGATCACGCGTACGTGCTGGCAATCGGCGCTACGTTCTTCAACGATTGCGAACTTAACACCGCAAGAGTTAATGCCTCACCTGAATTGCTCTGGATTTTAGGCGAAACTGCCTTCGAAAAATTCCAACAGGTCAAGACAGCTGCGGCTGAATCGTCTCGAGCTTATAGAGATGCTGGGTTGTACGTCATGCAAAGCCCCGATCTGTATTTGTCTATCAATACAAGTGACGCAGGATTGAACGGCAGAGGATCCCACGGTCACAACGACGCACTGAGTATTGAAGTCTTCGTCGGTGATCGAGCCTTCATCGTAGACCCCGGCAGTTATGTTTACACGGCGGATTTAGCGCAACGACATCTGTTTCGCTCTACCGCGTACCATTCAACAGTCAGAATTGATGGTGAAGAGCAGAACACCACCAATGCATCTATTCCGTTTGTGATTGGGAATGAAGCAAAGCCTAAGGTCATTGAGTGGACGAAAACTTCCAAATTGGATCGCATAGTTGCAGAGCATTCAGGTTATTTACGTTTGCCTCTGCCTGTAACGCATCGTAGGAAGATCGACTTCTATAGAGACGAGAGATACTGGTTGATTGAAGACGAGTTCTTTGGTGAGGGCGAGCATGAGTTCGAGGTCCGGTTTCACTTTGCGCCAGGACTGGAGGTGACTATAGAAGACAAGGTGGCTACCGCAACCGATTCAAAGATTAAGACAAATCTGCGAGTCGAATCTTTGGATGCGGAGATGCGGCCGCTGCTCGAGAATCAAGCCACATCGCTAGACTACGGTCAAAAAGAAGATTCAATAACTGTCTGTTGGCGAATGTCAGGTCGAGTGGAAAGACTAAGGTGGATTCTGCGGCCAGAATAGACAAGTTGGGAAGAGGGAACTTAAGTCAGAACAGGACAAGCTAGGAAGTCGTAAGCGGCCAAAATTGGATAAGGTCAGTACCACATCGCGGTAGCGTGTGGGTCCGGATTGAAGTGAATAGCCTTTGTGGTAGCGGACCCACACGCTACCGCGATGTGGTACTGACCTTATCCAAGTTGGCCGCTGCCCCTTCCCAACTTGTTCTATTCTCACCAACCTGTAAGATTCGGCCATATGTGCGGGATTTGTGGCGTTTGGGAATACGGAGCTAATACCGGCGGTGTCGAAGAGTCGCTGCTCGTACAAATGCGCGACGAGATGACGCATCGTGGACCCGACGATGCGGGAGCGCTAGTGTTCGACGGCGCGCGTGGTGGATTTGGTTTTCGTCGTCTCTCGATCATCGATCTGTCGCCTGCGGGTCATCAACCGATGCACGGTTGTGACGAACGCAACTGGCTGGTGTTCAATGGTGAAATCTACAACCACGCTGAACTGAGAGTCTCACTGGAACAGCGCGGTCATAAGTATTCCTCGCGTACCGATTCAGAGACGATCCTTCATTTGTACGAAGAGCGTGGTCTCGATTTTGTTAATGAGATCGAAGGCGATTACGCAATTGCATTGTGGGACGCCGTCAAAGAACGTTTGTTGCTGGTTCGCGATCGCATCGGTGTTAAGCCGCTGTATTACTTTTTCAAAAATGGCCGCTTCCTTTTTGCGTCCGAGATAAAAGCCATACTGAAACATCCGGCGGTTACAGCTGATGTAGACGAGCAAGCTCTGTATCACTACCTGACATTCCTCACCACACCTGCACCGTCGACGCTCTTCAAAGACATTCATAAACTTCCCGCGGGGCACATGCTGACAATCGGCCGTGATGGTCAGCTGAACATTCAGCAATACTGGGATGCGTTACCGCCGCGCCAGAAACTGGTCCGTACTGACACGGAGCATCAGCAGGAGATCCTCCGATTGCTGCGCGATTCGATTCGGAAACGAATGATGTCGGATGTTCCGTTTGGAGTGTTTCTGTCAGGTGGGGTGGATTCTTCGGCTAACGTGGCGCTGATGTCTGAACAGATGTCGCGGCCGGTTGAGACCTTCACAGTTGGGTTCAGTGATGCTGAGTATCTAAATGAGCTCAACTCTGCAAAGCGAATCTCGAAACAATTCGGCACGAACCATCATGAAGTGATCATCTCGGAACAAGCGATGCAAGAGTTTCTTCCTGACCTGGTTTTCCATCAGGACGAGCCGATTGCGGATCCTGTTTGTGTTCCACTCTATTACGTGTCGAAGTTAGCGAGGGATTCGGGAACTATAGTCGTCCAGGTGGGCGAAGGCTCTGATGAGATCTTCAGCGGTTACGAGAACTACGTACGGCATTTGAGAATTTACGAAAAGTTCTGGCGTCATGCTGAAGGACTTCCGCTGGCTTTGCGCCGTGCAGTTTCAAGTGTTTCTCGTCCCGCATTGGAAGCGACGGGCAGGAAGCGAATTGCCATTGAATTGCTCAGGCGCCTTGGTGCTGATGAACCCTTATTTTGGGGCGGCGTTGTCGTCTACGACGAAGCAATTAAGCCGAGAGTGTTATCGAAGCAGTTACGTGAGCGAATGAATGGAACTTCATCACTTCATGTGGTCGAAAAATATCTCAACCACATCGAGCAAGAACGTCCTGATTCTGATTTTCTGGCGCGCATGACCTATCTCGAGCTAAAGCTCAGGTTGCCCGAGTTGCTACTAATGCGCGTAGACAAAATCACGATGGCGACGAGCGTCGAGGCTCGCGTGCCGTTTCTGGATCATCACCTCGTTGAATACGCGATGGGACTGCCGCGCCAGGTGAAGGTGCAAGGGGTTAGTGGAAAACACATTCTCAAGCGCGCGTTGGAAGAGATTCTCCCGAATGATTTGCTATACGAGCGCAAGCGTGGGTTTGGCGCTCCCGTGCGCGAATGGTTCCGCGAGGGACTGGGCAGTTGGTTTGACGAGCATTTAATGAATTCAACCATGCGCGAGCGGAACCTGCTGAACTACGAGTTCGTTGGCCGCATGCTGAGCGAGCATCGCGCCAGGACGAAAGACTGGGGTTTTCATCTGTGGGCGCTGCTGAATTTGAGTTTGTGGTACGAGCGGTGGATAAGTTGATTTCAGATTTAAGATTTCAGATTGAATTGTGCTTTGTACTTGGTGCTTTGTTCTTCGTGGTTGTTCGTGAATGTTGTTTTCCACCAAGCACCAAGTACTAACTACAAAGTACAAAGCACAAAGCACCAAGCCAATCTTAAATCTGAAATCTTAAACCTTAAATCCGACATGGGTTTCTCGAAGAATGTCATTTGGACCTTCGGCGCGCGTCTGGCGATGGTTGTGAATAGTGTGCTCGCCGGAATCATTGTCGCGCGATGGTTGGGAGCAGATGGCGTAGGAAAGCTGGCAGTCATCAACGTGTCGGTCATTACGCTGGTTCAGCTCGGTAGTTTTGGTCTTCCTTCAGCCAATACTTACTTCATTGCGAAAGACACAAATCAGTTCCGAAAAGCGGCAGTCAACTCGTTATTGTTCGCAATTGTTGGTGGGGGTCTATTGGCACTCGTACTCATGCTGGTTACCTCGAGTCGTCCAGCCTGGTTCGGCTTCGTCGCAGCGGATCTCTTTCGCATCGCCGCGATCTCAATTCCGTTTCAATTGCTAACGCTGATAGGCCTCAACATCTTTCTTGCCATTGGCAGAATTGGAGCTTTCAATCTGCTCGACGTTGGCGGCCAGTCGTTTGTGTTAATTAACGCCGCGCTCGCGCTCTTGATCCTGCATGCCGGTTTGGGAACTCTCGTAACTCTAAATGCCGCGACCAGCATCATCGTGAGTCTGGTGATTGTTTTCATGTTACGAACTTCGGCTCAGAAGCTCGACGACACTGACACCGCATGGCGTAGTGATTTGGTGTTGTTGAAACAGATGATCGGTTATGGCATCAAATCGCACGTTGCTATTCTTGCTGGAACACTGATCTTTCGCGCAGACCTGCTTGTTGTAAATCACTTTCGTGGCGCAACGGAGGCCGGCGTCTACAGCCTGGCTTCGCAGATGGCGACACTGCTGATGATGCTTCCGTCGGTTATCGCAACGTTGGTTTTTCCACGAGTAACTGCCGAACAGGACAAAACGGGAAGCACAACTTGTCTTGTTGCGAGGCACACTTCGCTAATTATGTTAGTGGGCTGCCTGTTTGCTGTACCGCTTAGTTTTCTTTTACCTGTAGTCTATGGCTCCGCGTTTTCAGATGCGACGACGCAGCTCTTGATCTTGTTGCCGGGTGTGTTCTTCATTGGTTTGCAATCCGTGTTAGTCCAGCATTTCAATGCGATGGGATTACCAAAGACGGTTCCTGTGTTTTGGGTGATTACGTTGGTGATCAATCTAATCATGGTGTTTCTCATGGTGCCGCGGTATGGAGCACGCGGCGCCGCAATGGCTTCTACGATTAGTTACAGTTTGATCTCGTTCTTAATGATTGGTTACTTCGTGGTGGAAACGCGCCGCTCACTGTCAGAGTTGTTTGTGCTGCGCTCGGTGGAGATTCGATCGCTGGTGGGGTTCGCGCTGAGGTGGCGTCCAACTCAAGCCCTATCAGAATCTAACAGGTTGGGAAGGGGGTAAGCGGCCAAGTCAGGCCCTGTCCAAAAAAGACCCTGAGCGCACCCCCGCATGCTGAAGCCCGATTATTGGATAGATCATAAAACCGGCGGGGGTGCGCTAAGGGTCTTGTGGCGGAGGGGCTTCAATTCGCCGCTTACCCCCTTCCCAACTTGTTCTATTCTGCTAGGGGCCTGACTTGGCAGCTTACCCCTTCCCAACTTTTTCTATTCTAGTGAGGCCTTGAGTTGGCCGCTTACCCCCTTTCCAACGTGTTCGATTTCTGGAAGGGTTTGAGTTCCTGAAAGTTTCTATGACGGCTGTATTGTTGGTACTCAGTGGAGACCCAACGCAAATAAAACACAAACTGGAAGCGAGGTTTCCTTACACGGAGATCCAAATCGTCTCTCGCGGCGATATTGAAGGTAGTGGTTTCTTGACTCGTCTGCGAAAACTGCGTGCTCTGCGTCCAGACATCTTCGTAATAGCAACTGAACGTCTTCAATGGCAACGCGGACAAAATGCGTTCATGCTCTTCGGTGCACTCGCCGGCGCGCGTGAAGTGATCATGCTCGATAGTCATGGGGACCAATTAAAGCGCTCGCGAGCAAATCTTCTCTTAAAGGCGCCGGTTGAGTTAACCGCGGAAGCAATCTCGAGTGCACGAACACTCGCGAGAGCAGAACGCGAACTCAAGAGACTCGAAGCGTTGGTTGAGTCAGCTTCTTTTGAGCCACGAACTCCAAACACTGCGCACCCGCGAATCATCTATCTAAGGTCGACGCCCGGACCAGGAACACAAGCCGGCGGCGCTGCCAGTCACATAAAAGGAGTAGTTCAAGGGCTCGTCGAACTCGGCGCTGATGTCGAGGCGATTAGTAACGATCGAATATCCGGATTTGACGAAAACAACTTGCGCCTCAGGGTAATCGAGCCAGTGTCGTCAGGATCGTCGCGTGCAATCTTCGATATAAACAACAACCTCAATTTCACTCGTCAACTGCTGCCTTTGCTCGAACAAAGCGCGCCGGACTTGATCTATCAACGGTATGCACGTTTCAGTTGGGCGGGAGTAGTCGCAGCGCTACAAACTAGACGCCCGCTGTTTCTGGAATATAACGGTTCAGAGGTATGGGTCGGAAAACACTGGGATCGAGTTGGCAAGCTTGAGCTGCTGGAACGTTACGAGCGATTGAACCTCGAGGCCGCGACGCGTATTTTTGTTGTCTCGGACGTGGAACGTCGGAATCTGGAAAAGCGCGGGATCGAGCCCGGCAAAATAATCATCAATCCGAATGGGGTTGACCCATCGATCTTCCATCCGAACACTGGCGGTCGGGAATTGCGAACTAAACTGGGTTTGCCTCGCGACGATGCGGTCGTTGGATTTGTTGGAACGTTTGGTCCGTGGCACGGTGTTCTGGTACTGGCTGAAGCGATTAAGACCGTTGTGAGGGATTTGAGTGTTAGCTTCCTCTTGATTGGAAGTGGGAGTTTGCATGCTGAGGTGCAACAGATATTGGTAAATGAGACGCGAGACCGAAGAGTGATGTTCACGGGTCCGGTGAATCACAACGAAGTCCCGAGGTTCTTAGATGCATGCGACATTCTTGTTTCTCCTCATGTTCCACTGGCGGACGGCAGCGAGTTTTTCGGTTCGCCGACGAAGCTGTTCGAGTATATGGCGATGGGAAAGGCGATTGTGGCGAGTCGTCTGGGTCAGATTGCCGATTTGCTTGATGATGGTAAGACCGCGTTGCTGGTAGAACCAGGTGATCCTGTAGAGTTGGCTTCGGCGATACAGCGATTAGCAGAGTCTGCTGAACTGCGGCAAAAGTTAGGAGCTAACGCTCGCGAGTCGGTGGTGCAGAAGCACACGTGGAAACACAATGCGCAGCGAGTGCTTGATGAATACAGATTAGTGACTACTACCGAATAGGTCCTATAGGTCCTATATTGCTCACCAAAACAAAATGAGTTCTTTAGCTGAAGAGAAACTGCGGGCACGTGAACAATGGAGCCAGGATCCGTGTGGGGCAGTACACGGTCGCAAGCACGACCCTGGCACGCGCGAATTCTTCGATGCTATCGAGCGACACCGCTATACGGAATATGCGCCCTGGATGCCCGGCACCATGGGGTTCGATCAGTTCCCAGGAGCGCGTTTGCTTGAGATCGGTTGCGGTATGGGTTCAGATCTCGTGCAATTCGGCCGCGGCGGCGCGATCTGTACCGGTATCGACATAACCCCTCGTTCGATCGAGATAACGCGTCATCGCTTCGCTCTTTACGGACTTCATGGAAACTTCATAGTCTCCGACGGCGAGCGTTTGCCATTTCCTTCCGACAGTTTCGATGTCGTTTACTCAAACGGCGTGTTACACCATACACCCGACACAGCAGGAGCGATTCGTGAGATCCACCGAGTCTTGCGAAAAGGCGGAACGGCGAAAGTCATGCTTTATCATCGCAATTCTTTGAACTACTGGGTTGACATAGTTTTGCGTCGAGGTTTACTGCGCGCAGATTTCTTACGAGGCCGATCTGTGAATGACATCATGAGTCAGTTTGTGGAGTACAGTGAGCATGACGCGCGACCGTTAGTGAAAGTGTACAGTCGAAAAGAGGCTCGGTTGTTGTTCCGCGTGTTTACGGATGTGAAAGTTGAAGTGAGGCAACTCTTGAGGGAAGAACTTCGGTTCCTATCCCCGCTCGTGTCAGAGAATCTCTTCCGGACTTTGCAAAAGAGGATCGGCTGGAATGTGGTGATTACGGCAGTTAAGTGAGTCTCACCTGACGCGGCAATAGGTCCAATCGGTCATATAGATCCTATAGTGGCAGCGGATTCAAAGCGTACACGACTGGTCGTGTTGTTTGCAGTGTTGGTGGTTGCAGTCAGCATTCGTGTGCTGACGCTGCAGTTCATGCGAGCACATCTCAATGATGCCGGCTGGTTTCAGTTTGGTTCATACGCAATCTTCGATCAGCAAGCGAGGGACATACTCGATGGGCGGCAACACATTTTTCTAATTAACGATTCTTCTCGGACGGATCTCGTTCAGTATCCACCCGCGTATCCAGCAGCGGTTGCATTAATCTACAAATTATCTGGCAATCATTCAGCGTACTCTGTTCAGTTTATCCAGTGGTTCGTGGACCTGTTCGTTTCTTTTCTTCTCGTAGGAGGTATTGCGGCAACGGCTTTCGACTCGCGGGTAGCAATAGCCGCTGGTTTCCTGTTAGCGCTATCGCCGTTGTTCGCTATGTACGCTGCCTACCCATCGGCCGACATGCCAACTACCTGGTTAGTCCTTGGCGGCAACTGGTTGTTATTGATTGCGGCCAAGCGTAGCAACGCATGGTTTGCTCTTTGCGCAGGATTAATCTTAGGCGTCGCGTGTTGGGTGCGAGTGAATCCACTTTATCTGTGCATCTTTTGGGCCATTGCCATATTTGTTTTCGTCAAGGGCCCGCGAAGGCATAGGCTTTTCTTAGCCGCAACGGTTGTCTTGGGAACATTGCTCGTTATTTCACCGATCATCTTGCGAAACTACTTTACGTTTCCCGACTTCACGCCAACTGGTGGAACAATTGGAATCAATCTGTGGGAAGGGCTAGGTGAGACTGAACTTGGTAGGGGCAATGGGTTCCTATTCGGCGACGACAAGATGCTTGAGCGTGAACGCATTAAAATGGGATTGCCGGAAGGTACGATGATAAGACCTCAGTGGCCTGATGGGATTCGTCGAGACAATGAGCGAACTCGCGAAGCGTTATCTTTTATCAAACGACATCCTGTGTGGTACGCAGGTGTGATGTTGCGTCGTATGTGGGGGATGCTGAAAGTTGCCGGACGACCGTCACCGTACTATGGTTCGAGCGGAATCAATGTAACGAGTCAGAAGTGTCTGCCGCAGAATTGGCAGGGTGGCCTCATCGCCGGTTATGTGAAAGCATTAGGCATAATACAGAGCGTTGTCAGGTATCTATTTGTTCCTTTGGCACTGTTAGGGCTTTATGTCGCCGCTCGGAAAAATTTGATGGTGACGGGCATTTTGTTATCAACGATCCTTTATTACCTTATTCCGGGTACTGCTGCACACACTGAGATTCGGTATGTGCTTCCCATGCACGGATTGTTGATTGTTTTTGCCGGCGTGGGAGTTGTTAGATTGATCGGTCGTAAATAGGCCTAGTTGACTTCTTGGACCTATGATTAAGGAAACCGCAAAATCAATTTCGGATCCGCTTCCACGCCAGATGATGGAGCACACCTACCCGATTCTTTTCGACGTAGAGCGATCCCATTGGTGGCACGTCGGCCGGCGCAAGATCATTGCCGGTTTTGTTGAAGCCATCTGTCGTGAGGTGAAGGATCGACGGGCCCGAATACTTGATGTGGGTTGTGGAACAGGTGCGAACCTTCTGATGCTCTCGCAATACGGTGACGCTGAAGGTGTCGATATCTCGGAAGATGCACTCGCTTTTTGTCGTGAGCGGGGACTGGACCAAGTGAAGCTGGGAGCTGCGGAAGCGCTTCCTTATGATGATGGCACGTTTGATCTGGTAACCGCGTTGGATGTTGTGGAACACATGGATGATGACGTCGCAGCGTTGCGTGAGATGCGACGGGTCTTGCGCCCGGAAGGACGGGTTTTGCTGTTTGTGCCGACGTTCATGTTTCTCTGGGGAGTCCAGGACGAAGTCAGCCATCACCGCCGCCGGTACCGTTTACCTGAGTTGCGTCGGGTTCTTGACGAAGCCGGGTTTGAAGTCGAGAGAAGTACCTATGCCAACATTACATTCTTCCCTCCGATACTCCTGATTAGGCAATTCATGCGGTTAACCGGAATGAAGACGTCGTCAGAGAACACGATAAATGTCTCAGCGTTCAATGGTGTATTTGGATGGTTTTTTGGTTTGGAGAGCGCAGTGCTGAGACACATGAATATTCCGTTTGGCGTATCGGGATTGTGTGTGGCGCGGGTGAAGTGAACAAGCCTAATACGACTATATAGGACGTATAGGACCTATAGGACCTACGTCAAGATCGTAGTGCTAACCAACCGCTCAATCATCTGTTTCGGAGGCGAAGACTGGTGGTATCACCACCCACACTCGAAAGCGCACCTGATGCGGAAGTTTGCGCGAGCGGGAAACAGGGTGATCTTCGTCAATTCAATCTCCATGGGTCTGCCTGGTCTGGCGCATAAAGATCTACTCCCTCGAATCAAACGAAAACTCGGCAGTTATTCGAAACTGGCACGGCAAACTGAAGAAGGCATCACCGTAGTTTCACCTGCGAGTCTTCCATTCTTTGGCACCGCCGCAGCGCGTGCTATGAACCGGCAAATGATCGGAGCTCAGATAAGGAAACTTGCTAAGAGTCGAGGGCTGACTAAACCAATTCTGTGGATTGCGATTCCTACCGCTGCTGAAATGATTGGCGAGTTTGACGAGTCGACCATCATCTATCATGTCTCTGACAAGTACGACGCCAACACGATGGATCATGCCACTGACCCCGCGTTGATTCGTCGACTTCATGAACACGCAATAGACTCCGCTGACCTGGTGTTTTATTCAGGCCGGAAATTGTTTGGCGAAGCTACACTAGGTCGGGATCATTCTTACTTACTGGAGCAAGGTGTTGACTTTGAACGCTGGAGCAAAGTTAAAAATCTAAGCATCGCGCCCCAAGTGGAATCGATTGCGCGGCCGCGTATCGGCTATTTTGGCGCCATTGAGCCATGGCTGTTGGATCAGGAACTAATCAAGAAAGCTGCACGCGAACGTCCCAGTTGGCAGTGGGTCTTCATTGGCAATCTTTCTCGCGGAGTTGAGGTGGCGGACCTGACAAACACACACTTTCTGCCTCCAGTCTCCTACGATCAATTGCCTCATTACGCCGCCGGATTCGACGTTTGTGTTCTGCCATGGGAAACTGAGCAGGCCTTTACCAGTTACGGGTCTGCAATTAAGGTTCGCGAATATTTGGCCACTGGCAAACCGGTCGTGATCTCGCCGCTGCCGGAATACGAACCGATGAACGACGTATTGAGGATCGCTCGGAGTCGCGACGAGTTTCTGAGATTGGTTGATGAGGCGTTGATGGAAACTGACCAATCTCTGGCAACCAAACGCCAGGCTGCCGTTGCATCAGGAACATGGGACGCGCGCGCAGAGTGGGTAAGTGGTTTGATTGAAGGCGTGCTGACGAAGAAAAGCCATTAAGCCTCCAGCTGTTGTGAGGAATGGCTGTGCCTTTCCGCTCAGCGCGTTTAATGAATTCGGCTAGGCCGTCTCGCTCTCGGCTCCCACCAGCGATCGTCGGACAGAAGATCGGACGGCGTAGCCGAATCCCCAGATAGCGAGTTACGGAAAGGCACAGCCATTCCGCACAACAGGCGGCAAAGCCGAGTAGGTTTTCTGATTAAGTAATATCTTAAGCAGCCGCGAATGAAGCAAGTTCTACAAAACAGAAAAACCGGTCGACCGTTTGTTGGTGAAGTGCCGGTTCCAGCGCTGCAGCGAGGACGAGTACTTGTGCGCACAGTCGCGTCGTTAATTAGCGCCGGAACAGAACGAATGGCAGTCGAGATGGTTAGCAAGGGCCTGGTTAATGAGGCTCGTCAACGACCAGACCTCGTCAAAGCAGTAGTTTCGAAAGTCAAGAGCGAAGGTCTGCTGAACACTTTCGCGTCCGTACGCGACAAAATGGAGGCTTCGACAACACTCGGATACAGCGCTGCCGGCATCGTCACAGCCGTGGCTGAGGATATCTCTGAGTTTCAAGTTGGTGATCGCGTGGCATGTGCAGGTGTTGGATTCGCCTCACATGCTGAAGTTCTGTCAGTCCCAAGAAACCTCTGCGTTCAGCTCCCACGCGACGTTACATTCGACGAAGGAGCTTTTGGAACGCTCGGCGCGATCGCTTTGCAGGGAGTACGACTTGCCGCACCAGGATTGGGCGAATCGATAGTTGTTATTGGCCTCGGTTTGGTGGGCCAACTGACGGTGCAGCTTTTGAAAGCAAATGGATGTCGGGTCTTCGGTCTCGATCTGGATTCCCGCCGAGTAACCCTGGCGACAGAACTCGGTGCTGATGCTGCGACAGTTTCAAACGATGACGCTCAAAAGGAAATTGACGCCTGGACTCGCGGACGGGGCGCCGACGCGGTGCTGATCACCGCAGCTACTGATTCCAATCAACCCGTTGAGTTGGCTGCAAAGGTCTCGCGGTTGAAAGGCCGAGTAGTTGTTGTCGGTATGACTGGTTTGGAAATTCCGCGCCAACCGTTCTACATGCGCGAGCTCTCGTTGATGATTTCCATGTCGTATGGACCTGGTCGTTACGATCCCAATTATGAAGAGAGAGGAAACGATTATCCGTTTGCTTACGTGCGTTGGACTGAAAAGCGCAACATCGAAGCGTTCCTGGAATTGATCAACTCCGGCAATATTCGATTGGATAAACTCATCAGTCACAAGTTTCCAATCGATCAGGCAGAACGTGCTTATCAACTCATCTCGGGAGATGTCTCCGAACCTTATCTAGGTGTTGTCCTGAACTACGATCCCGATTCGAAGATTCCGACTCGTGTGGCTTTGGAGGCATCGAAGTCTGGAAACGATTCCACGATTTCTTTAGGAGTGATAGGCGCTGGTGGCTACGTGCCCGCGATGTTATTGCCGCACTTCAAGGGTGCAGGGGTTAATTTTAAGTCGATTGCTACAGCTTCAGGCGTCTCTGCTCACGACGTGGGCAAGCGCTTTGGATTTCAGTACGCCGTTTCGAAGGCGGAAGAGATTCTTAACGATCCGGATGTGAATCTTGTGATCGTTGGCACCCGTCATGACTTACATGCGGAATTAGCAACGAAAGCTCTATTTGCGAACAAGCACGTTTTCGTGGAGAAGCCCTTGGCGCTCAATGATGAAGAGCTGGAAAGGGTATTGAATGCAGCGTCAGGTTCGGCTGGTATGTTGATAGTTGGATTCAATCGGCGTTTTTCGCCGTTGGCAGTGCAGGCCAGGAATTTCTTTGCCGGCAGAATTAGTCCGCTCTCGATCACCTATCGCGTTAACGCTGGACGACTGCCGAAGGAGCATTGGCTTCAGGACGAACAGCAAGGCGGCGGCCGCATAATTGGCGAAGTTTGTCACTTTATCGATGTTCTGACGTATCTAATTGGAGCTACACCGATTTCTGTTTTTGCTGAAGCGGTCAGTGCTACGTCAGACAAAGTCGTTAACGCGGATTCAGTCTTCATCACTTTGAAATTTGAAGATGGCTCCAACGGAACTATCGCGTATTTGGCCGAAGGCGATCGCGGTCTGGCAAAAGAGCGCGTTGAAGTTTTTGGTGAAGGCAGAACTTTTGTGCTTGATGACTATCGCAGCGCGGCAATGTATCGCGATGGTCGCGAGAAACAAGTCAGTCTCAAAGCTCAGGATAAAGGTCAGCGAGATCAGGTCAAAGCGGTTTGCGCAGCTGTTCAATCGGGAACGCCCCCAATCAGTTTGGATGAACTAGCGTCAACAACGAGGACTACGTTTCGGATATTGGATTCATTGCGCGAAAGGACACGGATTGATTTGTGAGCTTGGTGCTTTGTCGGTGGGTCAGTAGTAAATAGGTCCAATAAGTCCTATAGGTCCTATACTAAAGAATGACTACTGACAACCGACAAAGCACAAAGCACCAAGCTCAAACATAAATGTGTGGCATCGCCGGCATTCTCAGTCTTGACCCCGCGAAATACATTGGCCCCATGCTTCAGAGTATCGAGCATCGGGGCCGAGACGATCAGGGGCAATGGATTTCTGACACGCCCGACAACTTAGGGAGGCGCGTTTGCTTTGGTCACCGCCGCCTCTCAATCATCGACACCTCTCCAGGCGGCCATGAGCCGATGTTCTCCTCCAACCAACGTTATGTCCTCACCTTCAACGGAGAGATTTACAACTATCGTGAACTGCGCCGGCAACTGATAGCGCTGGGCCATAAGTTTCGTTCCGAATGCGACGCCGAAGTTCTGCTTGCCGCATTCGCAGAATGGGATCGGGATTGTTTATCGCGACTCAACGGCATGTTCGCATTTGCAATTTGGGACAACCAGACGCGAACGCTCACCTTGGCACGCGATCACGTAGGGATAAAACCGCTCTACTACGCCCGGATCCCTTTAAGCAGCGATAACCCTGGAGCTTTCATTTTTGGTTCCGAAGTGAAAGCAATTCTCGCGACGGGTCTGCTGAAGCCGGCGATTGACCCGGAAGCTCTCAACCAGTTTCTAACTTTTCTCTGGTCACCGGATCCAAACACGCTGTTCGCCGGCATAAAAACAGTTCCGCCAGGACACGTGCTTCAAATTCGTGATGATGATTTGAAACTGCATCAATGGTGGGACGTTTCGTTCGACGAAATCGAGGAAGGCAGAAGTGAAGAGTGGTGGCGGGAACGCGTCCTCGACACTCTCGAGCGTGTCGTAAAGATGGAGATGGTTTCAGACGTTCCTTTGGGTGCATTTCTCTCGGGTGGGGTTGATTCTTCGGGCATAGTCGCCATGATGCAGCGCCACGGTGCCGGCAGACCGATAAGCACGTATACCGTCGGCATCGAAAGTAAGGACCTGCGTTACGACATCATTCCTGACGATGTTCGCTGGGCACGCCGCGTAAACGAGCATCTGCACACGGATTATCACGAATCGATGCTGCAGCCTTCCGTCGCCGATCTACTCCCGAAGCTCGTGTATCACATGGAGGAACCGCCGATCGATATGGCGATTCCGAGTTATCTAATTTCGCGAGCAGCACGCGAGACGTTGACGGTGATGTTGTCGGGTATGGGTGGTGATGAAGTGTTTGCAGGATATCCGCGGCAATTAGCAATGAAGATTGCGTCTGCTTTCGATCCCGTTCCAAACCTCCTGCGTCGTCCCCTGATGAAAACGGTTGCTTCCACTTTGCCGGGTGGTTTGCCTGGAAAATTGACTGCGTCGCTGCGCAACGCGAAGAAGTTTGCGCGAAGTGCGGCACTGGATTTCGAGGACCGTTATCTTGGGTTTGGAACCTATTTTACAAACGAGGCCAAGCGACGTTTGTATTCAAATGAGTGGAGAGAGCTGACGAATGAATTTGATCCGTACGAGAAACACCGCACTTACTTCAGTCGAGTGGCCCAAGGCGATCCGTTGAATCGTCTGCTGTACGTAGACCTAAAAACCTTTTTGCCGTGCCTGAATTTGATCACGACTGATAAGACTTCAATGGCTGCGAATCTTGAAGTGCGGGTGCCGTTTCTGAATCGCGAGATGATTGAAATGGCCGCTCGCATGCCGCCACGTCTGAAACTCCGCGGCTTAAAGCGAAAATACATCTTGAAACGCGCGCTTGAAGCCATGCTGCCCCGCGATGTGGTGTGGAGGAAGAAGGCGGGGTTTGGTGCACCTATCCGTTCGTGGCTGCGGGGACCGTTACAGCCAATGGTGGACGATCTGCTTTCGGAAGAGGCGGTCAAAAAGCGGGGGATCTTTCGTCCGATGGAAGTTAAAAGAGTCATCGATGCCAACAACTCAGGCCGGGAAGATAACAATCTCCAAGTCTTTCAACTGGTCGGACTCGAGCTCTGGCATAGGACGTTTATCGATTAGAGCACATATCCAAGTCATTTCCGATTTCCGAATGCCAATTGCCAATTTGTCAAATTTGGTGACGCGATTCTGACCGCCGCACATCGGCAATTGGCAACCAGAAATCGGAAATGACTTGAATCTGCGTAGTCTGTGTAGTCTGCGGATAAACTCACATTGACAACACTGGCCAACGCCGTTTAATCTGCTGTTTACGAACCCCAATTGCCGAGGGTTCTGCCCTTCCAAGCCCTCACGGCCTCGAAGAAGCTTCTTAAGTTTTACCTGCGAATGATCTCCTCGGACGATCCGAAATTATTAACCTCCCAAGCGCTCCGACCGCGTGTTGTGGGCGCAGACAAGAACTGTGTCTTGTTAGTCGAAGATGATCCTTCGCTGCGGAGACTGTTGGAGATCATCCTCGAACGCGGAAAGTATCGTTACTTGTCGGCAGGTGATGGTATGGAGGCGATTGACGTGTTGCGGGAAAATCGCATCGCTCTGGTCATAACAGACGCATTCATGCCTAACCTGAACGGCTACGAACTGTGCCGGTGGATGAAAGAGAATGAGGCGGTTGCTCACATACCGATCGTGTTGCTGAGCGCGCTAGATCCGGAGCCAGTTGAGATGGATCACGCTGATGAGTTTTTAACGAAGCCTGTAGCTCCTGATGATTTTCTTGCGTGTGTAGCAAGGTGGATCTCAGATCACAGATCTCAGATCTCAGATCCGTAATTCTTGGGTCGGTTCTTATCTGAGATCTGAAATCTGAGATTAAGCGGTGGCTTTGTTTGCGATCACCGAGTCGAGCGCTGTGAAAGGGATTCCCTGTGCTGAAGCTACTGCTTCATAAGTGCAGTGTCCGTTGTACGTGTTGACGCCTTCTTTCAGTCCGGCATCGCTTGAAATCGCATCGTAGAAGCCTTTGTTCGCAAGTTTCAACGCGTATGGCAGTGTGGCATTCGTCAGCGCGAAGGTGGAAGTCCGCGGTACTGCGCCTGGCATGTTTGCCACGCAGTAGTGCAAGACACCTTCAACGTAAAAGGTGGGATTGGAATGTGTTGTGGGATGCGTTGTTTCAATGCATCCGCCCTGGTCAACTGCAACGTCCACGATCACAGCGCCATTTGGCACGTCCTTCAGCATCTTCTGTGTAACGAGTTTTGGCGCCGCAGCTCCAGGCACAAGAACGGCGCCGACGATTAAGTCTGCCTGTGATATCGCGTCGTGAATCATGTAGGCACTCGAAGCCAGCGTAGAAATCTTCGAAAGAAAGATGTCGTCGAGTTCGCGTAATCTATCCAGGTTGTTGTCGATGATCGTTACGTGAGCGCCCATGCCAACGGCGATTTTTGCCGAGTTGGTACCGACAACCCCGCCGCCGATGATCACAACTCTCGCTGCGGGAACACCGGGCACACCACCCAAAAGTATGCCGCGTCCACCACTCATCTTCTCGAGGTAATGTGCGCCAACTTGAATTGCCATGCGACCTGCAACTTCTGACATGGGCGTCAACAACGGCAGCGTTTTCTTGCGGTCTGTGATCGTTTCATAAGCGATACCAGTTACTTTGCGGTCCAGCAACTGCTTCGTCAGTTCTTTATCTGGCGCCAGATGAAGATAAGTAAACAGCAACTGCCCCTCTCGCATGCGCGAGTATTCCGGTGCAATTGGCTCTTTCACTTTCACGATCATGTCGGCCTTGGCCCAGACTTCATCCGCGGAATCGATCATTGAAGCGCCAGCACGGTTATACAGCGAGTCTTCAAATCCGGAACCTTCACCTGCACTCCTCTCAACGATCACAATGTGTCCGGCGTCATGAAGTGCACGGACACCGGCAGGCGTCAGGCCAACGCGGTATTCATTGTCTTTGATTTCTTTCGGCAGACCGATAATCACGACTTTGATCCTCCGCTGTTAAATAAAGCGAGTGTGAAATTACGATTGATATTACTGAGGTGACTCAACGGTATCGATCTGTGCGCGTTGCAGTTTACCGCTGAAATCGACATAAACAGACTTCCATTCCGAAAAGATATCGAGCACTTGAGTGCCAGCCTCTCGATGTCCGTTGCCGGTCGCTTTGGTCCCGCCGAAAGGAAGGTGAACTTCAGCGCCAATGGTTGAGGCGTTTACGTAGAAGATGCCAGTGTACATTTCGTTCATCGCCCGGAAAGCTCGATTAACGTTCTGCGTGTAAATAGCCGCAGACAGTCCGTATCTAACGCCGTTTGCGATTTGGATTGCGTCCTCCAATGAATTCGCGGGAATGACCGTGGTTACTGGTCCAAAGATTTCTTCCTGCGCGATTCGCATGTCCGGAGTTGCGTCTGAAAAGACGGTAGGCTCGATATAATGCCCATTTGCATAGTCACCTCGACTTAGGCGTTTACCACCGCAGGACAGCGTTGCGCCATCCTCCTCGCGTCCGATGCCGATGTAATTCATTATCTTTTCAACGGCGTCACTGTTGATTACCGGCCCGACGTCAGTTCGCGGATCAGCCCCGTTGCCCACCCGCAAACTTCTTGTGGCATCGACCAGCTTCTTGACGAACTGTTTGTAGACTTTCTTGTGAACAATCAGGCGCGACGAAGCCGTACATCTTTGGCCAGATGTACCGAAGGCGCCCCAAATGGCGCCTTCAATCGCTAAATCAATATCTGCATCCTCCATCACCATAATGGCGTTTTTGCCACCCATCTCAAGAGAGCAGATGGCATTTCGTTCAGCGCAGGCGGAAGCGACGATGCGACCAGTTTCGGTTGAACCGGTGAACGAAATCAGCCGCAGCGCAGGATGGGTTGTCATGGCCGCCCCGAC
>JGI11615J12901_10011756_pt1 | contig 17791 bp, 13 predicted proteins | sample KanCulreferecore_FD_12901 | JGI IMG/M metagenome (IMG submission 12901)
TAACATGTCAACACAAAAGTTTAGCCTCATCCTGCAAAAGGACAACTGCTTTTTTCTGTGAACAGATATCATGGAACTCCTCGATCATGTTGCGATGCAAATCAAGAATTTGCGCACGAGTTACAATGAAGGTGAAGGAATTTCTCAGGACGCTTTGGCGCGTAGGATCCAAGTCGCTGCCAATACGATCTCACGGTGGGAAACTGGGGTTTACCGCCCGAGCCTAGAGGACCTTGAAAAACTGGCGCGCTTCTTCGAAGTCCCAATTACCAGTTTCTTTCCTCCTGAGGCTCAAGGTAAGGATGATGAGATTTGGGTGGCTTTACTCCGTACCGCAAAACAATTGCACCCCGATGACCTTGAGGAACTGAGAAAATACGCGGAATTTAGAAAGGCGCGCCGCATCTATGAAGGAAAGAACAGGACGTCGGCTCAGCGAAAGAGTACAAAACATAAGTAAGAGCAATTTGGATTGTAAAACAACACGCGTGGCAATAAGTTGGTTGCTAAAGGAACACACGGATGAGCCTCACCTATGATTATTATGATCTGAAAGTACTCGCCAGGCAGGTAAGGGCGAGGTACGGTTTGAAGTCGCTTCGAATCCTACCCTATGACTTACATCGCATCTATTCTCAAGAAGGAATCGAAATCGATTACTGGCCCTATCCTCTAAAAACCCTGCGCGGGGTGTTTATGTGGGATGATTTCGGTGCGACCGTTATGTTGGCGAGCAATCTGCCTATTGATCCGCTTGTTTTCACGATGGCGCACGAGCTCAAACATTTTCTGACAGACAGAGATCTCGGCCTCTCGTATTGTGATCGATCAAACATCAACAAAAGGATTGAAATTGGGGCCGAGATTTTTGCCGAAGAGTTACTGTTTCCTGATCAATACTTTGTGCGTTATATGCAGAACATGAACATTACAAGAGAGCGATGTGATGCGAAGACGCTGGTGAGATTGAAGCTGGAAACCAAGACAACGTTAAGCTATGCCGGCCTTGCTATAAAAGCTGAACGATTACGATATGCGGCTGCTAATTCTCTGACCCGCGTGACTGGCTGGCGCAAACTGGAGAAGGTCTATCGCGAAACTCGTATACAACGGATGCAATAAGAGATGTCGGGCCTTCTTTGTTCGAAAGGGGTGGTGGCGTTACGCGAGTTCACTTTCAAGAGTTCCTTCTGTGAATAATCCCAATCGAAGATAGGAAGCAGAGGAATTGCCAGCCTTCCTGTTCGAGGTTGTAAATCTGGTTGCCTCCTTGTTACGTGTCTCTCTGCCATCTCGTTGAACGTCCGACCGGACCATCACGCGTAGCCAAAGGTCGAAAGATTGGCGTCAATTGACCACGCACTCTCACTTTTTTGTACGGAACTGAGGTAATCGGCTGACGGGGAGAATCGGCATGAGAGATTAATAACAGTGAATCGCCCCTGCGCTGTGCATGGCAACACTGAAATCGTCCGCCATATTCAATTAAGTAAACAGGACGTTCAAATTCAGTCCAGCTACCAGCACTAACCCTGCGCTTCTTCTGGTCGAGCTGGAGCAAGGTCCCAGGGGGCAGAAGCGGCCACATCATTAGATCCTCGAATCCAATTAGCACGAGTGGTCCGCGCTCCCAATCAATCTCCTGCATCAGCAATAAAGGTATGTTGCTCCATGCCGCGAGCAGACGGTGAGTGGAACTTGCCGAGTCCCTCAGTAAGGATGTTAACCGCAGTTTGTCAGCAGGTGCGGTATCAGCCACTTTTCTACCCCAACTTTCAGTTAAGTCGAGTCTCACAATATCAAGCGTGAGTGGGTGTAAATCATGCGTTATCCGATATTGTTCAGGATCTGAAACGCGCCAACTTTGATGTGTCAAAGGCGACTGCTTTCCTGGACTCCCGATCGCCGTTTCAACAGTGGCGAAGATCGTCTTTCTTGTGCTTCGTTATCCATCGTCTCGTATTACGAACAACCAGAGCAGATCTCTGGTAACCCAGAGCTCAATCCTTACGGAGATTCTGTGAGGAGTGCTGGGGCTTTCCCGGTAATTGCTTCGGTAGATTCAACTCGTCATCGACGATGACATCCAGACACACACCGGCGAGGCGCGCGTACCGCAAAAGGATCGGCAACGGTGGCTGGCTTCCTCCGAGTTCATAACTTGAGATTGAACTGCGAAAACGATCATCGCCAAGTCCTAATTTGCGCAGCATCTGATTCTGCGACAGACCAAGTCCCGTCCGGATCTGTAAGAGCTTCTCGGTGAGCCTTCGCGGCTTCTGACGAGCGTACCTCGCCATCAGGAGTTTCCTCCTGAGTGAACTCTTTGGATTAATTCAATCTTGCGTCTCGTCAGGGATCTGTCTAGACTGGACAGGATTCTGTCTAGGAGTATTTGAATGGTTGGTATCGACGGGAACCTTTTTCCTATCGGTTCCACGACGACACAAGTCATTTGTTTTGTGAGGTGACGCTGCTCATGCGTCTACATGCGTCGAACAGAGTTTCCAAAGAACCTTGGTGTAGAAAAGCTGCGGCTCACGGATTTTACCACACGATCCGAACGCTCGCCTCGTCGATCAGACGCTCATTGTTTATTAAGGTTTCGTGATTTCTCATTCATCGGCAGCTTACATCGTCAATTAAACTGACAAATGTTTGAACCAGAACAGCAACCCCGTCGGGCGGAAACAAGAGAAGAGGTTTTCACGAGGCGGTATCCTCAATTGCTTGCCTGGGCGCTGCGTTTAACGAACCAGCGGCGTGCTGCTGCGGAAGATCTGGTCCAGGATGCGTTTATTCAATTCACACGTACACGTACGAGTCTGGACGAAATCGAAAACGTCGATGGCTACCTGCACCGCATGTTGCGGAATATAAACCTGTCCCGACTGAGTCGGTTCGCAGAGCAACTGCAGCAGAAGACAATTTCAATTGCCGAACAGGAGTTATTACAACTCGATTCTCACATCCCGGAACTACAACAGCGTCTCCAATCGCAGCAACAACTCGAACGCATATGCCAATATGCCTGCGCCAGGAAGGAGACTTCACGCGCCGGCGGTGTCGTGATACTCAGGTTCTTTTTTGAATACACGCCGACGGAAATTGCCCGGGTTCTCTGTTGCTCACGTCATTGTGTCGACGAGTGGCAAAGATTTGCGAGACGCGAACTGAAGGCCTATCTGGAAGATCCCCAGTGTCTGAAATTCGTCAACGCTCAGTCAATTGTCACATTCCCAAGGATCCGCTTCTTCAATGAGCAAAAGTCCTTGCCTGATCAACTGCGGCAACTCATCCAATCTTCCTGCAGGGGAGAATGTGTAAAGACAGACAAATTAGAAAAAATCTATCAATCGCAACAAGCGGACGCCTTAAGCAGCGAGAGAGTGGGCCACATTGTAAGTTGCTCAATCTGCCTTGATAAAGTGAATCAAATCCTTGGTTTTCCCTCGCTTGCTCAACGTTACAAATCCGAACCCAGGCATCCTCAGAAGAACCCGCCAGACAATCACGGCGGTGGTTCCGGTGGAGACTCAAACGGCGGATCAAGTGAGGGTCCTACCGATCTCTCAACACAATTTCGCCAGCGCCTGGACGAAGTTGTTCACAATAGACCAAAAGAGTTACGAATTAGCGTAAATGGCGCCGAGGTTGGGTCAATTACGATTAACTCGTTGCGCAGCGAATTGATCCTGAATCTCCCACCTCACGATCAGATTCACTTTGTCGAAATCCATAGCGAACAAGGCGTCCGTCTCCTGTTCTTGAGTCTCGGTAAACCGTCGGTCGAAGCCGAAGACCAATGGGCCGAAATTGAATTAAGCGAACAGAGAGTCCTGTCCGCGTACCTTTCTGCTGATTCCGACGCTAAAGCACTACGTATTTCTTATGTGCTTCCCTCGGTCATCGCCCTAACAGCTCAGCCTTCACATGTCGAGATCGCCATTGCAGAAAAGCAACGATCGTTTTGGTCTGATTTTCAAGAATGGTTAACAGAAGCATTGTGGAGCCTGAGGATAGATCGCTGGAAAATGAAACTGGCACTGACAATCCTCTGCCTAGCATTGCTGGCAGCAGCAGCGGTTCTCTTTTTCAAACCAGCGCCGTCAGGGAAGGGCGTTCTCGAGGAATCACAAGCACGCGAGAAGACGCGCTCGTTGTCGGATAAGTTGGTTACGTATCACGTTGTGCAACTCGAACAATTAAATGACGCGGGCAACGTGTTTGCCATCTATAAAGTCGAAACGTGGCGCGATCCTCTGAGGAATCGTCGTACACGTCTCGTTTATAACGACTCTAACTTGCTCATCAGTGCAACGTGGGAACCTGGAGATGGTTCGCGCATTGTGTATCACCACGGCTCGAAGCTAATGCGTGAGCCGTCAGCTGGCGTTTCTCAGTTTGCCTTAAACAATGAACCGTGGCTTTTGGAACTGAGTGCAGGACAATTTCAATCGATTGTCGGCGAGCAGGGAAAAATTCAATTACAGGAGTCAATCTCTAACTACACCATTCGCTGGGACGCGGATCAAACTGCTTATCCGATCGGCAATACAAGATTGCTAACAGCGACACTTACCTTGAACAAGCTCGATTTACACCCGGTGGCGCAGTCCTTCAGGTTCGAACGTGACGGTGAAATCCACGAATATCGCTTTGTCGAACAAACCGTCCAGAGATTCAGAGAAAGCGATGTATCACCTGAAGTGTTTGAACCCGCGACAAGCGATCTCCCGACGGCACCCATTCGGGAGAGAATGGGCGCCCGCAGTCAACCGGCGCGAGCATCCGTCAGCACTCCCCTGCATTCAAAATTTGCTTCCACGGAGTTGGAGATCGAAGCAACTTACCTCCTCGATAAAGCCAAGGGAGACCGCAATGAACAGATCAGTCTCACGCGAATTGCGGATGGTTCATTAACCATTACGGGCGTCGTGGATACGATAGAACGCAAAGCAGAAATACTGCAGTCTTTATCTCCGTTAAGAACAAATGCTCTGGTGAGAATTCATCTGTTGACTGTGTCTGACCTAAGCCCACAGCAGCGAAGTGAATCTAGTTCTAAAACTGCACAACAGAATACTGACCAGACTCCTGACGAGATTGCCGTCGATCAGGATCTGCGCAGGTATTTCGCGAAGTCCAAGTCCCGAGCGGAGGTTGAGACCGCAATCGGCGACTTCTCTTCGCAGGTTGTCGATCACGCGTATCGCGCTCTCTTCGAGGCAATAGAATTGCAGCGTCTGACGAGTCGATTTGCTGGTAGGGATCTGCCTAACGTGGCTCCGGAAGCGCGTTTCAGGTGGCTGGAACTTGTTCGGTCACGTGCGACCGCATTTCAGGGTGAAATCAAAGCGTTGCGAATGCAAATCAAGCCTGTATTCTTTGCCGGTGAGCCCGAAGTTTTTGTCGAAGTCAACGATCAGATTGATAATGATCGAGAACTTGGTCGGGCAATCGAAAGACTTCACCGGCTGGCTCTGGCAAACAATGAAACAATTCGCGCAGCCTTCACGATCTCTTCTAATAGTTCAAGCGCAACAATCAAATCAAATGAATTCTGGCGATCACTTATCAATGCTGAGCAGTTGGCACAGCGTGTCAGATTGTATGGCAATTGACCCTTTCCTTAACCGCAGGTTATCTCTTCGTGTTCATGGGGCGTTTGGGCTGACTGACCTTCAACGCTTGGTGAGGTGGATGCACCGGTACCTTCGCGGGCACTTTCAGTGAGTCATCAACTATAACCTCGAGACATATTCCGGCCTCGCGAGCATAAGCAAGCAGCACAAACAATGGAGGCTCACGCTCATCATTCTCGTAGTTTGAGATGAGTCCTCGTGTGAATTCCTCCGGGAGTCGCAGGCGCTTTGCTATCTGGCTTTGTGAGAGGCCAAGCGAGTCGCGGATTTGCCGCAGCTTAGTTCCAATACGGTCGGGCCTGATTCGACGACGCATTCCCATCAGAAGAAACCTCCTGACGGAGATCGGTCTGAAAACTTTTGCTTGCGTCTAGCTGCAAATGCAGCTAGCATGAGGCTGCTTGATGGCTTTGCCGAGAGCTGGAACAGTTTCTGCTCCGCAGCAACGTCCATCAATAATGAAACCTGACTTTAAACATCAGCTGTATGGAATTATTAACGTGAAAAGAACGATTTCGATTACCAGGAAATCATAACATAGACGAGTTAGCCGGAATTTTGGAACTCAACAATTGATTGATACTCATCGAAACGAGTTCGTGGGTCATCAAGTTTGAATTTTGAAATTGCGGAAATCATTTCGACTCCCGGTTGACCGGGTCGTCGATAACTCTGGCGATACACATTTCGCCGGTTAGAACTTTTCCACCACTAACCTCACGCCCTCTAGAACAACGAGGCCTCTGCGCCACGTGCGATACCGGTGTCCGCCCCCTCCACTTAAGTAATTTTTTTTCTTTGGCTTACAGATGTCAGCGTTTGAGATTTTGACTGGTGAAGTACTCAGACTTAGTGAGCGGTGAATTGCACGGCTCTCAACCTCAAAATTCTCGCTGGCAATTGTCAATGCGGGTCACCAACGGAGATCAGAATGCTTCTAGTCGGATTGTCATTATCGTGTTCTCGAATAACGCGGAGGATGTTCTTTTCGCTGTGTCTTTTACTGCTCTTGTTTTGCAATTCCGCAGTGATGTCCGCTATTGCGCAAAACGCAACGGCAACACTCAGTGGCACTGTAGTGGACCAGAACAATGCGGTTATTACAAACGCCAGTATCTCTGTGATCAGTATCGCGCAAGGCTTCCAGAGATCGGCCGTTACTAATGGTGCCGGACAGTTCGTTGTGCCATTGCTTTCACCGGGAACTTATATTGTAAAGGCTGAACACAGCGGATTCGCACCGGCAGAAGTGAAAGACGTTATTCTCAACGTCAATGATCAAGTCGCCGTCCAGATTCAAATGAAAGTAGGCTCACTCAGCCATGAAGACGTCACCATTGTAGATACATCCACTTTGAAGAACGATTCTCCCGCGGTATCCACCGTCGTAGATCGTAACTTTGTGGAGAAGATGCCGCTTCAAGGCCGAAGTTTCCAATCCCTGATCTCACAAACTCCGGGAGTAGTAATAACGGCAACTAATGTAACCGACCAGGGGCAGTTCAGCGTTAATGGCCAGCGTGCAAATTCGAACTACTACATTGTAGATGGAGTCAGCGCAAACTTCGGATCCAGCGCCAGCAGTTTTCCAGGTCAATCAGGAGCGGGATCCTTGCCGGCGTTAACCGCTTTCGGCGGCACAAACAATCTCGTCTCAGTGGACGCCTTGCAGGAGTTTCGAATTCAAACATCTACCTACGCGCCGGAATTCGGCAGAAGTCCCGGTGCTCAAATTTCCATCGTCACAAGGACCGGCACAAACGACTTTCATGGATCGTTGTTCGAATATTTCCGTAATGACGTCCTGGACGCTAACGACTGGTTCGCGAATAGACAAGGACTGAAAAAGCCTGCTTTACGCCAAAACGATTTCGGAGGAGTTCTGGGAGGTCCCCTTTGGCTGCCGCACTTCGGAGAAGGTGGACCAGCTATGTACAGTGGAAAGAATCGCGTGTTTTTCTTTTTATCGTACGAAGGCTTGCGTCTGAGACAACCACAAGTGGGAATTACCTCAGTACCTTCGGTAGCAGCACGGCAGACAGCGTCAATTGCAGTTCAACCGTTCATGAATCTCTACCCGGTTCCGAATGGCCCAGCTGCGGGAACCGGCCTCGCAGTTTTCTCAGCCAGCTTTTCAAATCCTGCCACTTTGAACGCGACTAGCATCCGTGTGGACGGCAACATAAACCGAAAAATGACAGTCTTCGGACGCTACAATTATGCACCATCCAGGACTAGCCCAAGAGCGGGGACCGGTATCGCTCTAAGTGTCATTCGAGTCTTTTCTGCCGGCACTGAAACATTCACTGGAGGATCCACCTATCTCTTAAACAACAATCTCACCAATGATCTGCGATTTAACTACAGCCGCAGTAAAGCAGAAGCATTCTCAGTAATTGATAACCTGGGTGGAGCGATCGTGCCTGACGAGAGTTCTGTTTTTCCTTCAGGGCTCTCGACCTCCAATGCTTCATTCAGCATGCAAATCAGCGGTGCCAGTAACTCAGCCGTTTTCTTTGGAAAGGGAGCAGGCACGCGCCAACGACAGCTCAATATTGTTGACAATGTGCTCTCTGTTATCAGGAATCATCAATTCAAGTTTGGCGTGGACTATCGTCGACTCACACCAATCTTGTCGTTCCCCGGTTACGCACAGATATTGATCTTTTCCGGCGTTGGCACGGCCAGCTCGCCTGCACCAGGGACGATGCTTTCCGCTCGAGCTCTTCAGGTGCGTGTTACATCACAGAGGAGTCCGCAGATACCGGTATTCAACAATCTCTCGCTTTATGCGCAGGACACTTGGAAAAGTAACTCGAGATTGACCTTGACTTATGGCCTTCGCTGGGAACTCGTGCCTCCACCTTATGAAGCTCATGGCAATGATCCTCCCGCGATCAATCAAGTCGATGATCCTGCGACTATGGCTCTCGCGCCTGCCGGCACGCCATTATGGAAGACTACCTTTGGCAACTTTGCACCGCGCTTTGGTCTGACTTATCAACTCGTGAAACGACCTGGACGCGAACTGATCCTCCGCGGAGGATTGGGCCTCTTCCTCGATCAGGGAGATGGTCAGGCGACAAATGCTTTCGCCTTCTCTTTTCCATTCGTGGCCAGAAAGGTCCTCTCAAACAGGCCGTTGCCATTATCTGAAACTGATTCCGCGGCTCCCGTCGCTGGATCATCACCCACCGCCACAGATACTCTCTTTGTATTCGATCCCAATCTCAAGTTGCCGCGAGTCTATCAGTGGAGCGCAGCTCTTGAGCATTCGCTCGGCATCCATCAAGTAGTTTCAGCCTCGTACGTCGCCGCAGTTGGCCGTGACTTATTGAGAGTTGAAGAAAGACAAAACGTAAATCCAAACCTCCTGGGCACTTTGGAAATTTCCAAGAACGATGCAAGCTCCGACTATCACGCACTGCAGCTCCAGTACCGCCGTCGACTCTCGGCAGGTCTCCAGGCACTAGCCTCCTATACTTTCGCGAAATCACTCGATACGGCCTCGAGCGATGCCCTGGCCACGGTGCCAGCCGACATTTTCGGACAGAACGATCGTGGTCCATCCAGCTTTGACGTTCGGCATGCTTTTACTGCTGCGATTACGTATGACGTTCCACGGCCCAACCTGGGCACCTTCCTTAATTACGCGCTTTCCTCATGGTCCATCGACAGCATCATCACGGCGCGCACTGCTCTACCGGTGAACGTCACTTACTTTGTCACCTCCACAACGGGAGTGACCGGAACGTTCGCGTTGAGACCTGATCTCATCGCCGGACAACCACTCTATGTCGCAGATTCGACCGTGGGTGGAGGCGTGAGGATAAATCGAAACGCATTTGCGATTCCTTCGACTCTCCGACAAGGGACTCTGGGACGCGATTCACCGCGCGGTTTTTCTTTGGCGCAATTGGATTTTGCTGTGGGCCGGCGCTTCAACCTCGGAGACAAACTTAATCTCAAGTTCAGAACCGAAGTCTTCAATGTGTTTAATCATCCCAACTTTGGCAATCCGAGCCCCAGCCTCGGCTCTGCGAGCGGCGGCATCTTCTTTCCTGATGCGTTGTTTGGCCAATCGCTCTTTATGTTCGGTCGTAGTTTGGGAACCGGAGGGAGCAGCGGAGGCTTTAATCCTCTCTACCAGGTTGGTGGACCAAGATCAATTCAGTTGTCATTGCGGATGGAGTTCTGAGATGGAACATCACGTGATCTCAATCGTGTCAGAAAGGAATTCGGACAAGATGAACAGGATGACAGGATTATGAATTCATTCATGGAATTGTCGATGACGTCGCGCTTCAACACTGGACGAGGGCGATTTGTCTCAAGAAGTAGATACTTTTTGCTCCTACCGGCGATCCTTGTGTGTTGCTTTGCAACTTCCAATGCTCAAGTTGTGCCGCTCAAGCCGTATACGCCAGATGACATGTTGCGGCTGGAAGAGATTGGCGAAACTGCATTCTCATCCAATGGCCAGTCACTGGCCTACGTGCTGAAGCGGGCAAAGATCCATGGCGCAGTCGATGGCCTGCGTCGACTTAATAACAACGAGCATGCAGATGTTTGGGTTGTGTCGATAAATGGTGGAACGCCGATCAACATAACTAACGGACTGACGGATGGGTCAGGTTATTGGGCTCCGCGCTGGTCTCCAAGGGGCGAAGAGCTTTCGTTGATGGGCATACGAAATGGAAAGATTCAGCTTTATCTGTGGACCAAAAAGACAAACCGATTGAAGGTGCTGACTAATCGGAACGTTTGTCCAATTACCCTGGAAAACTTCGACGAACCTTACCTTTGGATTTCCGACGATAAGATCGTGTTTGTTGCTGAGCAAGAGCAAACTTCTAAACTTGACGCCATCATGTCTGCGTGGAGCAAGGCCCGCGAGTCCAGGACTACGACTGCAAGTGTTCTGGAAAGCGGAGTACCTCCTAACCTGGAGACGCGACCACAAAGAGAGCTGGTTACAGTTGATGTTTCGTCAGGTCGCGAACAGACCATCGTCACTGGACCAGGTTTTGTGGAGTTAAGTCTTTCGCCGGATCGGCAATATCTCGCGTTTTATAAACAAGTCGGTGTCTGGCAGCCGGATTCAAGCATTTCCAAGATCACGGTTCTCGAGCCGGAGCTTTATCAGCCGATGCTGACAGACTTCAAGAACGCGCCGCGACTGCTTGGTGGTATCACTCAAGCAATTCAGGGTTCCCTTCTTTGGTCACCAACCAGCACCGAACTGGCGATCATTGGTTATGACGAACCCGGACTGAAACAAAAATTCTTTCGTTGCAATGTTTCGAAATCAGCATGCGCTGTTGTGAGCGACAACTTTCAAGACCTCGATCCAAACAGACTCAACCGTTATCTCCGTCCTCCAATGAGCTGGTTAGCAACCGGCGAACTGCTTGTCTTCTCCCGTAACGAGGGACCATCGCGACCTGCGGAGACCAGCAAGAGATGGTGGGCGATTAATGAAACAGGAAGCGCGCGGCCGCTATTCCAGACGCGAGAGACTTTGCCTACACAAATCCTTCCGGAGGCAGAAGGGCGGAATCTGATTGCCGTGATTGGTGACGAGTTGTGGTCCATTAGCACTAACGGTCAACGGATTAAGAAACTTCTCCCTGACTCCACACCTAAGATCCGCTCGATTGTGTGGGCGGATCGACAACTACAAGTGACAAACCTGCGTACGCGATACACGGACGCCGCAGCTCCCGTAGGCAGATTGTTAATAGCTGAGGGTCAGGCTGGACCAATCCCAAACTTTTACCTCATCGATGCGAAAACGAGCGAGATTAAAGCATTAGCCGAACCCAGCCTGGACACACGAGTACTGGCGGTGGGTAACACTACAAGAACGGTTGCCCTGCTAACGGATGATGAAAATGGTATCCGAATCTGGCGTGCTCAGGCGAGCCAATCAGCGCTCACACCAATCGTTAAAATCAATGATTTCATGCGAGAAATTGCCCAACCGAAATGGCAGCGATTTCAATACTACAGCTCGGATGGTGAGTTACTAAACGCATGGGTGATTCTTCCTATTGATTACAAGGAAGGTAAACGATACCCGACGATTGTGTACGGATATCCAAGCTTTGTATACAGCGACAGACGACCGGTTTCTCGTGTTTCCCAATACAACATGTTCGATTTAACACTATTCGCGGCACACGGCTACGCTGTGCTGCGAGTGAGCGTTCCCCTGAAACCTTACGGTGAGACACAGGATGTTTATCCTGAACTCACAAAAGGCATGTTGGCGGCGATTGACAAAGCCATCGATTTGGGAATTGTCGATCCTGATCGCATTGGTCTGTTTGGTCACAGTTATGCTGGTTACCTGGTTTACAGTGTCGTAACCCAAACCAGGCGCTTTAAAGCGGCTGTTGCCTCGGCCGGTATCACCAACCTCGTTAGTTTCTTCGGCACGTTTGACGCTCAAAGCAGATATAACCCAGACGTTCATGAGAACCTCACGCGAATGTGGGACGTGGAGACGATTGGAATGGGTGGTCCACCCTCGACAAATCTAAACCGCTATCTATTGAACAGTCCCGTCACCTTTGTCGACCGAGTGGAGACGCCGCTCCTGATTTTACATAGCGACTTCGATACAGCAGGGCAGATTCAACAAGCTGAAGAGTTTTTTACCGGATTGTATCGACAGAACAAACGCGCTCGATTCGTTCGCTATTTTGGAGAAGGGCATGTCATTCAAAGACCAGCAAACGTGCGCGATGAATGGAATCAGATTTTGTCCTGGTTTGATGAATTCCTTAAACCAAAAGAAAACACGAGTTCAGCGGCGCGAAATTGAGTTGTGGGGGAAGGCGTATCCGGAACTTAGCTTTTGCCTCGCGACAATCGAGCTAAGCTTACCGGATACGCCTTCGGGCATTGGTAAGATGCTGGGGTACAACCAAAGTCAGTTAGCTACTCATCCTCAAGCCTGTTGCTTTCCGGGCCCAGACCACTGCCTACTTCATCCAACAGACCAAGTTTCGGTGTTTGAATGACTTCTCCAGCGTCGCCAAACTCGAAAACTTCCGTTACTTCATATTCGTTCATGACTGTCTTCCTTTCTTTTTGATCCGAACTCCTTTCGGTAGTCCAGACAATGATTTGACTAAGTGAATGCGCACGTCGAAGCGATAAACTTTTCACCGCTCCGATTGCGCACTAGTGTCGACCAGACTCATATCATTCATCATCTTGGCTGTACTGATTAGGGCCGTCAGTACCCGCAACTTCGTCCAAAATCGCGAACTTCGGTGTTTGAATGACTTCTCCGGCATCACCAATTTCGAAAACTTCCGCTACTTCATAGTTGTTCATGACCGTCTCCCTTTCTTTTTTCACCCGCACTGTTTTAGCGAAGGCGAATAATGTTTTGACTAAGTGGTGTGCGCCCCCGAAGCGACACAGTTTTCACGCTCGGGCGGCGCACAGTGTCTACCAAACGCGTACTACTCATCTTCCAGGCTGTACTGGTTGGGGCCATCACTCCCAGCAACCTCATCAATCATCGCCGGCTTCGGCGTTTGAATGATTTCTCCCGCATCGCCGACCTCGAAAAGATCCGCAACTTCATATTCTTTCATCACAGGCCGCACTTCTGCCTCAACACCGCTCTTAACAATCCTGTTTTGCGCGGTGCTCGTGGTTAACAGGTCGCCACCGGCATGGCTTCCGGCAATCCAGTAGTGGCAACTGTTACTTGGACATGAGTTCTCTTTTGTTCAACTAATCGCAGCCAGGACTCAAGCGGAATAAGCCTGAATATCTCCAGCGACTGCATGTCTCCATATTTCAGCTTTTCAACTGCCGAATTCACGCGCTGCTGATTCACGTATCCATACTGCGCTGCACAAGTGTTCGTCATTAACAATTCCAGGTTGTTATGCTCTCGAACTATCGCGCGCGATAGAGCCTCGATAGGATTGCCCTTCCCTTTCCGTCGCAAGATCTCCGGAGGGACCAAATCACGCAGCGCTCTTCTCTGTAGCGATCTGGTTTCCCCCGGACGCGCGCGCTGTTCCTTCGGGATAGCTTGCATGAATTCGACCAGCGGCCGATGAAGAAACGGCATTCGAATCTCCACATTCTGCAAGAGCCGCATGAATCCGCCTGATAACTCTCTGACTGCACATAGAAAACTGATCGCCTGGAGCCGATCACTCGGACGATGAAACCCAAACACGTCCTTAGGTCCCAGTAATCGATCCGCAAAACCAGTACTGCGGACAAACTCACTTTCGAGCCATCCAGGCAATCGTTTCACCGGTCCATGCTTCAGCCCTACTTGCAACCTTCTTGGTAGAAGTGGAACGAAAGCTTCATCCCAAAACAACTTCAAGTACGGCTGCTTGCGATCCTGGCTCCAAGTCTTCAAACCACGATGAAGCTCCAGAAAATGTCCTTGGACCAGCGAGTCCATCAGATCTGCCGCGGGGTTCGGAAGGCTGTTCAGAATCTCGTCTCCACCATTTCCACAAAGGCGAACACGCGCATTTGCGTCCGACATTAGCCGGTTAAGTTCGTTGTAATAGGAACGAAAGATGTCCAGCGTGTTGGGAACAATCGAGGATCGAAAATCTGTCTGACTGAAGATCGGACATTCACTCTCGAGAATGTGATGCCCTGCCCTGCCGATTCTCTCTTCGACATAGCTTATGAATTTTAGTTCCGTTGAGGTGGGTGCTTCGTCATGGATATAGGAAACAGTTTCGAGTTGTAAGTCAGATACGTCCCCACTCTCGATAAGCTGATGGGCCATACAGGCGATTGATGAAGAATCGAGGCCGCCACTGAGATCGCACCAGATTGGTGTCTGCGACCGGAGCCTGCACTGGACGGCTTCTCGAAATAGATAACGAAAATGCTCTTCATACTCCGCGTCCGACTTATACCGAATTCTATTTTCAAGATTCAGTCCCCAGTATCTCGTCGACTCAGCTCGGCCCTGCTTGATAGTCACCACATGGGCTGCTGCTACTGCTTTAATATGTTTAAAAGGAGTCTGGCCAGATTCCGCCAATCTTGCCAGATGCGCCGCAACATAGTCGTCATCTATCTCTAATTCCACACCACACAAATCAAGCAGAGCCGCAAGATCTGACGACCACATGACTCGTTCGAAACTCATGTGGTAATAGAGATCTCTCACGCCCGCCACATCGCGTGCGAGAAGAAGAGTCTGCGCTCGTGAGTCCCAGAGCGAGAGTACGAAGTCGCCAATCAAATGCTGCAAGAAGTCCATTCCCCATCTCAGGTACGCTAGCATCACCAGGGCTACGTCTGAATCGTCGCCTGTTAGCTCGTGTTGCAATGCGGCGATGAGCTCCCGACGGTTGTCCAACCGGCCGTCAAAGCAGAGCAAGTCTTCACGATCGGATACGTATGGTTGTTTTTCGAGACGAGACTCGGGAGTTGTATGAAAAGCTCGATACACCATGTCTATTGACGGCTTACGTTCAGATCGTCCGCCGTCGGGTCCGAGATAAACGAGTCTTTCACTCAGCGCTGCCAGGAGATTCAGATCGATTGGTTCGCAATTGAAACTGTGAATGCCGCCAATACCGCTCATAAAAACACCTCAGGCCGCGATACTGTCTTTCACCGAAGTTGATAATGAATGTGAGTTGAGTTTTGCGAACGATTCCAGCCACTGCACAAACGGAATTAGCGGGAGCAGCAAAACGTCAGGTTGAGTTTTGTCGCAGGTGGACAACACCGCCTGGCGATTGATGTAGCTGTCAACAATCGCGCCGGCGTCACTAATTAAGGTGCGAATCCGTGGCAATTCACGCCTCACGGCCAGCGACGCGGCGTGCCAGATCGTTATTCGGCCTTCACTGCGTTCGACAAGTTCTGACGGCAAGAGATCTCTCAACGCGCGGCGCAGGAGCGACTTGCTTTGGTTCGGGCGGGCATGCTGTGCCGCAGGAACTGAAAGCATGAACTCCACGAGTGGTTTGTATGTAAACGGATATGAAAATTCGATATCACACAGTTCCTGCCAGAAACCTGCCGAGAGTTGACGGGTGGTATAAAGAAAGTAGTTTGCTCGATATTTGAAACCTGGAGTGGCGCCTTTAAATTGCTCTTGTGAACCAAAGAGTCGATCGCGAAGGCACATTCGCTCCACAAAATCCGGATTGTAGAATTCAAGCAGCTTTGTAAATACCTTTTGACGGGAAAGCTGGAGACTCTTTGGTAGTAACGGAGAAAGCAAACTTCGCCATGCAAATCTCCAGTAAGGATCTTTCTGACTAGCACTCCATGCGCGCAGGCTACGGTATAAAGACCCGAACCGGCATCTCAGTAAGAGGTCAACAAGCTCTGGAAATGGCTCGCCATCACCAAGTTGCAGCTCGTCGCCACCAAAGCCCGATAGTAAAACCCGCGAACCACTCAGCTTCATCGCCTTATTCAGTGCTCTGTAGTAAGCCGAAAAATTGGCGACGTGGCTGGGAATACAGGGCACATAGTCGTCGGGCCATGCGGCTAACAATCTGTGGTCATCTTCACGTAGATGAAGCCCAGCTTTTCCGATTTTAGTTTCGACCGGTTTAATAAATTTGCGCTCATCAGATTTTCCAGCTTCATCGTAGACTCTCGAGACAGTTTCGAGCGTCTTTGCCTGCACCTTTCCTTGCTTACGCAGTTGATTCGCCACGCATACGATGGGGGATGAATCCAGACCGCCGCTCAGTTCAGCCCACACAGATCCCTCGGCCCTCAACCGGCAGCACACAGACTCGGTGAACAAATAACGAAAATGTTCTTCGTATTCGCTATCGGACTTATATCTGGTCTCACGGCCGGGGTTCGGTTGCCAGAAGCGAGAAGTACGGCACTGATCTTTTTCAATGATTACCGCATGGCCTGGCGGCACGCTCTTAAAGTGGCGATACGGCGTTAGACCGCCCGTGGGAAGCTTTGTGACAAAGCCGGCGACGTATTCATCATCGATTGCCATAGAAACCCGAGCCATTTCAATTAAGACGGGCAGCGCGGTTGACCAAATGATGCGACTCCGATCAATGTGGTAATAAAGGGTCCGCGCACCGACGAAATCGCGCGCCAACACCAACGCATTTGTTTCCGGCTCCCAGAGCGCCAGGGCGAAGTCACCGATGAGTGTTGCAGCGAAATTGAATCCGCACTTGCGATAGGCTGACATCACAATTGCTACATCCGTCCGATCATCTGTGAGCTCATTTTGCAAATCCGAGATGAGTTGTTCGCGATTGTCTAACCGACCGTCCCAGCAGAGGATCTGTCCCGCTTTCGTGACGAAGGGTTGCGTTTCCAACCGCGACTCAAGATTTGTATGAAATGGTCGGTATACCAACCCGAGGCAACCTGAGTTAACCAAGCGAAGGCCGTCGGGACCACGGCGAACCAACCCAGCGCCAATTCGGCTCAGCATTTGTTCGTCAACCGGTTCGCCTGAAAAGTTGTAAATTCCCCCGAATGCGCTCATCGCTTTATCAACACCTATCAATGATTTTGTGAACCTCGCGTACACTTTGGCGATCATTCACAACTTCACCATTCAACTCTGTCCACGCATGCACTAGAAACGGTCGTCTTTGACAACCAATGACCATTTGTGCCGGCAACCCACGGCTTCGGAAAAGCCACGTCGTAACAACCGAACGTTGCAAACACATAACCTGTTTCGGGTACCACGTGATTCCGCGACAAATCGCAGCCCACAGCTGAGCAGTTCCCGCGGATCCGGCATCTTCTTCAGCTGTGGGCCAATGCCTCACAAGGTCGTAGAGATATTTGAAACCGAGGAATCTTAGAATCAGATCGACCACCGTGAATGCCAGGAAAGTCGCGAGTGTGTACATTCGCAGATACGAAAGCAGCCGTATCAGTTTATTAAAAGACAGGAGAAAGGCATCACTAACGCAGTCGGTCAGGCAGGTCTTTAATGTCGGGGTATTCTTCGATGTTTCTACGAGATGTTTTTCTTCAAAGCTATCGAGGAGCCTCACAACATCCCGCTCAAGCTGATGAGTAGCGACATCACGAAATTCAGAACCAAGCTGTCGAACGATGTCGGAGGCAGCGAGGCCGGCTTTGGATTTCCCTAACTTCTGCCAGATGACATTACCAAC
>JGI11615J12901_10020020_pt1 | contig 15840 bp, 11 predicted proteins | sample KanCulreferecore_FD_12901 | JGI IMG/M metagenome (IMG submission 12901)
TGCAGCTCTTCGATCGAGAGGTCTTCGTGCTTTACGAAGCCGAGATTGACTCGTCTGCAAGTCTGTTCGTTGATGCCGGTTGCCATTGTAATCCTATATCGAGGAACGATCTTGCCCTCATCATCAACTCGGCCTGCATAGGAAACGTGAGCAAGGTGCGCGGCAATGCAGAGATTCTCCTGAAGTTCTTTTGATGCACCTAACATGTCGCGCACAACCTCGAGCGGAGCATAACCGTATTTCTCTATCAGCGCCCCGTGTGTTTCAGAGATCTTTGTCAAATGCGGTGCATAGATGATCAACTCACCCGCGTCCTCGATTATTGCGCCGAGTTTATAACTTGCTTTTCCGCCGACCCACAGTTCGTCGTAGTGAGGATCGAGGAGAGCTACGACTCGCTTGTACTTTCGTCCTGTGTACTTGATGTGGACCTGACGGCTTACCTCCGCCGCTCTACGAAATGCTTCCTGTACTTCTCCCGCGAAGAGTGCATACGTTACGAGGCGTTCCTCATCGTTACGCGAAACTACTGTGTTGAAGGAAATGACCCGTGCGGTGACGAGCCCTGACGCGGCTTCAATTAAATGCCGCGTGGGTGTTTCAACAGCACCAATAATGCTATCAATACTCGCCAGCGCTCCCAGCCAGTGAGTTGTGTGCGTTAACTCTGGTCCAGCGACACCGGGAAAGAAATACTTCGCACCTCCGGCAAATCCTGCGACTTCATGCGGTACAGTCGCGCCAAATACAAGCACAGTGTCGTAAATACCTGGCGCAAGCAATTTATTCAAGGTTACGGGCACTGACCGAGTGATCAAGCCGGCTGTGAGATCCGAAACTTGTTCGGCGCTCAGTTCACCAAGCGTGATCAAATCCTCAGGACGATCCCAACGATGATCGAATATGGTTCCGGTAAATTGCTCCAATCCCAGTTTGGAGAGCTTCTGCTCGTGTGACATCGGAGGATGCGTGCCCTGCGCAACTAAGGCATCGAAGCATTTGACTGATCGCTGATCGAGAATTCTTGAGGCAATCGGAAAGAGCACATCAGTGTTGTCGTCCCGCGTCTTGTCCGGAATGATCGCAAGCACTCGTTCCCCGGGAGTTATTATTTCAAGCGCCTGCTCGACGATGGCTGACAACACATCGTGGTCCAGATCGCTATGAGCTGAACCTTCTCCGATGACTGGTTGCGTGAATACTTCGGTGACCAATGTGAAATCCCGATCAGATATTTAAGATTGAAGATTTAAGATTTCAGATTGTAAGAGCTCGGTCTGAAGCTCTTATTATGTCGACCTCACACCATCTGGAGTCTTAAATCTTCAATCTTAAATAACACGACGCCTGTCGGCTAAAGAACGGTTAGCTCTCCAGTTTTGCGTCCATCGTGATTTCAGCTTTTAGGAGACGAGATATCGGGCAACCTGCCTTCGCATTCGCGGCAGCGGTTTGAAATGCTTCGGCGCTCGCTCCTGGGATCTTAGCGGAAACGTCAAGATGAATTTTGGTAATTGTGAAGCCCGCGTCAGTCTTTTCGAGCGTAACTGCCGCTGTTGTGTTGATGCTGTCAGCAGTCAAGCCGGCATTGCCGAGCTGACCGGATAGGGCCATCGAGAAGCAGCCTGCATGGGCCGCGGCGATCAGTTCTTCCGGATTAGTGCCTTTGCCATCTTCGAATCGAGTGCTGAATGAATACTGGGTGTTCTCCAAAACTCCGCTGTCGGTGGAAATTGTTCCTTTGCCGTCCTTCAATCCGCCTTGCCATACTGCTGACGCTTTTCGTTTCATGTTTTGTCCCCTTCGATTTACTGGTTGAGCCACAGATCTACACGGACAATCACAGATCAGATTGAGAGCCCAACCATAATCTTAAGCAATCGGATCTGTGTTTATTCGTGTGAATCTGTGGCTCATGCTACAACGAAACTGTCTGCTCAGCCCAGAACTGAAACTCACGATGCTTATGCTTTTCCGCTTTCGCTAATTCGCCGCTTGCTACCTCACAAATCCGTTCAAACACGCGTTTGCCTACGTCATCGATGGTTTCAGTTCCGTCGATCACTCCTCCGGCTGACAAATCCAGATCGTTGGCCATTCGTTCGAAGACCGGCGTGTTCGACGCGAGTTTGATCACCGGCGCAATCGCATTGCCTATGGTCGTTCCACGTCCGGTTGTAAACACGACAACAGTCGCTCCAGCTGCGACCAGACCTGGCGTTGACTCCTGATCGTAACCTGGACCTTGCATCAAGTTCACACCGCGATTCTTTGGAGTCTCGGCATACTCAACGACACCTTCTACTCGCGTGGAACCAGCTTTAGCGACGGCACCCAGCGACTTGATGGTGATGTTGAGTAAACCACCGGCAATGTTGCCGGGACTGGGATTGTTATTCAACACGGCGCCGAACTTCGACGCGTATTCTTTGTACCAATCAACCATTCGATAAACCGCACGGCCTGTTTCAACATCTTTCGCGCGATTCGCCAACAGATGTTCGGCTCCACAGAACTCCGGCACTTCCGTGATCAATACCGTTCCACCTGATCGAACCAGCCAATCAGCAGCACGCCCGAGCGATGGATTCGCTGAGATTCCGGAGAAACCATCCGATCCACCGCATTTGACGCCCAGGACCAGTTCGCTGACGGAGACTTCTTCGCGCCCTGTCTTGTTTACTTCAGGCAGCATTGCCTCGACTTCTCGAAGACCTCGTTGAATTGCGGCTTCAGTGCCACCAACTTCCTGTATGCCAATCTTGGCGACCGGCTTGTCAAAGGACTTCTCTCGCTTCAATAAATAACGTTCGACCTGCGCCAGGTTTGTCTTTTCACAACCGAGATCGATCAGAATCACGCCGCCAACATTTGGGTGATCCGCGTAGTTCGATAGCGTGCGAAGCATGACATCGATCGTCGAACCATCCTGGCACCCGCAACCTTTGTTGTGCGGAATCGCAACGACACCATCAACGTTGGGGTACTTCTGTTTGCTGTAGATCGTGAATTCAGCGATTGTAGAGATTTGCTGTGCCTCATGACTTGCGCACATGCTCGTCGGAACTATTAACAGGAAATTCCGCGTGCCCACGCGGCCGTCAGGACGCTTATACCCCGTGAATGTCGCGCGCTCGTCGAGTGAAAGATAATCAGGAGGTGCCGTGTGCAAACTCTCGGGCAGATCGCGAACGATAGGCACGTCGTTGGTCATGTTGGCATGAGTTATCTGTTCGCCTGCTCCGATTCCAAGTGACGTGCCGATCGGTTGTCCAAACTGCAAAACAAAATCACCCTGACGGATCTGCCTGGTTGCAAATCGATGGCCTGGCGGCACGGCTCCGCGTAACTGAACTATTTCTCCGTCAGGCAACACGACTTCCAAATCTGCGAACGTTGATTTCTTAACGACGGCGACATTGTCGGCAGGGTCGACGATGATTGCGTACTCGGTGATGGCGACACTCTGGGGTATTTCAATACTCGACATGATCTTCTCGGAGAACTAATTTTCTAAAACATTAGCCAGAATAAGCGAGCGCACATTGTCGTGTAGTCGCAACCAAAGTCCTGGATTTTCATCTAGCTGCTTTTCACGAGCCGCAGGTTCTGCAGCGATTTCAGTTTCAAGTAATCGGCGATAGCTCGCCCGCTTTGCCGGCGCGGTGGACGCGTCAACTATTGATTGAACAATTCGACGTGCGCCGAGTATCGCCGCCGGCCCCAAGGTCAGGATGTGCTTCGCTGCGCGGCACTCGAGTTCGTCAGCCTCGGATATCTGACTTCCACCCGCTTTGAATTTCGTAATGTGGTGTTCAAGAATGCTCGGTGAGATTCCAATCTTACCGGCCACATCGTTAACACCGGCGCCTGAACCTGGTTTGATATAAGCGAGATGTGAAGCGCCACCAGCCTCAGGTCCAAGTCCGAGAAAGAACAAATCGATGCCGCCTAAGGACTCGAGTCGCGCTACGTATCTTGTCAATTCAGTTTCCAGGTCGTCAGTGTCAGTTTTGATCGTGTTGAAGCTCAGGACTTTCTTAAAAAACGCTTCACCCAATAGTCGCTCGAAGTCACGTACAAAACTCAATGAGTTGTTCATTCGCAAGGGGGCGAGTGCATCTTGTGTGAAGACGTGTAGTCTTCTAAGCAGCGAGTCCTTCTCGCCGGTTTTTGCGAAGTTGCCAACCAGTTTATGAAGCGCCTGAGCGCCGCGACCACCGAGAATGACGATCACCAACGGACCTGTCTTGGCTTCTGCTTCTGCTTCAATCTCGCCCAACATTGCGCGGCCGACAGCGTCTTCGGAAGGCAAGACCTCGTAGTTCAGTTTGCGGGGCTGAAGCTTACCAATGAGATCTCCACTGGGTTGGATATTGTGTGAGAGCCACACATTCTCTCCAACAGTGCGCTTCTGAATTCTCTGGTGACCTATTGCTGACACGCGCCCGCCCGGCCTTTCTCGAATAGCACTACAAAAGTCCCATACCCTCGGTCTTTGCTCTTGTGGTCTTTGGCTTGTGATGTTGGATCTTCCATTCGAAACGCCAAGGACCACAAAACCAAAGACCTAACGACCGCTCGCTGATCAACTCTAAACGGCCAACTGGTTAGACCAATTCAAAGAATGGGAGATGAGATTAACACGCGTGGCTAAACAACACAAGCAACAATTTCGTCACCCTTAACTCATGAAGATCTTAAAATTTCCTGAGGTTTTGGCTTGACTCGACTCTTGAGGCGATGTTACACAGTAGAGGCGCAAATCCTGAAGTGGTCAAACCTTTAGACCGCAAGCGGTCCAAGCCTGTAAAGGCAAATTCTATAAAACGCCCGACCGTAATCGGACTCGTTTCGGTTAGAATTGGCGCTCCATTGCTACCCCTTTGGAGTGCGGCGACCTGGCGCCGCTTTGTTACAGTGTCCCATAGATGCTGCGTGCGCCTATAACAAAGCGACGGCAGGCCGTCGCACTCCAAAGAGAAGACTATTCCTATGACCTATACTCGTCTCGAACTTAATGGCAAAGTCGCCGTCGTAATTGGGGGGACCTCCGGCATTGGTCTCGCCATCGCAAAGGGCATGGCTGAGGCTGGGGCCGATGTTGTACCAACATCAAGGCGCGCCGATCAGGTTGAAGCTGCAGCTGCGGAAATTGAGAAGCGCGGCAGACGCTCGATTCGGATCACTTCAGATGTGTCAGATCGTGTGTCACTACAGCGAGTTCTCGACGAATCAATCAACGCATTTGGCAAAGTAGATGTGCTGGTCAACTCCGCGGGACGCACAAAGCGCGCTCCCACTCTGGACTTCTCTGAAGAAGACTGGAACAGCATTCTGGATACAAACCTTACCGGTACATTGCGTTCGGCCCAGGTATTTGGCAGGCATATGTTGGAGCGAGGGTCCGGCAGCATAATCAACATCGCATCTCTTTCAACCTTCGTAGCGTTGTACGAGGTTGCTGCTTATTCGGCAAGTAAAGCCGCTGTGGCTTCGTTAACAAAGTCACTGGCGATTGAATGGTCGCAACGTGGAGTGAGAGTAAACGCCATTGCACCCGGTGTTTTTCGAACGCCATTGAACGAGAAGTTGCTTGATGAGACTGAGCGAGGTCGTGAGTTTCTTTTGCGCACTCCTATGAAGCGCTTTGGAAATGTTGAAGAGTTAGCGGGCGCTGCAATCTTTCTCGCCTCCGACGCCGCAAGCTTTGTTAGTGGAGAAATATTGAGCGTCGACGGCGGATTTCTCGCGAGTGGAGTAAATCAATAATGTCCGATGAACTTTAGTTTGTCGTGCTTTGCCTGACGGTCCTTTGAAGAATTTCGAGGGCAAAGAGGGAACTCACGACAAACTAAAGTTCGTCGACACACAGCCGGAGAAAAGACGATGAAAGAGGCCACTGAGGTCGTAAAGTCAACATCGCTTCCAAAATCCGAATCAGAGATAGCGCCACCACAATCGGCGGGTGCTACAGCTGCTGGTTCGATCGCGGCGGCGATGTCGGAAGTAGGAACTCGAGTTGGCAACTTTCGGTGGGTTATTTGTGCGCTGCTCTTCTTTGCCGCGACTATTAACTATCTCGACCGTCAAGTTATCGCGACCCTCAAGGGTGATTTGCAGCGGGCTGGGGTGTGGGACGAGATCGGTTACAGCCGGGTGGTCTTTGCATTTCAAACTGCGTACGCGATCGGTTTGCTCGTCGCCGGTCGAGTGATGGATCGGTTAGGTACCCGAAAAGGCTTTTCACTTTCGGTTTTGTTTTGGAGTGTGGCTGCAATGGCTCACGCGGCTGTAAGTTCGGTTTTCGGGTTCGCTGCAGCACGCTTCGCGCTGGGACTTGGAGAGGCGGGAAACTTCCCTGCTTGCATTAAAACGGTTGCTGAATGGTTTCCACGAAAGGAACGAGCTTTGGCAACCGGTATATTCAACGCAGGGACAAACGTGGGGATCCTAGTGGCCGCTGCGATCGTTCCACCCATTGCGACGAGTCCTGCATGGGGCTGGCGTTGGGCTTTTATCGTGACCGGCTTGGTCGGCTTTGTATGGTTAGCCTTGTGGCTATTTCTATACAAGCGACCAGAAGAACATCCGCGCCTTTCCAAAGGAGAACTGGCGTACATTCAAAGTGACCCGTCAGAACCAGCGACGCGAATTCCATGGCGTCGTCTACTTCCGCACAAGCAAACATGGGCGTTTTCAATCGCGAAGTTCATGACTGATCCTATCTGGTGGATTTATCTCTTCTGGTTGCCGGATTTTCTTAACAAGAACTACAAGATTGATCTCAAGAATATCGGACCGCCTCTGATTGTTGTTTACTTGATCGCAGACGTCGGGAGTGTGGCTGGAGGGTGGCTGTCGTCATCGCTGATCAAACGTGGCGTTTCCGTGAATCGCGCGCGCAAGACTGCAATGTTGGTATGCGCGTGTGCTGTAGTCCCGATTGTTTTTGCAGCCAAAGCATCAAATGTTTGGGTTGCAGTACTTCTCGTTGGTCTCGCTGCTGCCGCGCATCAGGGTTGGTCCGCAAATCTGTTTACCATTACGTCTGACATGTTCCCGCGGCGCGCAATTGGATCCGTCGTAGGAATTGGCGGCATGGCAGGGGCAGTCGGGGGAATGCTGATTTCTTATATAGTCGGTTACATACTCCAGTTCAGCGGCAGTTACGTTCCGATTTTTATCATTGCCGCGTCAACGTATTTGGCGGCCTGGGTTGTCGTTCAGCTGTTAGTGCCCAAGCTTGAACCCGCTCCCGTTGAAGATGTAGTGACTTAAGAGGGGCAGTAGCTGGTAGCTGGATATTGACTATTAACGATCCGAAATGTCTGAGCCTTTGAATCCCAAAGCAAAAGACAACTGTCGCTGGGACATCGTTAGCCTGGGCGAAGTTATGCTTCGGCTCGATCCGGGTGAAGGAAGAGTTCACACCACGCGCACGTTTCAAGTTTGGGAAGGTGGCGGTGAATACAACGTCGCGCGTGGTTTGAAACGTTGTTTTGGTCTGGATGCCGCCGTAGTCACCGCATTGGCCGACAACGCTGTCGGCCGTCTAGTTCAGGACTTGATCTATCAGGGCGGCGTGGACCAGTCGCATCTGAAGTGGGTGAAATTTGACGGCGTCGGACGAAGGGTGCGCAATGGTTTGAACTTTACCGAACGTGGTTACGGGGTTCGTGCAGCTGCTGGTTGTTCTGACCGTGGGCATACCGCCGTGTCGCAACTAAAACCAGGCGATATTGATTGGGAACAGATCTTCGGAACTGAAGGAGCTCGCTGGTTTCACACGGGCGGCATCTTTTGTGCACTGTCTGAAACAACACCGGCAGTTGCGCGTGAAGCAATGCTCGCAGCGAGAAGGCATGGAACGATCATTTCATACGATCTGAATTACCGTGATTCGCTGTGGCGTTCGATAGGTGGTCAACAAAAAGCCGTCTCGGTCAATCGCGAGTTGGCGCCGCTGGTCGATGTAATGATTGGAAATGAAGAAGACTTCACTGCGGCTTTAGGCTTTGAAGTCGAGGGGATGGACGAACATCATTCAAAACTCGACGTGCAAAACTTTCAGCGAATGATCGAAAGCGCCACCGCTGAGTTCCCTAATTTCCAAGTGGTCGCTACCACTTTACGTAATGCTAAGACTGCGACGATTAATGACTGGGGAGCCGTGTGTTATGCCGGAGGCGAACTCTATCAGGCACCGGTACGCGAAGACCTCGAAATCCTCGACCGCGTCGGCGGAGGTGATTCCTTTGCATCAGGACTGATCTACGGATTCTTGACTGGACGTGGACCACAGTGGGCTGTTGAATGCGGCGCAGCACATGGTGCGCTCGCAATGACAACACCGGGCGATACAACGATGGCGACGCTGCCGGAAGTTGAGCGGGTGATGAAGGGCGGAACGGCAAGAGTGGCACGGTGAACTGCTCACGAACTTTAGTTTGTCGCGCGAGGAATTCGAGACTCATCATTGTCATCACGTACCGCATTCCACGACGACACACTAAAGTTCGTCGGACATAAAGCATGAACAAAACTGAAGTCATTAAACAGATCAAAGAAATCGGGCTCATTCCCGTAGTGCGCGCGACCTCAACGGACGAGGCAATGCGGGCAATCGACGCCATTCGCGAAGGTGGCGTGTCCGTTTTGGAAATTACCATGACGGTTCCCGGAGCAGTGGGAGTGATCGAACAGCTGGCAAAGAAATATGGCACTGATGTGCTCGTCGGCGCTGGAACTGTGCTTGACGCGGAAACTGCAAGAGCTTGCATGTTGAGCGGCGCACAGTTTGTTGTGAGTCCGGCTTTGAATCTTGAAACAATTGAATGTTGCCGGCGCTATGGCGTGGCAGTGATGCCCGGCGCACTTACGCCCACGGAAGTTGTGCAAGCATGGACCGCGGGCGCTGATTTTGTGAAGGTGTTTCCCGCGGGTGCACTTGGGGGTGCGAGCTATTTGAAGGCGCTGAAAGCACCGCTGCCGCACATCGAGCTGGTTCCGACCGGCGGTGTCTCACTGAAGACCGCAGCTGATTTCATCAAAGCGGGCGCAAGTGCGCTCGGCGTGGGTTCTGATCTTGTCGACCTCAAAGCGATTCGTGACGGTCAAGCTTCCTTGATTACTGAACGAGCAAAACAGTTCGTACAGATCGTCAGCGAAGCCCGCGGTAATTAAATCACGAGCGATCGCAAGCTACTTAAACCGCACCCAATCAAAATCTGCATACCCTCGACGTTGTGCTTGTGTCAGGCTCACGGCAAACAATCCAATTTTCGCGCCAATCCATTTGCCTTCTCTCGCCTTGAATGGCTCACCTATCTCTGTGAACTGGCGTCCATCGATACTGTAACTGAACCGGCACTCCGCTCCAGGTTCAACCGCAATGCGCAAGTAAATTGCGGCATTCTTGAGATCTACCCCGTTCTCCTCGGTCTCCTGGTTGTCTTTCGGAGCGTCCACACAAAGCGTTCGTTCCAATCTAAATCCTTGCTCGGTTCTTACGACGGCGACGTAAGAATAGTCCATCCCCATCACTACAAATCCTGCCTCCTCGTTCGGAAGCAATCCGTTAGCATCCAAACGCGTTGTTACTGTGAACTTTGGGGCTGGGAGCTTTTGCAAGAGCAGGTTTGGCACTGACCACAGATTTACTGCCTCGATTGGCAAGGAAACAGCATTCAGTCGTAACCAGCCTGGTCTCGCTGATAACGAGGACCACGTCTTGTCGAGATTGGCTTGCCATTGCCACTGAAGCCCTGGAAATTCAGAAGCAAAGTCATCGCTCGTTTGCGGCGACACGAATCTTGTAGTTCTCAAGTTCGGCTTTCTAAAACTGGTTACAGGTTCGCCTTTGCCATCATGATCTTTGTCGATGCCGATCACTGGCCAATCACTGATCCACTTCAACGGTTGTAGATGAACGACCCGACCATAAGGGCCGCGATCCTGAAAATGGATGAACCATGATTCGCCGGATTTCAACTCCACCCACGCACCCTGATGCGGCCCGTTGATATCAGTAGCTCCCTGATCCATGACTATCTTGTCTTCATACGGGCCGTAAATATTTCTTGAGCGCAACACGGTTTGCCAGCCAGTCGGAACTCCACCTGCCGGAGCAAAGATGTAGTAATAGCCGTTGCGTTTGTAGACCTTTGGACCTTCAATCGTCGGGTGGTGCTCACGCCCATCAAACACCATCTGTCCTTCGTCGAGAATCCTCGTGCCATCACGGCTCATCTTGTTTAAGTGGAGAACACTCTTGATGCCGGCTCGACTGTTCGCCCAGGCATGAATCAGGTAAGCATTTCCATCTTCGTCCCAAAATGGACACGGATCGATCCAGCCCTTGGCACTCTTAATTAGCAGCGGCGCGCTCCACGGTCCGCGCGCGTTACGCGCTCTCACCATGAAGATGCCCTGGTCAGGATCCGGATAGAAGATGTAGAAGTAGTTATTGTGATAACGAATCGCGGGCGCCCAAATACCGTTGCCATGTTGAGGTTTGCCAAACATTTCCAGGGGTGTCTGATTTTGCACAGCATGAGCGATGATCCGCCAGTTCACGAGATCTTTGGAATGCAAAATAGGAAGACCTGGCGCCGAATTGAAACTGGATGACGTCATGTAGAAATCATCGCCAACGCGAATGACGTCTGGATCAGAATAGTCAGCGTAGATGATCGGATTCTGGTAAGTGCCGTTTCGATTGTCGGGCTGCCAGACGGATTGAGAGAGGAGAGGTCGGCAGATCAGAAAGAGGAGGAGGATTGCCGATTTCCAATTGCCGATTGCCAATTTGATTCCCGTAAAATGGCGGTGATCGAGAATAGGTCCTATAGGTCGCATAGGTCCTATACTTCGTGAAGCGGAAACCTCATCCCTGCTCTTCTTCTTCCTGGGCCTTCTGCGCCAGCATCAAATGATCCCTCATCGCGTCGCTAGCTGCGTCTGCATTGCGATCGCGAATTGCGCGATAAATCGTGCGATGCATCTCGGCCGACTCCTTCAAATCTCTCGCACGCTTAACCGTCTTGCTCCGCACCTCAAACAAAATCGTCGCGACCATGTTCATCAACGCCGTCAGGATTCTGTTTCCAGATGCGGCGGCAACCGTTTGATGGAACCTCATGTCATGAACCAGGAACTGTTCCGGTTCATCCAATGAAGCAAACATGCCGGTGATTTCTTCCGACATCGACGCCATCTGATCGCCCGTCGCTCGTTCAGCCGCTAAAGCCGCAATCGCCATTTCCAATGATCGTCTGGCTTCAAACATCTCGGCAGGGGTAAACCGCTGTAAAGAAGCCATCAAACGAAGTGGACTGCTATCGAGCGACGGTGATCCTTCAGCTTCTACCACGAAAGTTCCTGCTCCACGTCGCGGTTGTAGTACTCCCACCGCGGCGAGTGAACTGATGCCGGCGCGCAACGTTGGACGGCTGACGCCTAACTGTTTAGCGAGATCTCGTTCGGGTGGCAGACGATCACCCGGACGCAGTTCACCTTTATGGATCATCTCGCGAAGCTGCGCAACGACTTCTTCAGACGTCGTGCCACGTCGCTCCGGATCAATAGTTCTGAAAGTGACAGGTTTCGGATCGATCATTTGTTGTGTCGTTAGAAGTAAGTAATTTCAGATTTAAGATTGAATAGTATCGCGCATGATTGTACGAGAGTAATCTAAGAACAAGATTCAATCTTAGATCTGAAATCTTAAATCTGAAATTACCTATTCACGAGAGTCACTTTCGCGTTTGTTGAATCAACCACAACGCGAGGTCATTGGCTGCTTTGAAGTTGTCGTATTCAGGAGGCAACTTCCGTCCATCGGTATATTCGTTATAGAGCCATGGATCGCCAACCACAAAAACGGTTCCCTTTCCAAACTTCGCCACCGCCATGATGTTATCGCCGTTGTCAACGAACACCGCACGAGCAGGAGGTTTGATCTGTAACGTAGAAATCTCTTTCAGGTAAAGATTCCTCGCCGTTTTGAATATCGGATGAGGTGGCTGAACGACTAGACGACCCATTGAATAATCATTGTCCGGTACTTTGTTACGACTGTCTTTATTAAACTCAACCCCAAACGCGCGCGCGAGCTGATTAAAATGATCAAACTCCGCGTTGCCAGCATCATTCCCCATTAACACTAACACTCCGCCGGACGTGACCCAGTCACTGATTACTTTCACATCATTCGGTGCGACGTAGTTAGGTTTGGGAGTCTCCGTTTCCGTATCAGGATCAACGATGATGTAAATGTCGGCCGATTTCAAATTTGATGGAGATGGTGCGATGTAGAGCGTGTCAGTTTTCACGCCATAACTGCGAAAGACATTTCCCCAAAGCGAGAAACCGCTGTTCGGTGATTCGTCCCACTTGTAATGCCATGAGACTGTTTGACCGCTCGCATCCTTCTTTGTTTCATTGTTGAAGTAGGAATCGAGCATTACGGTCTTACCCTTGCCAATCGGCTGCTTCGACGCAATGTCCATCTCATTGCTCGCCATAAGAAACGCGCCGATCCCCTTCGGATCGTTTCTGACTACCTTTTCACTGAGATAGTACTGATAGCTGCCATCTCGATACGGACTTCCGCCGAGACCGGCGACGCTGACGGTGCCGTCGAGATTCGTCTGGCCATTTGCTTCAGTCTTGATGAAGTCGGAAATCAATCCTTTGTAACCGCGCTTAGCTACTGTTAGATAGGTTGCGGGCAAGTAACCGCGGCGGACGGCTTTGGCAAGTGCGTAAACAAACATGCTCGAACCGGACGCCTCAAGATAGTTTCCCTTCTCCGTCCCTTTGTCTAACACCTGATACCAAAGGCCGGTCTTTGGATCCTGATACTTAGCGACGGCTTGCGCGAGTCGATTGAGAATCGCCAGCAGTTGAGCCCTTTGCGGATGGTCTTGTGGAAAATAGTCAAGCGTGTCTACCAAAGCCATCGCATACCAACCCATTGCACGATCCCAAAAATTTGGCGAGTGCCCGGTTGCGGGATCGGCCCAACGTTGCTGTTTTGATTCGTCCCAACCGTGGTAGAGCAGGCCTGTCTTTGGATCGCGAGCATGCGTTTCCATCAAGCTGAATTGCTTCGCGATGTCGTCGAATGCCGCCGAGTCGTGAAAAGTTGCCGCGTATTCAGCATAGAACGGCTGGGCCATGTAAAGACCATCGAGCCACATTTGATAGGGATAGATCTTCTTGTGCCAGAAACCTCCGTCGGCTGTGCGTGGATGTTTCTTTAATTGTTCGCGCAGGAGAGCGGCAGCCTTGCGATACTTGTCCTGCCCTGTGACTTTGTAGAGAAGCAAGAGGCTCTTGCCAGAATTAATGTTGTCGAGGTTGTAATCTTCAGAGTTGTAAGTGCGAATGGTCCCGTCGGAATTGACGAAGTTGTCCATCGACTTTTGGATGAAATTAAAATAGCGTCCATCCCCGGTGCTGAGCCAGACGCCTTCGATACCTTTCAGCACGACGCCTTGTTCGTAGCTCCACTTGGCGGGCTGACCACTTTCGTTTTTCGCCGTATCGTGCCAAAGGGCGGTCATTGCCGTGGCGGCGATCTGTTGAGACAAATTTGGCTGCTGAGCCACCAAACGGGTTGCGCTTAGGATAACGAAGAGAAAGAAAATAACGGTCTGTTTGATTTTCATGCCCAAAGCTACATTCATGGTTGATCCACGGGTTTCACTCCGATAGGAGTGGAATGTTTATAGATCAGACAATGAAAAACCAGGCACTCCTTTAGGAGTGCGATGTCCCGACTCGAATAAGCCCTATCTCAGGACGTTCAAATCAAAACCGCCAACCCACATGGCACTCCTAAAGGAGTACGGAACTTCGGAACTATCGAGAAGCTATAAACATGCTCACTCCTACGGAGTGAGTCTGTCACCTACGACAGCTTCTCGAGGATCTTCCCATTAACTCTTACGTTCTTCACTATCGCATCTCTTACATTCTTGACGATGCTATCTTCCGCCACGTTGTCGAATGTGCAGTCGCTTAATCGCAAATCGTAGATGGGCGCTGAATTCAGTCCCTGAACATCAAGCGCGTGCTTACTCTTCTTACTGACCACACGATCGACGGTGTAGTTCCGCACCACCGGAGTGAAATTCCCCTTAGCACCTTCTTCGTAATTGAAATCGATTGTGATGACCGCATGGGCAACCTGGCCCACCTCGATATTTCGAAAATGAAGATTCTCAAGTAAACCGCCACGCATCGCGTTGTTCTTCACCCGCAACGCGTGATCGAGATTAGGACTATCGAGCCGGCAGCTCTCCGCAAACAGATTACGAACCCCTCCGGTGATCTCACTACCGACTGTGATCCCACCATGGCCATCCTTCATCCGGCAGTTTCGAACGATTATGTTTTGAGTTGGCGCATTCAACCTGCGGCCATCGGCGTTGCGTCCGGACTTGACGGCAATGCAATCGTCACCTGTATCGAAATCACAATTGTCGATCAAAACATCTGTGCATGACTCCGGGTCGCACCCATCGTTGTTTGGACCATGACTACTAATCTTCACTTCACGCACAGTCACGTTGGTGCAAAGAACTGGATGGATCTCCCACATCGGCGAGTTTATGATCTGCACACCCTCGATCAGGACATTCCGGCAACGATAAGGTTGAATGAACTGCGGCCTGAGGTAATGGCCTCCACCAAACATTCGTTCTTTGACCGGCACACCTTGTTCAGCCATTTGCTGGAGTGCGGCTCGATCAGCTCGCTGATTCGGAGTTCCTTCCTTCCAGCCATAAACGGCACGACCGTTCCATGGCCACCAGGAATCGCTACCGCTTTCTCCATCAAGTGTGCCTTCGCCTGTAATCGCAATGTTTCGTTGTTCGAATGCATAGATGAACGGCGAATAGTTCATCAACTCGGTTCCTTCCCAGCGAGAAAAGACGACGGGAAGATAATCGCCTGGGTCCTTACTAAACTTGATCGTCGCGCCTTTCGACACCACCAGATTTACGTTGCTCTTCAAATGAATGGCGCCCGTTAGAAAGGTGCCCTGCGGCGCCAGAACCCGCCCACCACCGGTTTTGCTACACGCTTCGATCGCTTTTTGAAATGAGGCCGTGCAACTTGTTTGGCCATCACCTTTGGCGCCGTATTTCGTGATCAGAAAAGTTCGATTTGGGAATACCGGAGGCTTGATCCGAGCGAGTATGCCCGGCATTACCGATTGCCAAGGATCGTTTTCAGGGACAAAGCTGAATGCGTCTGAATAAAGAAGCCGGGGCGCAAGAACGGTGGATACCCCGCCGGTTATCAGGTACTTGATGAATTTGCGTCGTGTAGGCATCGCAGCCGATCAAAAGGAGTTGGTCATACCACGCTCATGAATTGAACGAAGGAAAAGTAATTAGTCGCGTAATATGAAAACAGCTATTGTACGATTGTTTGACTGATTGAGCGCCCGAGATTCTGCCGCACGCACGGTTGAGTGTCAACTGCAATTCCTGACCAATTTGGAGAGTTGGCGAGGCTCAGGTCAGACCACGAACTAGGAGCAGCGATGCGGTTCATGTTCGCGCGTTTACTCTTTTAGTCGGAGACATCCGTCCCCGGAACGCCCCATCGAGCCGAGGCCCCTTTCACAATAAACCCACGAGGGTTCTGTTGGATGGGGGCGTCCGGGGACGGACGCGCTCCGACAGAAGAGCTTTTGAGTGTATTCTGATGAGGCTTCTGTTCGATGGGGCCATCGTACTCGGGGAGAAATTTACCTGCCCATCCAACCACCATCCACGACTAAAACGTGGCCGTTTACATAATCACTGGCGGGAGAGCTCA
>JGI11615J12901_10001657_pt1 | contig 14229 bp, 12 predicted proteins | sample KanCulreferecore_FD_12901 | JGI IMG/M metagenome (IMG submission 12901)
TACCGCGAGGTGTACTGACTGCTGCCAAGCTTGGTTGCGTTCCGTCGCGCTGCGTAATCTGTGTCATCTGTGGATGAATCCTTGTAAGATAGGCGCCCATGACCGCGCCGAATTCCCCAAGTGTTGCGCCCACTTTGGGCGACATGTCTAAAGAGGAGTTTCGTCGATTTGGCTACGAGCTTGTCGATTGGATCTCCGAATACTTTGAGCATATTGAAGGCCTTCCCGTGCTCTCTTCGATTGAGCCAGGCGATCTAAAAGCGCAGCTACCTTCATCACCGCCGCAACTTGGTGAACCGATGGAAAAGATCATCAGCGATTTGGATCGCTTGATTGTTCCAGCTTTGACTCACTGGAGTCATCCATCGTTCTTTGCCTACTTCGCAACTTCGACTTCCGGACCAGGCATCCTCGGCGAACTATTGACTGCGGCGTTCGACAACAAGGCGATGCTCTGGCGAACGTCGCCGGCGTCTACTGAGCTTGAAAACGTTACGTTGGATTGGTTGCGACAGATGATGGGGCTTGACGCCGGAATGACGGGAATCATCTACGACACTGCGTCTGTTTCAAGCATGCATGCGATAGCTGCGGCACGCGAAGGTGTTGAACGTCGCATTCGCGAAGAAGGAATGAGTGGCCGACCAGATCTCCCACTGCTGCGAGTCTACGTATCGGAACAAGCACACTCCTCGATCGAAAAAGGAGTGATCACCCTGGGCCTCGGTCAGCGCGGGTTACGAAAGATTCCTACCGACAGCGAGTTTCGAATGGATCCGAACGCACTTGCTGCCGCGATTGAGGAAGACAAACGTAACGGGTTCCTACCGTTTTGTATCGTGGCCACGGTGGGAACCACTTCGACATCGAGTATCGATCCTGTCCGCGAAATCATTCCGATCGGTGAAGAGCACACGATGTGGTTGCACGTCGATGCCGCATATGCAGGCTCTGCGGCTATCGTCCCGGAGCTGCGTCATATTCTTGAAGGGTGCGAACGCGCGGACTCAATCGTGGTCAATCCGCACAAATGGTTGTTCACGCCGTTTGATCTGTCCGTGCTTTATACGCGTCACATGGACTTACTCAGAAGAGCTTTCTCGCTTGTGCCTGAATATCTACGAACGCCGGAACAGGAGAAGGTTCGCAGCGGATCTGATTATGGAATTCAGCTTGGACGCCGTTTTCGAGCACTGAAGTTGTGGATGGTCATGCGTTACTTTGGTCATGAAGGATTGGCGGCGCGAATACGCGAACACTGTAGGCTCGCCAAACAGTTCGCTTCGTGGGTCGAGGCTTCACCTGATTGGGAACTGATGGCGCCAACTCCACTCGCTCTGGTCTGTTTTCGTGCCTGCCCGAAAGTCGACACCGGAACAGAAGAGATACGAGCGAAGCGACTAGATGCGCTCAACGAAGCGATCATGCACGGCGTGAACGCAACCGGGAAAGCACTTTTGTCGCACACGAAGTTGAATGACAAGCTCACCTTAAGACTCTCTATCGGAAATATTCGAACCACCGAGAAGCACGTCGAGCAAGTGTGGCAGCTGTTGAATGAACAGTTGAAAATTCTGGGAAGGCGATGACCGGTTTGTAGATTTTCAATTTACGATTTGTTTTTCTTCGTGTTAATTCGTGTGATGCGCGTGGATCGTTTGTTACAGCCAGAAGAGCGATCCACGAACTCACACGAATTAACACGAACAACAAAATCGCCAATTTGGATCTTTCATGGAGTGTGACGATTGCCAATCAGCTACTCCTTGAAGAAACTTGAGGTGCGTGACAGAGGAATTAGTTCTATTAGAACGTTGAGCGAGGCGACCGATTGACCTCACCCAATACGAACATCAAGGATCGAGGGCAATCGGTCGCTTCGCTCAACGTTCTAATTCGTCTGTCGCCGCACTCCAAGACAAACGGATAATATGAGCATCTTTTCTCATCGGCTGTTTCTGCCCACCATAATGCTGTCCCTGACGTTGCTACCTGTTCAGGCGCAGCCGCGTCGTCCAATGACTCCGTCTGACATTCTCCGCGTTGCCGCAGTCAGTGACGTCCAGATCTCTCCCAACGGTTCATGGGTTGTCTACACCGTCTCGACCGTCGCTGATGACAAAACAATTAATACACTCTGGCTAGCACGCGCGGGAACTGAGGGAGTGCCATACATAATTAATCCGCAACAAACAGGCAGACGCAACCTGCCTTATCTCGATTGGTCAGATCTGCACACAGCCCCAACGCAGTTGCTGGCAAGCGGCTGGAATGCATCAACTGCACGTTGGTCCCCGGATAGTACGACAATCGCGTTCATAGCGAATCACGACGAGCAGGACGGTTTGTGGACGATAAAGCTGGAGAGACGAGAACCACGGTTTGTGGCGTCGATCCAATCGACCAACTTCTTCATCACATACTCTGGCGAATCATATTCCTGGTCGCCTGATTCAAAACGTATTGCGTACATCTCAGCGGCGCCGGAAATGGCTGAACCGTCGTCTGTAACGCGCAACGACGATCCACGCGTGATCGATCGCCTGCAGTACAAATCGCGAACCTCCTTTTCTGATAACAAACGATCCCACGTTTGGGTCGTTGATGTGGACCGTCCGGAGCCACGCCAACTAACGTCCGGTGGTTTTTACGATCACGCGGTCAGCTTCAGCCCTCGTGGTGACGAAATCCTTTTTCTCTCAAATCGTGGGGCTGATCCAGATGCAAATAACAACTCCGACATCTTCACGGTTGATGTTGGAGGGCAGGTTCGACAAGTCACAGACACTAAAGGCTGCGAGTATGACCCGTCCTGGTCTCCCGACGGTAAATGGATCGCGTATACGGCAACCAAGCGTGATGTAACTACGATCGACAGTGTGGCGGAAGATACACATGTGTGGGTGATTCCATCGTCGGGGGGCGGCGGAAAAGAAATCGGAGGCGAGCTTGATCGACGGGCCAGATCTCCACAGTGGTCACCGGACAGCCGAGCAGTATTCTTTCTTGCGAGCGACAAAGGATACTCGACTGTTTATCGTGCGGGAGTTGATGGTGGCAGAGTTAGTCGCTTCTCACTCTTTGTTTATGAAGGCGAGCTTGGCGGGGTGTTTGATATCGAGGATTCGAAGTTCCGAATCGATTCAAACTCGACCAGCACGTGGGCTCCTCCGTTTCAGATCACGGCGTTCAGTTTGAGCAGCCGAGCTCAACTGGTGAAAGGTGGTACTGAGACGACTTATCCGTTTGTGTTTACGTTGAGTACAGCAGTTCGTCCCGCTGAAGTTTGGCTTAGCGTCGGAAGTACGGTACCGCTGCGCCGCTTGAGCTCACACAACGACGGGTTTGTGAGGTCGACGCGATTTGTTGTACCTGACGAATTCACGTATCAAAGTTTCGACGGCACCGCGATTCAGGGATGGCTTCTACGAGGTGTAGGTTGCCGAGAAGATCGAAAGTGTCCGCTGATCTTGAGTGTGCATGGTGGGCCACACGGGATGTATGGTTGGGCATTCAACGCGAACTTCCAGGTCTATGCTGCGCGTAACTTTGCAGTGCTTTATCTAAACCCGCGCGGATCGAGTGGCTATGGTCAAAGATTTTCTGACGGTACGATCAATGAGTGGGGTGGCGGCGATTACAAAGATTTGATGCTTGGTGTTGATGAAGCACTGAAACGTTACTCCTGGATCGACCAAAATCGTTTGGGTGTTACCGGTGGAAGTTATGGCGGGTTCATGACGAATTGGATCATCACTCAAACTCCGCGATTTAGGGCAGCAGTTGCTTCTGCGAGTTTGAGCAATCTGATCAGTTTCTATTCCACGTCGCTGTACCAGGATTTGATTCATGCTGAGTTTGGAGGATTTCCGTGGGACAACTTTGAGCTGCTCTGGCAATGGTCTCCGCTACGTTATGTCAGGCAGGTTCAAACGCCCACTCTGTTTTTGCATGGCGAGAATGATAACGATGTTCACATTACTCAAGCTGAAGAAATGTACATGGCATTAAAACGAAGAGGAGTAGAATCGGTATTGGTTCGCTACCCTCGGGAGGGGCATGGTTTGCGCGAGCCGAAGCACCGCGTTGACGCACTCGAGCGCACGCTCTCGTGGTTTGAAAAGTATCTCAGGTAATCTTCTCTGATACGCAGAGAACACCAAAATGAAGAACGACAACAAACGTCTCAAGCAGGAATACAAACAAGCCAAGCGTCCGTTTGGTGTGTTTTTGATCCGAAATACGATCAACGACAAAGTTTATCTCACTTCCGGAATGGATATTCAGGGAATCATTAACCGGCATAAGTTTGCGCTCTCGATGGGAGGTCACCAGAGCAAAGATCTGCAAAAGGATTGGAACGAACTTGGAGCAGACAAGTTTGAATTTGAAATACTCGATCAAATGGAACCACGGAACGAGCCAGGTTTCGATGCCAGACGTGAGTTGCGGTTCATGGAAGAGATGTGGCTGGAGAAACTAGAACCGTACGATGAGCGTGGCTACAACGAAAGAAAGTTGAGTAGAGAAGAGCGAATCAAACGCATTTCTGAAAACAAACAATAGGCCTTCAATCGTGAACATAAGAAAGCGGAAGTGCTGACAGCACTTCCGCTTTTCCGTACCAATGAATGTTTAGCGACTAGTATCCTTCATACCCGTCAGCATATCCATGCGCGAAGGCTTGCCGGAAGTAGGTCCTGTATAGACCGAGATCACCTAAACGTGAACTGTAATCGCTCGTCGCCTTTTGGAACTCACGGTCGTCCTGGTAATTGAACCCTCGACCCCTTCGACGATCATCACGGCCCGCCTTAACGCCTTGATTGAATCCTGCGTTCAGGGCAGTTTGTCGAAGACTGAACGATCCACCCAAGTCCGGATAATCGTCATTGAATCGACCGCTATCCCGCCTGTTTCGCCAGTCGTAATCACGACGTCGCTGGTCTCGATCACGATCACGATAATCACGATAATCACGATCTCGATCGCGTCGATAATAACGATCATTTGGGTATGGATACTGCGCTTGCGCAGTTAAATTTGTAGCGAGACCGATCCCAAATAACAATGCTATCGCGAACAAGGTACCTGCAATTCTGTTTTTGAAGTCGATCACTTTCATACTTATCCTCCTTCACTAACTAACCTCAGTCGCAAGCAAGGTGCCGCGCGGAAAAAGGCGAGTTTGCGCGGATTAGCGCGGTTTTCTGCACGAATTCGAAGCAAATCGTGTCGCAATAGACGACATCGTTGAATGGGTACGCTTGATTGTTACTTCGCGATGTTATTATTGTTACACTACGTGGACCACATTCCCCGACCGCTTACTCTTTGAACGCGTCGTCTTTCGTACAGACATTTTGGGCCAGATTATCTAGACAGAAACCGGTGAAGATCGACTATCCATCCGTGAAACGGTTTGCATCGCGAAGCATGCATCTTAAGTGTCCCGCGTGTGGAGCGGCATCAATTGTCGAGCGCCCGTTTCAGATTCGACATCACTGTCCGTCTTGCACTTCCGTCTTTAAACGTGAAGAAGGATTTTTCGTAGGAGCAATTCTGGCGAATGTTGTTACCACTGAGTTAGCGTTGTTGGTCGTAACTTTCTTCGCGTTGCTAATTTTGGATGTGAGTTACGAGCACGTGCTGTGGTTTCTGTTTCCCATAGCTATCGTATTTCCGATTGCTTTCTATCATCATAGTTGGAGCTTGTGGTTGGCGTTCGATAACCTGGTTGAAGGGTTGCCGAAGTATAAACCACGGCGGGATGGGTGGTAGGGCGTTGGCCTTGGGCCTTTGGTCTTTGGCCTTTGTTCTTCGGTGTTACGTTATTTGCCGTTGGCCACGTCCTGAAGTCTGGTTGAAGACAAAGGTCAAAGGCCAAAGGCCCAAGGTCAAAGGCCAAATACCCACGGCCCAAATGTTCCCTATTGCAATAATCCAGGTTATCTGGGTTATACTCCAGCTAGCTCGCCCGGCTGATTCGTCTGGCACTCAGCCATAAACAGCTAAGATCGCGCAAGAGCTATAAACATCTCTGTGCTTGTGGAGCGAGTCCGATATTTACATTCGTCCTTTATTGGATGACCAAACTTAACCCTTGGGAGCAGTCGCCGGCCTTGATCATCGATCCAGCCGAGGTGCTGCTGAGAAGTTTGTATTGATGCTCGTTTCAATGGGTCCAGAGCAGGCATAGCTTAATGCTGCTGCCGCTCCCTATTGCGAGCCTTTCAACTTCACACACGCGCGCGACTAGTCAGGTTTTCGTTGAAAGAAAGAACTCTCCGCTGTGGTATGGGTGTAATCCACCCAAACACAGCCCGAATTGCACTGCTCAAGCAGTGTGATTCCCAAATTACCTACCATCAGCCAGTTCCGAATCGGTCTTTACGCCAATTCGATCCCGTGGCTGAAAACAATCACTCAATTCATAGCGAGACGGTTATTCGTGTCGCTGAACCGGACTGCAGGGCTCGCCTCGCGCTACGCTTGAAGGCTGCATCGCTCGCGTCCACTCACACTTTTACAAAGCACTCCATTCGGCTGGCAACGTTCGTTGGCAGAGCCCAGTTTGCAACGCCTTAGTGCTTCAGGAGATTTAGGTTAGAAATGACAAAACAACTAATTGTCAGCGTCAACGGACGCGAAAAGAAAATAGCAATAATCGAAGATGACAAAGTATCTGAGTTCTACATTGAACGAGGAGAACAGCATCAAGGGATCGTCGGCAATATCTACAAAGGACGCGTAATGCGAGTTCTACCTGGCATGCAGTCAGCATTCGTTGACATTGGGCTAGAACGAGACGCGTTCCTTTACGTTTCTGATTTCTTCGATGAGGAAGAAGAGTTCGAAAGGATTGTCATAGATAAGTCGAAGAAGGGAACGCCGGACGCTGAGCACGCTGCCGCTGAAGAAGTGGCCCTTAATCGTATCGAGCGCGACCAGCGAATTGAAGCAACGCACGAACGAGTTGAACCTCTTCAGGAAACGACCACAACGCCTGTGGTTGAGACTCCGGAATCGTCGGAAGGCGGGCGTCGTCGTGGACGCAGAGGAAGGCGGCGTTCCCGTTGGGAGAAGTCGGAAGAAACTGCAACCGCGCTTCCATCTCCAGAGCCATTTGAAATTCCCGTTACACCGTTTGTTGCCGGTGATCCCTCAATTGAGCGGATTGTTGACGAGGAAGAGGTAGCGGCGGTCAATGGGGAGATGTTCAAGGATGCGCGTCTTCAGGAGCGAATCTTCGATCAGATTCATGCCGTCGAGTTCAACTTTGAAGATGCGTTTCGAAGTGCGGAAGTTGGGTCCTTGTTAGCTTCAGGCCTCGGCTCTGAATCATTTGAGCGAGTCGACGATGACGAGACGGGAGCCGATGTGATGGTTCGCGAAGGCCGGCAACAACCCGAGGCACACCTCGCGGGCTTTGTTGATGACCTCAATACTGATGCTTTGGCGACGGCCAGTTTTGAACGTGTGAGCGACGATGAAGATGCTGACATCGCTCCGCCATCTTCACGCAAAGGACGCAAGGCGACGGCGAGCGCGGAATCAGGAACAAAGAAACGCACTCGATCACGCGGTGCAACTAAATCGGCCTCCAAGAAGAAGGCATCCAGCAAACGATCGAAAAAGGCCGCCTCCGAGTCGGAGCAAACCCCTGAAACTTATACCGATGCGGACGCGAGTCTTGGCGATGGTCAGTCACGCGCTGAGTTTGCTACGCGAAGAGGCGGACGACGGCGCCGACGTTCCAGCAAGAGCAAGCCACCCAATCACACTGCAGTTGTGGAAGAAGCGAAGTCAGGCGCAAACGGTGCTGACGATGAACATGAAACGCCGGAAGTGATCGAACCGCAGGAAGAGATTGTCACTCCTGCAATTGCAGCACAAGAAGGTCAGTCGCAACCGCGTCCTCAGCCGCGAGATCGAGATCAGCGGCAACGGTTTAGGGGACAATCAAGACGAGACCGTCATCAGCCAGCCATAACAGACTTGTTGAGCGAGGGCCAGGAGATACTGGTCCAGATTGCGAAAGAGCCGATCGCCAAGAAGGGTGCACGAATCACTTCCCACATCGCGTTGCCTGGTCGCTTTCTGGTCTACATGCCAACGGTTGAGCACGTTGGTGTTTCGCGCAAGATCGAATCTGATAACGAGCGACATCGTTTGCGTAAACTTATCCAAACAATCCGAGCTGAAGAAGACATACCCTCCGGTGGCTTCATCGTGCGCACGGCGGGCACGGGTGTGAGTGAAAAAGAGCTTCGCGATGACGTGAAATATCTTGTCAGAACATGGCTCGACATTCGCGGCGGTGCGGAGAAATCAAAAGCACCGGCTTTAGTTCATCGCGATTTAGACCTTGTGCAGAGACTTCTACGCGATCAGTTGGCGGACGATTTCGAAGCTATCCGTGTGGATTCCGAGGACGAATACCAGAGAATCGTGGAGTTCATAAACCGGATTCAGCCGCGACTCGTAAAGCGAGTGAAACTCTACACGCGTGAGCAACCAATTCTGGAAGCTTACGCTGTGCAGTCGGAAATCGACAAAGCAATTAAGCCGCGTGTCTGGCTGAAGTCGGGTGGTTATCTCGTCATCAATCAAACTGAGGCGCTTGTGGCGATCGACGTCAACACCGGCAAGTTTGTAGGTCGAGGAAGTGGACGCCTTGAGGATACCATCACGAGAACAAACCTTGAAGCAGTGGAAGAGATCGTGCGTCAAATTCGTTTGCGTGATCTTGGCGGCATCATAGTGCTGGATTTGATCGATATGGAAGAACGCCGAAATCGTCAAAAAGTGATGCAGGCCTTGCAGGAAGCTCTCCGCAATGACAAGTCACCGACGAAAGTTCTTTCATTCAACGATTTCGGTTTGGTGATCATGACGCGGAAACGCGTGAAGCAGTCCCTCGAAAGAACGTTGTGCTCTCCCTGTCAATACTGTCAGGGCGCCGGCTTGATAAAGTCTCCGCAGACGATCTGTTACGAACTACTCGAGGAATCTCGTCGCTTATCCAAGGGATTAACCGGCAATACCGATCATAATCAGGTGACCTTGAGAATCAATCCTGAAGTGGCGAAGGCGCTGCGGACATCAGAGCGAGATGTCCTGATTGAGATCGAGGACTATCTCGGACCCGTAGACATCAGCAGCGATCCGACGATTCATCAGGAGCAATTCGATTTCGCGATGATCTAGGTTGGCTCGTCGGCGGCCAGAGAATAGGACCTATTCGACGTATGGGACCTATTTGACTACTGACCACTGACCACGATTGTTAATGAGCAAGCTGGGAAATCTTTGGAAAACTCTTCTCGCTGGTGGCGCAGGAATGGCGGCGTTGGCTGCGGTCAACGCTGCGATTCGCCGCAACGTGCATGACCCGGATGAGAGCGCGTTGGGAGGTGCTGCCAGGTACTTTCCATGGAAACACGGGCGAATCTTCTACAAAGAGTCTGGCGTGAGAAACTCTGGTATGCCGATGTTATTTGTGCACGGGATTGGCGCCGGTGCTTCCAGCTTCATGTGGCGCAAGAATTTTGAACCGCTTAGCGAAAACTTCCGGGTCTACGCGTTGGATCTTCTTGGGTTTGGCTTTTCAGGCAAGCCCGCCGCAGTACCATACTCCGCGGATTTGTACGTCGAATTGATCTCCGATTTCATTCGAGAAGTCATGGGTGGAAGAGCGAATGTTATCGCCAGCTCACTAAGCGCGTCGTACGTTGTGAGGGTGGCTGATGAACATCCAGAACTGGTAAACGCGTTGGTTCTGAACGCTCCTGCTGGTTACGACTCTTATGCCTCGAGGCCAGGCATGGCAGGCGCAGCATTTTATGGGCTCCTGCAGTCACCCGTACTGGGCACGTCGTTCTACAACGTTATGGCGAGTGAACGAAGTATCCGCGACTATGCGAGGCGAACGCTTTTCTATGACTATCGACGAGTGACAGATCGTTTGGTCGCGAATCTCTACGCCACGAGTCATCAAGCGGGTGCCCAGCACGCGATTGCAGCGTTCCTGTCTGGTTACTTGAATGCCGATATGCGGCCGGCACTTTCAAGACTGAACCAACGCGTGATTCTGGTTTGGGGCAAACAAGATGCATCGACTCCTATCTCGAAGGCAGATGCGTTGGCGAGTCTCAATCCGAGAGCGGAGTTGGAAGTTTTTGACTTTTGTCGAATGATGCCGGAACAGGAACATCCGGAGAGATTCAATCAATTGGTGCAAGAGGCCTTCGGCAGCAGAGTAGCGGCGATCGCGAGAATTTAGGTCCGATAGATCATATAGTCCTATTCAGTTGCTCAGGATCAAACTTGCACGAGCTCCTCGCGCGTCACATGCTTGTACAAAATGTCTCTTTGCTGTGGGATAAAACCTGCCTCGGAGATTAGAAACCGCAGCATTTTTTCATCCGCACAGTTGTGGGCGCCTGCTGCAGACACAACGTTCTCTTCAATCATGATCGATCCCATGTCGTTTGCACCGAACCGCAACGCGATCTGGCCCAATCTCAGACCTTGCGTCAACCACGACGACTGAAAATTCTCGATGTTGTCGAGGAACAAACGCGATACCGCAAGCATCTTCAAATAATCAACACCCGTTGGTTCGTCCTTGATTCGCCGACCCAACGCTGTATTCTCGCGCTGAAATGTCCAGGGAATAAATGCAGTGAAACCGCCCGTCTCGTCCTGCAGATCGCGAATCCTTTGCAAGTGTCTGACACGATGTTCGATGGTATCGCCAATTCCAAACATCATCGTTGCTGTCGATCTCAGACCAACGCGGTGAACAGCACGCATAACGCTGAGCCACTCATCCGTGGTGCATTTTGTAGAGACTCGCTTGCGCACTTCATCATCAAGAATCTCAGCACCTCCGCCGGGCAAACTGTATAAACCAGCCGCTTTCAACCGGCTCATGATCGTTTCGTAATCGAGTTTCGAGATCAGATGGATGTTGTGTATCTCTGGTGGTGAAAAACAATGAAGTTGAAACGCGGGATACTTTGCGCTTAGCGTCCGAAGTAGATCCTCGTACCATTCGATGCCGAAATCCGGATGCAGACCGCCCTGCATTAGGATCCCGGTGCCGCCCAGCGCGATCGTTTCGTCAATCTTCTGATAGATCTCATCTAACGTTCGTACGTAGGTATCAGGTGCGCCAGGTCGTCTATAGAACGCGCAGAATGTGCAAACGACATTGCAAACATTCGTGTAGTTAATGTTTCGATCGATAATGTAGGTGACGACGTTATCGGAATGACGTTGTGCCCGAATTTCATCGGCTGCAACACCCATGCGCGCAATATCGTTCGACTCGAGTAGCGTCCTACACTCGGACGCAGTCATTCGCTCGCCCGCAACTACTCGATCGAGAATTGATTGAGTACTCATGATTTCACCGAAGCCTCGGCGAGGGATTCCAGCATCTTTAGTGGCTTTACTTTATCGATCAGCCCATGTTTATGAGCAAGCTGGAAGTAAAGATCTAAGCCGCGTTGCATTTCATTGTCCAATCGGAAGCAGATGTTCCTATCGAGATACTCTTGCAAAGACTCACCTGATAATCCCAGCAGCTTTTGGTAATCGGAGACAATCCCACTTCTGTTCGCCACACCTTCGTCGCGCGCTGCCGCGAAATCAACTGTTCTGGCGCGATCACTGGCAGAGTCGTTAAGCATCCACATAGCGAAAACGAATCCCAGGCCTGTGTAGTTTCGCCAGAGAGTAGCCATATCCCAAATTGTCAGGTCACCACGAGGAAAAACCATCGCCGGGTCGCCGATAATCAGGGCCCCGTCGGCGCGATCGAGCATTTCGTGGAGATCCGGCGACCGTGTTGTCCAGTCAGCATCACGTCCTAAAAACTCTCGAAAAATGATCTTCACCAGAGTGGCTGATGTTCGAGACGATTCATCCAAGGCAACACTGCGAATGCTTTCAAGCTCAGCTTTTCGCGAAACGAGGAGGACACTTCGAACCTCATCCTTCGAGCCTACACAGACATCGGAGACGAGGGAAACATCGTGCGCTCGTTGGTATTCGATAACGGGCACCAACGCGACTTCGACCTCAGATTGCGCCAGCATTTGCGCACACCTTGCCGGTACGGCTTCAACGAAATCGACACTGTCTCTCATCGAGCCGTGCAGAAAACTCCAGATCAGCGGAGCACTGTTTAAGTAACTCGATGCCGCAAGTTTTACGGGATGGTTGTTGGGGATGTGATTGTTCACGAGATTGGTTACGTTGAATGCTAAAGGAAAGCTATCCCGGTGGGCAAGCGCAGCCAAAGATCTCAGATCTCAGATCCCAGATCTCAGATTTCACGATTTAGTACCGAAGCGGTCGCATCTGAGATCTTTATAGAAATTGACAGGCTTCTTCAGAGGCCACTACTATCTGCGACGCTAACGTCTCGTCACCATCAAAGAATGCGCTTCTACGACATCACTGTACCTCTAACGAATGACATGCCGAGTTATCCAGGCGACCCCGGTATCCAGATTCATGACTGGTTCACACTTGCGAACGGTGATTCTGCAAACGTTACCCATCTAAACTTCAGTGCACATACCGGAACACATGTTGACGCACCGGCACACTTCATCGAAGGCGCAGCACGTGTAGAGTCGCTACAGCTGGAAGCCTTGATCGGTAAAGTACAAGTAATCGCAGTACCCGATACAGCGCTTTCGATCGATCAGGCCTTTGTCGCCGACCACATTACCAGTGACGTCCCCCGGATCCTGTTCAGAACAAGAAACTCCAGCTTTTGGCACGATCATCCCAATCAGTTTCGGCAGGATTTCACGTATCTGGAATTAGAGGCCGCACAGTTTTTGGTCCAGCGAGGTGTACGACTAGTGGGGATCGACTACTTGTCGATAGAACAGTTTGGACAAAAGGAGCATGAGACGCATTTGGTCCTTCTGTCGCAGGGCATTGTGATTCTCGAAGGCCTGGATCTTTCAGCGGTGCCCGAAGGTTTGTATGAATTGATTTGTTTGCCTCTGAAAATTCGAGACGGGAAGGGCGATGGGGCGCCTGCCCGAGCGGTGCTTCGTACCCTCTAATTGTCATGACAGCCAAACGCGATAACCCAAAGTACCGCGAGCGCGTATACAAGATTGTTCGTTCGATTCCTTCAGGTCGTGTGATGACTTATGGCCAGATAGCTGAATTGTTGGGAGAAGGCTATACCGCGAGAACAGTTGGCTTCGTAATGCATGCCTCGCCGGAGGGCACGCCCTGGCATCGCGTGGTTAATGCACAAGGAGGCTGCTCCACCCTAAACCTGGTATTGCCTCACGACAAGCAGCAGCGTTTGCTCGAGAGTGAAGGCGTAGTCTTTGACAAGCGGTCATGTTGTGATCTCCAAACGTTCATATGGATTCCTAAATCGCGTGTGCGCGCGCAGAAAGTGACGCTCTACAGACGAGGGTCTACAAAGTCCAAGGGAGGCAAACGATGAGCTCCGACCATATGCAAAGGGTTCCGTACGCAGTTAGTCCACCTCGCTACTCTGTGTCGCATCAGATGGTGACAACGGGCTTTGAAGTACCAAATTATCGAATTGTGCAGAACCTCGGCGTCGTTCGTGGCATCGTCGTTCGGTCTCGAAATGTCTTTGCAACTATTGGTGCATCGCTGCAAACAATCGTCGGAGGAAACATCACTGTTTGGACAAAACTATGCGAAGACACGCGCCGCGATGCGTTTGACATCATGATCCAACACGCGACCGAAGTTGGCGCGAATGCAGTCATAGGGGCGCGTTACGATACGACTGAGTTGTCTACCGGGGTGACTGAGGTCCTGGCGTACGGAACGGCAGTCATAGTTGAGCCAGTGAATCCAGGTGAGAGTTATCGTTCATGAAATACAACGGGTTGTCGGAAGAACAGATCGAGCGGCTGGAAAGAGCCGCTCGCGAAATTCCGTTTGTCTCGCTGATCGGAATTGAATTGGAGTCGGCCGAACCCGGACTGACGGTCATGAAGCTGGCAGTTCGAAATGAGTTGAAGCGAGACAACGGCGTGGTCCATGGAGGCGCAATCGCCACTCTGATCGATACCTGCACCGCTTTCGCGATCATTCCCCTGCTGGAAAAAGACGAGCACAGCGTCACTGTAGACCTTACCATTAGCTATCTGCGGCCCCTTACTACCGGAACAGCGACAGCCTCTGCCCGGATCCTGCGGCAGGGGG
>JGI11615J12901_10527451_pt1 | contig 13514 bp, 16 predicted proteins | sample KanCulreferecore_FD_12901 | JGI IMG/M metagenome (IMG submission 12901)
TTTTGCGATACGAGACAAGAAACGCATCCAAACTCCGTCACATCTACAGGCTCGTACATGACGGCGAGGCGCCTATGCCTGGCTACATTTCGAGATCCACGATTAGTTCGATTCCCGTAACCGCTGCTGAAGTGCAAACGCTGACGTATTTCACGGATCCAAACGTGTTTGGTCCAGCATTTCCGGAGATGCGAACGGCGATGAAAGAATCAGTGGAGGCGTTCAAAAAAGAAGGGTATGTAAATCTGCCATCTCTTCCAGGTGACTTAGGCCTCAGCGCACAATTCATAGGAACGGTTACACCAGGTCAGGCAATTCTCTGCGGCACTTCATCTTTTCGCCTCGATAAACTCGACACTTACCTTTCGCCAGTGGGTGCCGATCACTATTTCAAGCGCGGCTTACGCGTCTCCTATTCCGCACACGACGCAAAGAGGTTTGCCGATACACTTCTTGAAGAGACCTTAGCCTGTTATCAACCACCGAACGTTTCGTATCGAAACCACAAACAGTATGTCGCGGCTGCGTTCGCTGTGAAAGCGAATCGCGAGCGAGCTGATGAAACTTACTTATCTCTCGTGACCCAAATCGCAAAGTTCTGGGGTACGTTGTTGGGCGTCAGAGGTTATTCGCGTGGGGAGTCGTTTGTTGCAAGAAATGTTGGGTTGCGCAGTGTCTGGGAGCAGGGACGATGGTCCGTCAAGATCATATTTATGGATCATGATTCGGTGGTAATTCCCAACTCTGACAACGGAGCTTTTTACGCGCATGGTGATATTCACAACATGAGATTAGATGAACGGTATATCTGGGAAAGATCTCATGCGCAGCGATTCGCCGAAAGCCAGATCGGGCGTCTTAACAAGATATACCGAGTCAATGAAGCCCTCGATACAAAGGGTCAAGAATTAGCTCGCGTCACGCTTAAGCGTGCGTACAAGAAAACTCAACAGGCGGTAGTTACAAAACCTGAACTGCAGCGATTGTTCACCAAAGGGGTTAGAGACAAGCTTTTCGATTGGGACATGATCGTTGACGGTTACCTGCGAATCAACGGCAATAAATCGGCAGCGGCGATATGGAAAGACAAGATGAAAAAGGTCTTGGTTGACAAGGGATACCAACATGACACGTTGGATGTTTATCTGAACGTGATTGAGAAGAACCGTCCTTTCCTCGAACGGCACTCCTACTTGTTCGAGGCTGAGACGAATTCAGCTGCGGGAGGAAGGTGACTATCGTGACTGCCGCGCTCTCACTTCAGCAAATAAGCGACTACGATCGGGACGGCATTCTCTTTCCGATCCGCGTGTTCTCAAATGAAGAGGCGGCGGGATTTCGTAACGAGTTATTATCGGTTGCCGACAACTATGGACAGTTGCGTAAACGACTAGACGCTCTTCATCTATCGTTTAGCTGGGCCTACCGGCTTGCTAGTGACGAGCGCCTTTTGAATGTAGTGGAATCCGTGTTGGGAAGCGATCTGCTGGTGGATGGTACTCTCGTCTTTTACAAGCCGCCGCACGATTCGAGTTACGTCTCGTGGCATCAGGACAGTGTCTACTCCGATTGGCACCAAACGCCCTCAACTTCTGCATGGATTGCGTTGACGCCGAGTCATGGAGCAAACGGTTGCATGCGGGTAATTCCCGGTTCCCAGAAGCTCGGACCTCTAGAGCATATCAACATTCGGGACGGTTCGAATCTACTTATACGTGGCGAGCAAGTAACAAGCGTCGATGAACATCGCGCAGTCGAGGTTGTGTTAAATCCTGGCGAAGTGTCCATTCATCACAGCAATCTCGTGCATGGTTCGAGCGCCAATACATCTGATCTCCCGCGTGTCGGTTTTATTGTTCGGTTTGTGACAAATAGAGTTCCTAATCGCGACAGACCGCTGCTACGAGTTCGAGGCTTGGCGGATTGCGGCCATTTGACAATTGGAAATCCACCGATCGCAACGGATTGTCAGGCCGCTTTATCGGCGTTGGGCGCGACAAGCCCCTGATCTGTCTCGCAGATTCGTACGATCGTGCGATGGGTAATAAGCGATGAACCAGGTAGAGAGGAGCACAGCTCTCACGTGCGAGTTCGTTCTTCACGACCGAGCTTCGGATTATTTGCGAGCAGACCATCCTCGTCTGCAAGAACTTCGTCGTCGATACGAGAATCACCCTGCATCACGTCACTCTCTTTGGTCGCAACACTATCTAAAGACACAACTCAAGCTCGATCAGTTTCGCTCTGATAACGCATACCTTCACCAACGCAGACGCGCGAGCAACGAGTCGTATCTTTTGACCGCCCGGTATGTTGAGTCCGTTGATAGGCTCGGGCTATTAAAGAAACTTGGAGATGATGATGCATTTGGAAATTACCTGGTTCGTGCCAATGGTTGTAGAGCGGTGAGTCGTGACTTACTTGACTCTGTTCTGGAAATCAATTTCCTGAACCAAAACCTCAATCTTTCGCGGCTTCAGAACCCTGTGATTCTCGATATCGGCGCCGGCTACGGTCGGCTGGCTCATCGTCTGGTTCAGGCTGTTTCCAAACTGGGATCTGTTCTGTGTACTGATGCCGTTCCTGAATCCACGTTTCTATGTGAGTTCTACTTGAGGTACCGCGGTTGTGAGACGAAAGCCAAGGTGCTTCCGCTCGACGAAGTGGAAAGGGAGGTGCGTAACCTGCGTATTGACATTGCCACGAATGTCCACAGTTTTGGGGAATGCCCGCTGGATTCAATTCGCTGGTGGCTCGACTTAATAAGTGCCAATCAAATTCAGTATCTCTTTATCGTTCCTAACGGCGAGGTACTTGAAAGTTGGGAACCTGATAATTCGCACATCGATTATCTTCCGCTGCTTCTTGCGCGTAGATACAAGCTGGTTGCCAAGCAATCAAACTACGTTCAGTCGTCCACCGTTCAAAGGTACGGGCTCTACCCCTGTTTCTATTATTTGTTTGCGCGCGACGAACAATCGTGAGTCATGCAGATATTCAATTGGGACAATGCCTCGATCAGAAATGAACCGTTCACGGTTTTTTACATTCGCGACCTCGTTGAGCCAAAGCTTTATGATGAACTTGCGGATAGCTTTCCCGACTTATCGCTATTTCGATATCGAGACACGCTCGGGAATAAATATCTGCTGACTGAGGCCGAAGGACAGACCTACTTTGATTTTGTTAATGCTCGTCCACAGTGGCGCAGATTTTATGAGGAGATCAAAGGACAGAACTTCATCAATCAAGTTCTCCATTTTCTTCGTTCCCACATGAACGGACATGCATCTGCGAGTAGATTCTCCGAGTGTTTGACGTCGCGTTTTGAATTCAGCGCCTTGCCTACAACCGGCGGGTCGCAGCGTCCACACACGGACAGTCCCCAGAAAGTTGTCACATTGGTACTGTCGCTAATGAAAGTCGGTGAATGGGATCCCAACTGGGGAGGCGGAACATCAATCTGTCTGCCTAAAGACCAGTTGCTGCGTTCAAATTATTCCAACCGCTATCTCGAGTTCGATGACGTCGACGTGATAGATACTTTGCCCTTCACGACAAACGGATGCGTTATGTTCGTGAAATCAGATATCTCTTGGCATTGCGTGATGCCCATAAATTTGTCGGATGGTAGGACCATTCGGAAAACTGTCGCAATTAGCCTCTTTAATAAGGACGCGAACTAATGGAAGAGGTACACCTCTGGCGAGGTTCACCCGAGCAACGCGCGATGCGTTCTCAATTGGCGAGGTCTGGACAGTTTGACTACTTTGACCACCAACTGAACCATCCGGACTGGGATAACAAAATCGTTCTCGACTTTGGTGGCAATGCTGGCAATCTGTTGCGCGATCGAGCGCGTACAATTCGTCCCGAGAATTATTACTGTGTGGATGTACTAACTGAGGCTCTAGCAGAAGGTCGCAAAAACTTTCCTACGGCGCACTGGGTTCATTACGATCGCTACAACTGCTCCTTTAATCCCGACGGTGCTCGTGACGTGCCGGTTCCCGATCTCGGCGTCCAATTTGATTTCATTCTCGCGTATTCCGTTTTCACACACACCACGCGTGAAGAAATGAAGGGCCTCATTGAACAATTACAACGACAACTTGCGCCTAACGGTATCCTGGCTTTCACGTTTATCGATCCTCATTTCAAGCCCTGGCCCTTGACGTACGAGGGTAGCAATCTGCGCTGGCGATTAGAGAAGTTCCGAGAAACAGATCCTGACCTCGATATAGATCAACTCTTGGAACAGAGTCGTAATGCGAGTTGGTGTGCTTTGGTCAACGGCAACAATCTGTACATTGAAAGCAGCGGCGTTTGGGACGATCAAATCCAGTCCTGCATTACTTATCACGTGTATTACTCAGTTAAGTTTTTGCAAGGAGAGTTTCCGGGTGCAGCGATTCTCCATCCCGTCAACCGTGAAATGCAGCACTGTTGCATTACCAGGAGAGACCAGTGGTGCTGACGCCTTTACCGGAAAACGGACGAGTTGAAGTACCTGAGAGTGTTGCGGCTGGATTGCTGAATGCTGCCGAGCGACTTCCGCGGTATGACAATAAGCAGTTCTACTCGACGGAGGTGCAACAAGCTGTTCATGATCGAATTCGCGACACCTGTGCGGATGAGTTCGACTGGCTAACCGCTCAGATCAGGGATCGTATTGCGCAGCCCCCGTACTGCGTTCTCGTCACAGGTCTGGGTTTTGACGTCGGCAATCGGTTGTTTGTCGGGGTGAATCGAGCGTTTGGAGAATTGGTGGCGCGACCGCATGAGAAACCGAGGGCACAACTAGTTCATTACATTCAACCAGCCACCGATATCGCTTCAGCACGTGGCGGATGGGAAAGCGAAAGGCTGCACACCGACACAGCAGATTGGGAAACACCGGTTCAATTGATTTCGATGGTCTGTGTGCGCGCGGATCCGAATGGTGGTGGCCGGTCCCGGGTTTTGGATGTCGATAGGCTGCGAGTTGAAGTGCAACGACGTCTGGGTGCTGAAGCGTTGAAGCGTTTAGAGAGTAACTTCGTGCCATGGCAGTTGGCATCATATTGTGGCGGCGGATTGAGTTGGCGACCGATCCTTAGCGAGTCGAGGGTTTGTTGGCGACGTTACACGATCGATCTGGCGCTGGATTCCGGTCGAGCTAAGCTGTCCAACGATATGTTGAGTTTGTTGGACTCGTTTGAAGAGGTAGTCTCATCAACACCCGGGACCCTTGACTTTCTGATGCGTGAGAACGAATTACTCTTCTCGGACAACTGGCGCACGATTCACTGTCGTACTCCGCTGGCGGATCCAAATGGTTCGGACCGTTTGATGATTCGAAGTTGGATACGCGTTTGTTGAAGGAGCAATATGCAATTTGCGCAGCTTTGTGATCGAGTGGAAGTAGATCCAGCCCAGGTGAGGTTCATTGAACCTCAAGACCTCGTCGGAACGTGGGTCAATTCAAACCCTGACACGGCTGGCGTTGCGCGGATGGTGATATCTGACGACGAAGGGAAGCTTTCTATCCGAAGTTTTGCTGTGGCGCAAGGAGACCTGGTCGATTGGGGAACCGCGGATCTCACACTCTTTGCGTCATTACCATCCGCACAGGTACCCGCAGGTTTTACCTGTCGGTACGATTTTGGATTTGCCGAAATTGTGTTTCAAGCAATGATTATGAAAGGTCTGATTGTCCTGGCCCAGTTCCACACTTTTAAAGACGACAGCAAGCGATCCCCCTTTTTTGTGCGTGAGTATTTCGCCCTCGAACATGGCCGTCGCTAAGCGAGGCAATGACCCAGATGAATCAAAGCCTGCAGTTCAAACAGACAAGCCATTTAGATCCGGAACTATCCAAGCCGGCAGTCGGAAGTCTGAACGCTGACAAACTGATGGGCCGCTGGCTAAACACAAACAAAGAAACTCGAGGCGTCGCTGAAATACTAATTACTGAAAATGACGGACAGTTTATGGTTGCCGTATTTGGGGTGGGTCCCGAGGGACTGATTGCGTGGCCGCCCACACCGGCAAAGGCTTTCGCAAATCTTGAAGAAGAAGCGGGTCAGCGCACAGTGGCGTTTGCGGTTACGTTCGACTTCGATTTCATGACGGCTGAGACGTATTTGCGCGTCAATAAGGGCGTGCTTGTAATCGTGCTCTTCAACACGTTTCGAGATGGCAGCGGTCGGTCAAACTACGTGACCCGCGAGTTTTTCTACCGGCAAGAATAGATCTTTAATAGGGATTAATGGACCTGAGCATCGCGATTCAGCACACACCGGAGCATGCAAACCGTCAGCGTTGGCTGCGCGCGATGGTCCGGCAGCTGAAGCAAGAGGATCCAGAAGTCAAACTGACGATTGCTGAGGACAAGGGCGGCGAGGGATGCTGGACCACTCATCAACGTGCGCTGCTTGCAGCGGGCTCTTGTTCGCACCATCTCGTTTTGCAGGACGACATCGGACTGTGTCGAGACTTCATCGCGTCCGTCAAGAGGGTCATTCACGCGCGGCCAGATGATCTCGTTGCGCTTTACGCGAACAGCGGCGCTGTTTTCCGCGCTCGCGCCAGGCGCGAGTCCTGGATCGAAAAGGCAGGGATTTGCGGACCGGCAATGATTTGGCCGAAGGAGTACATTTCTGAGTTCCTTGATTGGCAGGAACGCCATATCGATCAGAGATTTGTGTGGGATACAGTGCGCGTTTCGATGTGGCTGATCAAAACTTCGAAGCGAGCTTTCGCAACCGTCCCGTCATTGGCGGAACACCTGGGATGTGGGTGCTCGACCTTAGGGTTGAATGGTCGCTCGAAAGTCGCGTCGTGGTTCCTCGGCGGAGATCGGTCGGGACTGAAAATCGATTGGGCACAGGGTCTCAGAGCACCAGTACGCGACAGCGCAAACATTCGTCCAGAGTGGTGGCAGTATTTTCATGAATAGGGAACAGTTCGACATTTTTATCTGCGGCGGATCGCAGCACGTGCAACTGCTGTTACCAATGTTGGCTAAATTGCGACCGTACGGCAGAGTTCATCTGGCTTCCAGTTTTTTTAATGACGATGACCTTCAACAATTGGGCGGTCGTTACGATGTCTTGGTGAAACCGCGCCACACGGACGATGGCTATTGCAACTTTGAATTGTTCTGCATTCGAGACATCAATCGTCTTGCCGTCGCGCCTTACTTTATAAAGCTCGACGCCGATGTGCAGCTGCAGCCCGACTGGATTCGTTATGTCGAGGACTGTATCGCCACGCATCCTGGTGTCGTTCTGTTCGGACCCAGGCAAGGGAATAACAAGATTAACTTTACTCTCTCGGGTAAGTTAGTAAGGCAACTTCTTGGGGCCGAGGTGAAGATTTCTAATGGCCTTAAGGTCGGCGGTGGCTTTTATGTTGGCAGGACCCCCTTCTTCAAAGAACACCAACGATTGATGGAGGTGATTCATGAGTTGATGTGGTGTTACCGGAATGGCGTGCGCGTCAGGCCACCGATATATCCCGAGTATTGGTCTTCCGTTACCGATGAAAATGAGGAGCCGATCGCGCTGCAGGGCCATAGCGAGAACTTTCAAGGAAACGAGGACATGCTCCGGAGTCTCGTCGTTCATGCTGCAGGCGCAGGCGATCGGCTAAAGGTGATTAATAGTCAGGGAAGAGTTCATGTGATCCGTACAAACATTCTAAACCCCGATTCGCTTACTCACTTACCTAATGACGCACAAACTCGACAAACTGTATGAAGGTTCGCCAATCTTTGTGATTTCCACTGGCACGAGCCTGCGTGGATTTGATTTCTCACAACTGAATGGCCAGATCACGATCGGTATAAACCGAGTCATTGAGTACTACCATCCATCGATTCTCCACTTCATAGACATATCCGCGCACAAGACTCACGCAAACGCGTTGCGCAGTTACAACGGGATGATTATTGCGGGCGCTGGCGCTGCGCCGCCCATTTCATACATGAACGTGTTCCAAATAAAACGCAATGTAAATACTTTTGAACTGAGTGGGGACATGACAACGCTCTCGCGGAAGGTGGGAAGATCTTTTAGCGATGGTTTGTATGGAGGCGGTGCGGGATGCACGGCTTTACATACTGCCATCTTGTTGGGCGGCGATCCTATTTATCTGCTTGGCTACGACTATTACGAGGACAACGGCACGCATTTCGACGAGTACGATGCATCTCATAATGACAAAAATTTCTACGGCATTTCATTTGACGGTGTCGAACATCTGGCCAGACAAGATTGGATACCGACCGTTTATAACTGTAATCCGAAATCGAGAATGACGGCGTTCCCTTTCATTGATATCGCAGAAGTCTTAGCTGAACACGTTAAGGCGAAAAGTATGACAACTACGTGAGGGTTTCTATTTTGGATTTCGTTCAACTCACAGCGGAGCAACGACAGTCGTTCGACGAGGATGGCTTTCTTGTCGTGCGTGATGCGGTTGATCGCGACACGCTCGATCAGCTCTTAGAGGCTGGCGATCGATTAGCTGCGTCTTTTCTCAGTAAGCCGCACGTTGAGAATCGTCCTGAATACAATCATCTCGACTTACGCCCGGGGCTATTGCGTGAGCCTGCGCTCTTTTCGCTGGTTACGCACTCGACCACTGTTCCACTCGTCGTACAGCTGCTCAGTCCAAATATTCATCTCCATTCGACTGCACTTATTTACAAACGACCAGAGAACCCAGAGGCCCCGAATTTTCGACGTGGGTGGCACCGAGATATCCGGATCCCGAGGGACCTGGGACACGAGAACCTGCCGCGTGTTGGCATCAAAATCTGTTACTGCCTGACTGACTTTCATGAGTCTGATTGCGGAATGACGCTGATGGCCCGCGGCACTCATCTCCGCACAAAACCACTGACGATTAAGAAAGGCGAGATTGATCCCGAAGACGAAGAAGTGTGCGACTTGAAACTGAATGCAGGCGACGCGCTTTTATTCGAGAATCGCATCTTTCACACGGCTGCGCCGAACCGTAGTAACCGCACGTCAAGAGTGTTCATGTATGGCTATGCATATCGATGGATGAAGCCCGAGGTTTATCTCGACATCCCCGACAAACAGCATCTGGAGCGGTCGGATCCGATCATGTACCAGTTCTTGGGTGGATACCGGGACGTGGATACGCCGGCGTGGGCGTTGCAGGATTGGGCCAGGCGTAACAACGCGTTGCCCGAACCAGTGCCGTGGACCGTCGACGTCTGACTAACAGTCGCTGGGGCGCCTCTCGACCGCACCCCATCTTGAAGCTCAAGATCATCAATCCAATGTGGAATCTTGTTTCAACTCGAGTAACACAGTTCTCATATTTTGATGAGGTATTGGGTCATCCAAACTGGCGGGCGAGCAAGGTGCTGGACTTCGGCGGGAACGTCGGCACATTTTTGGTTGGCGCTGGTTCCAATGTCAAACCCGACGACTACTGGTGCATTGATCTAAACACGGATGTTATCGAGCAAGGCCGTCGTACGTTCCCGATGGCCCATTTCCTTCATTACAACCGTTACAACTCGCAATTCAATCCATACGGAATTCGCAACCTCAGAATTCCCGATTGCCGTGTGAAATTCGACATTATCCTCGCCTTCTCGGTATTCACACATATCGATCATTTCGAAATGTTGGAGTTGGTTGATTCGTTAAGAAGCATGCTCGCACCAGCCGGTGTTCTCGCGTTTACATTCTGCGATCCTCGTTACGACAGGTCTTTATCTGATCCAAGCCTCCCTTCGGGGTCGGACGTACGTAAGAACCTCGAGCGCGAAAGGGTTTTCAATTCAGAGCGGGACATCGAAATCAAAGTTAAACAAGCATGCGAGTCAAGATGGTGCGTGGTTATCGATGAAGAATTGTATCTTGAACCAGGCGAGGAGCTCAGCCATCAGAAACGCTTGGGGAAACCAGGCGAGTCTTACTGTTCCTACTTCACCACCGAGTTCATGAAATCACTATTCAAGGATGCGACTATCTTTCCGCCCGTGAGCCCGGAATGGCAACACTGCTGCGTCGTGAGAGCGTAGACGATGAATCTCAGATTTCACTGGATGCTTCCAAAGGGAGGCGAAGTTGTTGTTGATGGCCGGCAAACGCCGTACGAAGCGGCCCGCTACCGCATCATGTCAACGAGTAGTAGTTCGGTGGCGCCCCGGCCCGACATGGAAGGGTGGACTTACTTCGCGCAATGTGCTGAGGAAGCCGGGATCGATTCCGTCCTAATCTCATTTAGCCGCTACGAACCCGATCCACTCTTGGTCAGCTGCGCGCTAGGCATGGCAACAACCAGACTCAAGTTCATTGCTGCGTATCGCTCGGGCTTGTCGCTACCAACAACATTCGTTCAGCAAGTCAATACCCTCGCCGCCCTGATCAATGGACGCGTCTCGATAAATATCGTCGCTGGAAGTTCGACCGAGGAACAACACGGGTATGGTGATTTCCTTGCCCACGATGAACGATATGAACGGGCAGAGGAGTTCTTGTCTGTATGTCGGAAGTTTTGGTCGGGCGCGCCTGAGGTCGATTTCAAAGGCAAATACTATTGCGTTGAGCAGGGAAGACTATCGACGCCTTTTCTTGCGCCGGATCGAGCAGTGCCCGAAATCTATGTGTCGGGTCATTCTGAGCGTTCGGAGCGCCTGGCCTACGCACAAGGAACATGCTGGTTGCGCGCTATCGATACGCCAGAAAAACTTGAGCCGTTGGTAGCACGTGCACGGGCGAACGGCGTTACTGTCTGTCTCAGACTGGCGATCATGTGCAGACCCACTCGCGCCGAAGCTTTTCGGGACTTACAAGCATTGCTCCCTGAAGACAAGCGTGAAAGTACGACTAAACTCAAAGATGATTCTCAAATGTATCGAGAGAAGGTTGCAGGCAATAATTTTTGGCTGAACGAGTCGTTGTGGGCCGGCTTGGCCCCACATTACGGTCCGGTATGGACGACGCTCCTCGGTTCGCCTGAGGAGCTTGCCGCAGAGTTTCTCAAGTACAAAGAGATCGGAGTTAGTGAGTTCATCATGTCCGGCTGGCCGGAAGTTGATGAAGTGCTGCGCTTCGGGAAAGAAGTGCTTCCACTTGTACGACGAGCGGAGCGTTTACAGGTAAAGACTGCGCACCAATAGGAAAACAATGAATCTCAGATTCCACTGGATGATGCCGAAGGGTGGCGAACTCGAGATGAAGACTGCTCAGGAAACTTCGCGCGTCCTTACGACCAGGGAAAAGTCTCCGGCCGCGCTGCCTGACATGCAAGGGTGGACCCGGTTTGCGCGTTGTGCCGAGGATGCAGGAATCGAGTCAGTCCTTCTTTCTTTCAGTCGTTATGAACCGGACACGATGTTTGTGGCGTGTGCTGTCGGCAGAGCTACGAAGAAGCTGAAGTTCATTGTCGCTTATCGCTTGGGATTGATGCAGCCCGCGACGTTTGTCCAACAGGTCAACACTCTTTCCGGACTTATTCAGGGACGAGTTGCACTGAACATTGTCGCTGGCAGCTCAACGACAGAGCAACGAGGTTATGGAGACTTTCTCGAGCACGATGAAAGGTACGCACGCGCCGATGAGTTTCTGGAGATCTGTCAGGGGTTCTGGCAGAGAAATGGTCCAGTGGATTTCGACGGGACATACTGCCGCGTAGAGCGTGGAAAACTGCTCACGCCTTTTTTGTCCCCGGATCGAACTAGGCCTGAGATCTACGTTTCGGGACACTCGGAACAAGCGAAGGCACTTGCCCTCGCGCGCGGTTCCTGCTGGCTCAGATTGATTGACACTCCAGAAAAACTTGAACCGTTAGTCAGGCCGTTTCGCGAACGTGGCATCGAAGTATGCTTGCGCTTATGTGTGATTTGCCGGCCAACTCGAGAGAAGGCGATTGAAGCGGCGAAAAGGCTGTTGCCCGACGAAGAGATCGAAAGACAGGAGAGAAATATCCTCACGGCAAGTGATTCTCAAACTCTCAAACAAGCTTTGGCTGCGGCGGATGAAATCGGTTGGCTGAATCGACACCTCTGGGCTGGCTTGGTTCCGTACTACGGATCTTCGGCAATGACCCTACTAGGCTCTGCTCAAGAATTGGCACAGACCTTTCTCGAATATAAGCGAATCGGCGTGACTCAGTTCATCATCGCGGGTTGGCCCAAGCTCGAGGAAATGCTGATCTTTGGGCGTGAGGTGCTTCCTCTAATTCGCGCTGCTGAGCATCATTAGGATCTCAATGAGTAAAGCGATCTTCACAACGGTGGCTCCGCTTGATCACTTTGTTGAACGGTTACGATTTGCTCAAGTCGAGTCAGAACCGTTTCCGCATTATTTATTGGACAATGTCTTTCCGGCGAATTTTTATGCATCGTTGCTGGACCATCTGCCGGCGAGTGATTCGTATCAAAACCTATTTGAGATTACCGACCTTAAACTCGACCATTTTCGGCACCGGGACCAACGTGATTTAAACGACGGTTGGACAGCTCGCTTACCGGATGAGTTGAGAACATTTTGGGACGACTTTAATAGTTGGTTTCTTGGAGGTGAGTTAGCTGGTGCTGTTCTCAATTCGTTTGCTGGACCTTTGACGAGCAGGTTTGGATCGAGGGAGACCTGGCCGGAAGTATCTGTCGAGTCGCAACTCATTCGGCATCGTGCCGGTTATTTCCTTGGTCCACACTCGGATCTATATACGAAAGTAATCGTGCTGCTGATTTATTTGGCGCCGGATGACAGCGCCGGTCATTTGGGAACGTCACTCTATCGACCGAAGAAAGCCGGCTTCACATGTGGCAACAGTATCCATTACTCATTTGACGATTTCATCAAAGTCAAGACTGCACCTTACAAACCAAATTCAATGCTCGCTTTTGTGCGTTCCGATATTTCATTTCACGGTGTGGGACAGTTGTCCGATGACGATCTTGGAGGCGGCGCTCGTGACTTAATCCAGTACGTGCTACACGACAAATACGCTCGGCTGGCACAATTGGAAGCAAAACGCTTGGCGGCAAGAGAGAAAGCGTGAACTCAGATATAGACACTCGCCGGATCATCTTCGTGTTTCGCCAGCTCGGCCCGGAAGCTTTGCGTAGCGCCCAAGCCCTGCATCGGCTAAAGAACGTCTGTTTGTTCGGCATTGGTGAGTCAGCCTCAGAGGTGGCAAGAGACACGTTCTCACACTTTACTTTGGTTGACGACGTCCACAATCCGAATAACTTAGTTGAAGCCGCTCTACGATTTGGTGAAAAGCACGAACCTTTCGAGCAACTGGTCACCGCACACGAGACTCTGCTCGAACCTGTTGCAAGTGCAAATGCCGCTCTTGGACTGAAAGGAATGGATATCTTCACGGTGCGCCGCGTGCTTGACAAGTCGCTGCTCAAAGCCACTCTGGAGAAAGCTTCTCTCAAGACTCCACGCTCAACTGTTCTCATCAATAGCAAGGATGCTCAAGAATTCGGAACTACGGTCGGGTTTCCAATTGTTCTCAAGCCGATGAACGGA
>JGI11615J12901_10000116_pt1 | contig 13330 bp, 1 predicted proteins | sample KanCulreferecore_FD_12901 | JGI IMG/M metagenome (IMG submission 12901)
GGTAGCCAAGCGCATTAATGTCTGGAGCGGCAACAAAAAATATCGGCCGGCGCGTGCCGAGCGACTGGATCTTCATCACGGTCGGCCAAACAAATGATTCGCCTACGGCGGTCTTCTCAACAACTTGTGCAAAATCGGCGATCGTGGGTGATTCAAATAAAGCGCGCAACGGCACTTCGACATTCAACATCGAGCAAACGCGCGACATAACCCGCGTGGCTGTCAGCGAGTTGCCACCCACTTCAAAGAAATTGTCGAACACGCCGACTCGTCCGAGATGTAATGCTCGTTTCCAGATCTCACTTAGGGCTCGTTCGGTCGGCGTGCGTGGCGCAACGAAGCCTTCGGTTTTCTGTAGTGTTGCTTTGTCAACGGACGGTAGAGCGCGGCGATTTATCTTGCCGTTGTGTGTGAGTGGCAAGGCATCCATAAACACGAACGCCGCGGGCACCATGTATTCAGGTAATTTGCTGCGCAAATAAGACCGCAAGGTCGAAGCCTCAAGCTTCACACCTTTGGCCACCGCGACATAAGCCACCAGAAACTTTTCTCCGCCTTGATCCAGCGCTGCACTAACCGCACATTCTGCTACGTTCGGATGTTGTCCCAGTACGTATTCGATCTCTGCCGGTTCGATACGAAAGCCACGGATCTTTACCTGCTGATCGACGCGACCAATAAATTCCAATTCCCCATTCGGCAAATACCGTACAACATCTCCGGTCCGATAAAGCCGCGAGCCGGGTTTCGAGCTGAACGCATTGGGAATGAATTTCTCCGCCGTTTGATCTGGACGGTTCAGATAACCGCGCGCCAGACCATCACCGCCGACGTAGAGTTCTCCGGGTACTCCGACAGGAAGTGGCTCGTAATTCGCATCAAGCACGTACACCTGCGTATTAGCCAAGGGCCGGCCAATTGGAATTGAGTGGTTGCCGCTCGATTTAATTAAATGACAGCATGTGAATGTCGTGTTCTCCGTTGGTCCATAACCGTTGATCAGGCGATTCCCGTTCAGGAACCGGAGCGCCTTCTCCACATGCGACACCGAAAGCACATCCCCGCCGGCCAGTAATTGACGTACCGACTTCAAACTCTGTGGACGTTCGTCGACGAACTGATGAAACAACCCCGCGGTTAACCATAACGTGCTAACTTTGTTCTCTTCGATAGTTCGACCGAGTTCCTCCAGCGTTGGTGCATGCGGCGGAAAGACAACTAGTTGTGCACCGTTTAGTAACGCGCCCCAAACTTCCAGCGTCGACGCGTCGAAAGTAACCGGTGCAAATTGGAGAAAGACTTCATTGGCATTCAGCGAAGCGTAGTTGTTTTCCTTCACTAGCCGCACCACATTTCGGTGCGTTACCGACACGCCCTTTGGATATCCTGTCGAACCTGACGTATACATGACGTAAGCCAGATTCTCGAGCTTTGTTTCGCATGGAAGATTGGTCCGGGGTTCTCGAGCAATCAAGTTGCTGACAGCCTCAAGACTAATTACTTTCACATCAGTGTTCGAGAATTGTGAAAGGTATTTTGATTGCGTCATTAACAACGACGGGCGACCGTCATGCAACATGTACGCTAGTCGCTCGACGGGATAATTCGCATCTAACGGCAAATAAGCTCCACCTGCCTTGAGAATGCCCAGCAGACCAACCACTAATTCCACGGATCGCTCGAGGCAGATACCCACTCGCGTCTCTGGGCCAACGCCGTGCGCTCGCAGGTAGTGGGCGAGCTGATTTGCGCGCTCGTTCAGTTCTGCATAACTGAGCTCTTCACTGCCACACCGCACTGCTATCGCTCTGCCTCGTTGCTCGGCCTCGGCTTCAAAGAGTTCCTGGATACACCGCTGCGGATATGCGCTGCTCGTCTCGTTCCATTGCCGGAATTGTTCTCGCTCGCCACTGGTCAGCAAGGGCAACTCCGATACACGTCGGCTACGATCCGCCACTACGGCTTCCAACACTTGCTGGTAATGGCCCATCAATCGTTCGATTGTGTCCGCCTCAAAGAGGTCGGTCGCATAGATAAAGGTGCAGATCAGCCCCTCGGTTCCTTCCCACACATGCACTTCTAAATCGACGCGTGTTGTCTTGCTGCCTTCACCCCAAGGCTCTAACCGTAACTCTCCCAACCGTCCCTCGCTGCGCGGCGTGTTTTGCACTGCAAACAGCACATCAAAGAGCGGATTCCGGCTCAAACTCCGTTCTGGCTCTAACGCTTCTACTAGTTTCTCAAACGGTAGATCCTGATGCGCATATGCTGCCAGAGCGACTTCCGCGACGCGCTTTAGTAACTCCGCAAAACTCGGATCTCCGCTCAGGTCGGTTCGTAACACCAGCGTGTTCACAAAAAACCCGATTAGCCCTTCTAACTCAGAGCGAGTGCGATTCGCGATCGGCGTCCCTACACTGATGTCCGTTTGTCCACTGTAGCGACTGAGCAGCACTTGGAATGCCGCCAGCATCACCATGAACAGCGTCGCTCCTTCAGCGTGCGCAACTGCCTGCAACTGGCTACTTAGCTGCCTGGACAATCGCAACGACCTTTTCTCCCCGTGATGACTCGGTGATGTCGGACGCGGGTTATCTAATGGCAATTCCGCCGCAGTCAATCCCGCCAATTGCTCTTTCCAGTAACTCAACTGCTTCGCTAATTCAGATCCACTCAACCACTCACGCTGCCACACCGCAAAGTCTGCGTACTGCAGTTCCAGATCCGGCAATGGCGAGAGTTGTTCACCGCGGCTGTATGCTTCATACAGCTCGTGCAGTTCGCGGAACAACACGCCCATTGACCAGCCATCGCTGACGATGTGATGCATCGTCAATAGTAGAATGTGTTCTTTTTGAGTCAGTCGCAGCAGCTGCGCGCGTATTCCCCACTCATTAGCCAACTCAAATGGGCGCTGCGCCTCTTCCGTGGCTAAGCGCTCCGCTTCCATCAATTTTTCTTTAGCTTCTTTGCCACTTAAGTCGACCAGCTTCAGCCGCCATTCCTCAGCTTCGTCGATGACCTGTCGTGGGACTCCACCTTCACTCTCAAACCTGGTCCGCAACGACTCGTGGCGCCGCAGGATCTCTCCAACCGCGCGTTCCAGTGCGGGTACGTCCAACTCCCCACTCAGCCGACGCGCGACCGGAATGTTGTAAAAAGGATTGTTTGGTTCCAGCGTAGTGAGGAACCAGATCCGCTCTTGGCCAAACGAAAGCGGCGCAACATCAACCTTGCTGCCCTCCTGGAGCAGTTCCGCCAGCAGCGCGCGCTTCTCCTCCAGCGGGAGGTCTGAAAGTTGGTCGAGAATGCGGCTCATAGCTTTAAATCCGTCTCGGACAAAACCTTCGAAAGTAAAGAGTCAACTTCTTCGGCTGAAAGTTGTTCGACCTTTGCCCTGAACCTTCGCCGACTTCTAATTGACTCTGTGGAAGCTGGTTGGGCTTTCTGATCGAGGCCCACCAATACTTTGGCTAAGTCAGCGACTGTCGGTGATTCAAACATACTGCGTAAAGGCAGTTCCAGTTCAAAGTGCTCCCGGATTCGCGAAATAACCTGGGTTGCCAGCAAGGAATGTCCACCGAGTTCAAAGAAGTTGTCGTTTACACCTACCCTTTCGCGCCTTAGCACTTCCGCCCAAATATTTGCCAATTCTCTCTCTACACGGGTCCGTGGAAGGACATAAGGCTGCTCTAATTCCGGACGAGACTGGTCTGGCGACGGCAACGCCGACCGATCTATTTTGCCATTAGGCGTCAAAGGAAGCGCATTCAAAAATATAAACTCCGATGGGGTCATATATTCCGGCAAATGCTTTCTCAAGCCTCTTATTAGGTCCGGCTGTAGACTCTGCGCGGCCTTTGCCAGCAGAGGATCGTTGGCGTACTTAGACCAAGCGCCGTCAACCTCAATGTCCTGCTCTGGCACGAGTTCCGCGTCCTGTGCAGATTGTTTTCGCAGAATCGCATCAAAAGTGGCGTCTGCCGCTACTCCAGTCCGGGTTAACTCTACTGCGTAGGATAGATCTTTACCGAGCGCCCAAAGATCTTCAGGTTCTACGCCCCGCTCGAGATCGGCTTTCTGCAGTGCTTCGCGCAGCTCGCCTGCCGTTTGCAGTCCAGCTGAGGACTCAAGCAATGTCAGAGCTTTGAAGTCCGAGATAAGGCGAGCGTCGGGTATCCTTCTGATCGCCAGAATCTCCGGCATTTTTTCCGTCAATAACTCCCGCGTGGCCTCGAGGTCCACTTGATCGATTCGCCAATCCGACCAGCGCTGGTCTATGTGACGAATGGGTTCCCCACCCACACGAAGGGCAACATCATAGCGAAACTTAGTCAGCTCATTATGATACCTACCACGCTTAAGTTGAATATCGATGTGGGTGATTTCCGGAAGATGGCGACGCAACACAGTAAAGAAAGCAGGATCGATCACCAACTCCTTCTCCTGTGAAATCCGCTTTTGTATTCGGCGTTTCAATTCACCAACTGGCAACGACGATGCTGCCCTGTGCAGCTGCACTGATGTGTGCAGAGTTCTCAATAGGGGTAGACTGCGCAAATCTCCCAGGAATATCGTGCCTCCAGGCATGACGCACTTCGTCGCACCCTCTAGCACTCTCACCAAATAATCGATACTAGGAAAGTATTGGACTACCGAGTTGACAATGACGGTATCGAAAGCTGCTGCGTCGATGCCTGCAAAGTCGTCGGCGGCCTGTTCTGTAAGCGTTACGTTCCGAACTTCATTACCTGACAACTGTCGTCTGACATACTCCAAGGCTCGCTTGGACAAATCTGTTCCGTGATAATGGAGAGAGTGAGGTGCAATGCGGAACATCAATAAACCAGTGCCGCAGCCAATCTCCAGAACGCGACGGGGACGTAGCGCGAGTATCCTATCCACCGCGCAATCCACCCACTCGCGCATCTCCTCGGCTGAAATTGGCTCTCCCGTGTAGCTATTGTTCCAACCGACAATATTAAATGTCGAATCCTCCGACCGAGCGTTGTAGGTCTCATTCCATACGGCTTGCCATTCCGATACTTGTTCGGCCTGAAAATTCTGTTTGAGGTCTGATTCCGAAGAATCTCTGTTAGGAACTACATAGGCCGCGAGTCTGCGATCACCTGGTTCATCTTCACGGGCGACGACAATCGCTTCGGACACACGTGGATCCTTCTTAATGACCTCTTCGATCTCTCCGAGCTCAATCCGGAATCCGCGCAGTTTTACCTGATTGTCAACACGACCTAAAAACTCGATATTCCCATCCTCAAGATACCGAGCCAGGTCACCCGTCTTGTAAAGCCGAGTTCCCCCCTCCGCGCTAAATGGATCGGGTACAAACACTTGCGCGGTGAATTCTGGCCTTTTGAGATAACCGCGAGCCAAACCTGCACCTCCAATGTAGAGATCTCCCGGGACTCCGATGGGCACAGGCTGTAGTTGTGAATTCAAAATGTAAACGCGAGTATTTGAGATTGGCCGTCCGATCGTCGTCGGTCCGTCAGGAATTCGCAGAGCATAGGTTGAATATGTCGTGTCCTCAGATGGCCCATAGAGATCAAAGACACGCTTGACTTGAGGCTGTTCGTATATCTTTTCCACCAGAATTGCCGGCAGTGGTTCTCCCGCTAGATTCACTGTCTGCACACTTCCAGGAAGACCACCCATTCTGAGTATCTCAACCATAGCTGAGGGAACGGTGTTGATCAGTCTTACATCATTCGACGATGCCCAATTCAAGATCTGCAAAACATCAACAGCCAGGATCACCTTGCCTCCGCAACTCAGCGGCACAAATAATTCAAAAACGGAAAGGTCGAAACAAATTGAAGTAGAAGCGAGTACACCGGCTAGTTCTTCCTGAGAAAAGACTCCTCTCGCCCATGCCAATAAAGCTGCGGCGCTGCGATGTTCAATTGCCACTCCTTTTGGCTTGCCAGTTGACCCCGAAGTGTAAATTACGTAGGCCAGATTTTCTGGTGTCGCGATCTTTGCGGGATTCGCCTCGCTTTCCCGGCTAATCTCTGACCAATCACTATCAAGGCAGACCACTTCGGCAAGGCCTTTCGGAATAAGCTTCAACAGTCGCTGTTGAGTTAGCAGCAATTGACCATTCGCATCTTCCAGCATAAAGCGTAACCGCTCTGCTGGATACGCAGGATCCAGGGGGACGTACGCCCCACCGGCCTTCAATATTCCCAGCAAAGCTACAACCATTTCCAGGGACCGTTCCACGCAAACACCAATCAAAGCCTCGGGTCCAACGCCGCGCGTTTTAAGGTAAGAGGCTAACTGATTTGCTCTCGCGTTTAGCTCTCGGTAGGTTGCTTGGCCGGTTTCAAAGACAATAGCGATCTCTTCCGGCGTCCGCTCCACTTGCTCTTCGAACAGCTCATGGATGCATTTGGCCGGGAACTCATCTCCTGTCTGAGTCCAATCCACCAGCAAACGGTTCCGCTCTGCTGTAGTAAGGATTTCGAATTCCCCGATTCGCGCTTCCGGTCTGCGCACGACGTCCTGCAATAGCGTCTGTAGATGCTCCAGCATCCGTTCAATTCTGGGGCCTTCAAAAAGATCCGTGTTGTACTCAATCGTGAGGTTCAAGTTCTCTGCAATCTCTGTAGCGAAGAGCGTTAGATCAAACTTCGATGTCTTCGTTGCAACTCTTACACGCCTTACGCTTAACCCGCTTAACTTAAACTCGGATCGAGGCGCATTCTGTAACGCAAACATCACCTGAAATAGGGGCGCATGACTCAAGCTGCGCTCAGGTTGCAGTTCGTCCACGAGCTTTTCGAAAGGTAGTTCCTGGTTTGCATAAGCCCCGAGAGCAACTTCTTTCACTCGTAGCAGTAACTCCCGAAAGCTGGGATTACCGCTCAAATCAGTCCGTAGCACTAATGTGTTCACGAAAAATCCGATTAGGGGCTCGATCTCTTCCTGATTGCGTCCCGCAATCGGTGAGCCCACCACTATGTCATCCTGCGCAGCGTATCGCGACAGCAACAATTGGAACGCTGCCAGCAAAGTCATGAACAGCGTAACTCCCTCTTGTTGACTTAAGTCATTTAGGGCCTTCGTCAGCGCGGGGTCTAACTGATGAGTCTTCGTCGCACCGTTGAATGTCTGTACGGCGGGACGCGGTCTGTCTTTAGGTAACTCCAGCAGAGCCGGAATTCCACGCAATTGCTCCTTCCAGTAGTTCAACTGCTGCTGTAAGAAACTTCCCTTGAGCCATTTGCGGTGCCAAACCGCATAGTCGCCATACTGGATGGAAAGTTCGGGTAAGCGAGCTCGCCTTCCTGAAACAAATGATTCGTACAGCTCCGTTAACTCTTGTAAAAATATGGCGATGGACCATCCGTCACTCACGATGTGATGCGAGTTTACACAAAGGATGTGATCATCTGACCTAAGCCGTAAGAGACGCGACCGAATGAGTGGCCCTACTCGCAAATCGAATCGATGTCGAGCCTCAATGGTGCTCAATCTCTTCGCCTCTTCCTCCACCAATACGTCTGGCAACTCACTGAGGTCAGTAATGCTAAATGCGAGGTTATTGCTGTCCGAAATAATTTGGTATGGCTGGTCCGCTAACAGGCCGAAACTAGTTCTCAAAGTTTCGTGACGCTTTAGAATAGTGTTTAAAGCTTCTTTCAGTGCCTCAACATTCAGCTCGCCGCGTAATCGCACTGCCCAGGGAACATTGTAGAAGGCGCTATCACCCTCCAGTTCGTTTAAGAACCACAGCCGCTGCTGAGCAAAAGAAAGGGGGAGCGGCGTGTTACGAGAAACCGGCGTGATGGTCGACATCAAACTGGCTGTTGCTGTTATGTCGTGCAGTTTCTTACTGAGTTGCCTGATCGTGGGCGCCTCGAATAAGGCTCGAATGGGAAGATCGATCCGCAGCGACTTTCTGATACGAGCGACCGCCTGAGTAGCCAATAAAGAATGGCCCCCCAAATTAAAGAAGTTATCGTCTATACCCACGCGGTCTAGCTTCAGCACTTCTCTCCATATCGAAGCCAACTTCTCTTCAGTAGCAGTCCGCGGCGCTACAAAGTCTTCTTGCGCTTCTCGTCCAAAAGTGCCTGGGCGCGGCAATGCCTGACGATCAACCTTACCGTTCGGAGTTTGCGGCAGGCTGCTTAACTCCACATATGCTACCGGCACCATGTATTCGGGCAGACGCCCTTGCAAATACCGCCGCAGGTCAGATGCCAATTTGGGCCAGTTATCGTGCTGCGCCGGAGCAATAACGGTATCCGGCTCTATACCATGCGGTGCTACGTATGCAATAAGACGTGGGTCACCCACCGCCTCCTCATGAGCAATCACAACGGCTTCGCGCACCAACTCGTGTTGGCGGAGCACAGCCTCTATTTCGCCTGGCTCAATTCTGAAACCCCGAATCTTTATCTGGTAATCGAAGCGCCCCAGGTATTTGATATCTCCATCGGCGAGGTACCGAGCCATATCGCCAGTTTTGTACAGTCGCTGTCCCTCGCGATAAGGATCAGGAACAAACTTCTCCGCTGTCAGATCCGGCCGATTCAAATATCCACGTGCAACACCTTTTCCGCCAATGTGTAGCTCGCCGGCTACGCCAACAGGTACCGCGCGCATTTGACGATCCAGTATGTAGATTTGCGTATTGGCGATCGGTTTACCGATTGTCATTTCTTCGACCGACGACGAGACACATTTGATACTTGACCAAATCGTTGTCTCGGTGGGCCCATACAGATTCCAAAGTTCAGCGCTTCTTTCCAACAATTGATTCGCCAAATCTCGCGACAGTGCTTCACCACCACAAAAGATCCTGAGCTTCTTATTTCCCTTCCAACCGGACTCAATCAGCAGTCGCCACGTAACGGGTGTGGCCTGCATTACAGTGGCTCCGTGTTGGCTCATCAACCGGCTCAAAGTCACACCATCGACAGCATCCTGCCGACGAGCAACCACTAATCGAGCACCTACAATTAACGGCAGATAAAACTCCAAGCCCGCTATATCAAATGAGAGAGTAGTAACTGATAAAAGAACGTCAGAGGGGGATATGCCGGGCCGCTCTCGCATCGATAGCAGAAAATTCGCAAGCGCGGCATGAGAAACCTGGACGCCTTTTGGCCTCCCTGTCGAGCCTGACGTATAGATCACATACGCGAGATTCTCATTTGTGACCGCGATATCAAGATTCTCCGTGCGCTCGCCGCGAATATTTTCCTGATCTGCATCGAGCGTTACGACGTTTGCCTGGTGAGCCGGCAAATCTTTGATCAGCGCCGCCATAGTGATGACTAGACCTACACGCGCATCCTGCAACATGAAGGACAGCCGTTCTTTCGGCAGTCCAGGATCCAGCGGCAGGTAAGCACCACCTGCTTTGAGTATGCCCAGCAACCCAATCACCATCTCTAAAGAGCGCTCGAGACAAATAGCCACGAGTATCTCTGGTCCAACGCCCAGCGTACGTAAGTGTGCTGCTAATTGATTTGAACGAGCGTTTAATGCCGCGTATGTCAGTTCTTGATCTTCATAGCGCACCGCAGTGGCATCCGGAGTTGATGCTGCCTGCTGCTCAAAAAGCTCCACGAGATTTCGTGGCTGTTCAAAATTAGTTTCAGTGTTGTTCCAATCAAAGAGGATTTGTCTTTGCTGTGATTCTGTCAGCAACGGCAAACGCGAAATAGCCGTGTCAGCGGCGACCGGGAGATTCTCGAACAATGTTTGAAAATGACTTAGCAAGTTCTGAACTGCGTCATCGCTATAGCGTGCAAGGTCGTAAACAATTCGAACTGTTAGTTTTCGACCGGGATTTACGAACACCGTTAATGGATAACCCGTTGTTGATCCGAACCCTCGATCATCCCGGAATTCGAGGTTATTGTTCGTTGCTCGATAATTGCTGCTCACAGGCAGGTTCTCAAAAAGCAGGATGCTCTGGAAGAGAGGTGCGCCCCGCCGCACGTCGCTCCATCCCTGAATATCGAGCAGCGAACTGTAGTCAAACTGCTGCAACTCACCGAGCTGCACTTGCAACGCATTCAGCCAGGAAAGGACCGTCTGGCTCGCCGGCAACCGCACTCTCAATGGCAGTGTATTTATAAAAAGACCCACCATCGATTCGACATCCGTTAGCCCGGCCGGACGGCCGGCAATCGTGACGCCGAATGCAATATCATCGTTACCCGTGTAATGACTGAGGAGTAAGGCCCAGGCACCCTGAACCAGCGTATTCAACGTAAGGCGGTGTTGTCTGGCAAAGTCTGACAGTTTTGCAGTAGTGGTTTCTGAAAGTTGAATTCGCTGCTCAGCGTATTGCTCTGTGGCCTGAACAACGTGATCAGTTCTTCCTCCAATTTCAAGAGACGTGGGCTCGGTGAACCCTGCGAGTGAATTCCTCCAGAAGCGCTCCGCGGTATCCCGGTCCTGCTTTGCCAACCACCTGATGTAATCAACATAGGGACGAGTAACATTGAGCCTTGGTTCCTTCCCTTCAGATAAGGAATGGTAGGCCGCAAAAAACTCTTTGAGCACCAACGCACGTGACCAACGATCCAGCACGAGGTGATGGCGGCTGAAGATGAACTTGTACTCATCGTCCGTGAATCGGAGTAGAGCTAGCCGCATGAGCGGCGCCTCACTTAAATCGAACCCCCGACTGCGATCAGCCTTGATCCACAACTGAAGTTGGAGTTCGCGCTCCGCCGGCGACAGATTGCTCCAGTCATGCGTTGTGAGTGGGACTTCCACATACCGGTAAACTGCCTGCAGGGGCTTTTCCAGATCCTCCCAAAGAAACGCTGTACGCAAGATCGAATGTCTATTCAGCACTCGCTGCCAGGCACCTTCGAACGCTCCCAGGCTGAGTTCACCCTTGATCGTAAAGAGTGACTGCTCAAAATAGACTCCCGAATCCGGCGAATAGATCGAGTGGAACAACATGCCGTGCTGCATCGGGGACAACTCATAGAGATCTTCAAGATTCTCCAACTCTTGCTTCTCTTTATTCTGCAGCGTCATTGTTTCCTTACTCGAACAGCGCGCTTAGACTCTACTTACGAATCTTAGCTAACACCTTGCTCAGCTCTTCCCTGGAGACGTTTGCGTTCGGAAAATCCGACGGCGAATAAACAGTTTCACTCACCGCTCGTGATTGCCTAATCAGCATTCGCAGTTCTTCGACGTAACGCTCGGCTACGCGCTCGATCGTCTCGCGGTGGTGAATATTCTCGCTGTAGGTCCATTCCAGCTTTAATTCACCTTCCGTTACCATGGCGATTATGTTAAGCAGGTATGCGCGTTCTGCGCGCAGACTTTGGGCCGGTCCAATCCGATGTCGCGCAACACTAAACGTTGAAGAATCGAGCAACACGCGATCGATCTGTCCTAAATAATTGAACCTGATGTCTGGTGTCAGTGCGCGAAACATCTTGCCATCATCCGAACCCCTGCTCATGTATCTCAGTAGTCCATAACCAATACCGCGGTTGGGAATGTTCCTCAGTTGTTCTTTCACTGATCGTAAAGCATCGACCTGGTTTTGCGAGTCCCGGCAATCAAGCAACACTGGAAAGATCGTCGTAAACCAACCGACCGTTCGGGAAAGATCTACTCCTTCGATGATTTCCTCACGCCCGTGTCCCTCGAGATCAACCAAAAGGGATCCTCGGCCGGTCCATCCGCCAACGGAACGAACCAGAGCCGTCAGCAGTACTTCATTGATCTGAGTGCGATAAGCCATCGGCACTCTTTGCAACAGCTCGTGTGTCTCTTCCACACCCAATGAAACGGAAACGGTGCGCGCAGAAGCAACTGTGTTCTCACCAACCGGGTCATCCACTGGCAATCGCGCCGATTCTTTGCCAGTCGCGGACCAGTACAATAGCTCTTGGTTCAGATCTTTCGATTGCGCGTGTTCTAAAAGTCGCTCAGCCCAAGTCTTAAAGGAGGTAGTTTTGGGCGGCAGAGAGGGCTTTTGGTGCTGCCTGAGTTGTTCGAACAACGTGTCTAAGTCTTCAAGGAGAATTCGCCAGGAGACACCATCAACAGCCAAATGGTGGATTACGATGAGTAAATAACCATTACGTTTCGGACCGAGATCAAATAGCGCGACCCGCATCAGCGGTCCGTTTTGAAGATTGAGGGTCGTGTGGAGTCTGGCCGCGCACTCGCTGATCACACTGCTTTGTCGTTCTTCAGCCACGGCCGAAAGATCGATTGTTTCAAACGGTGCAGTTCCATCCGGTGCGACGATAGTCTGTTCCCAGCAGTTATTACGTTTCGCAAACCGCAAACGCAGCGCGTCGTGGTGAACCAGAAGTAATTCGATTACCTTTTCAAGCGTCAACGCATCAGCCGGCTCCCTAACCTCGAGCAACATCGCCTGGTTATAGTGGTGTAGCTCAGCCTGATTAAGGTCAAAGAAGCGAGCCTGAACGGGCGTCAACGGAACCGATCCGGTCACCACTCCTTGCTCAACTTCGGTTTGAACAACGACGCCGCCAACCATCGCTAAGTCAGCAATCGTCTGATGCTGGAACAATTGGCGTGGAGTTAATTTCAGGCCGGCCTGGCTCGCCTTTGCGATAATTTGAATGCTGAGGATTGAATCTCCGCCCAGATCAAAGAAATTGTCGTACACACTTACTCGTTCGACGCCTAAAATGTTGGACCAAATTTGAGCAAGCGTCTTTTCCAGCTCATTGCGAGGCGCTATAAAATCCCTGCCGCCATCAAGCTGTGATCGATCGGGTGCCGGCAATGAGTTGCGATCAACTTTGCCGTTCCGCGTCAGCGGAAACTGACTGAGAAATACAAACCACATCGGCACCATGTAATCCGGTAATCGCTCTTTTAAAAAAGTTCGCAGTTCACTTGCGGTGAGTTTTTCCTGGCGGGCCACCACATATGCAACCAGCTGTCGGTTGCCGTGATCATCTTCTCTTGCCAACACGAGACTGTCGGTCACTGTGTCGTAATCACGCAGCGCAATTTCAATCTCCCTGGGTTCGATTCGAAACCCGTGTATCTTCAACTGGTTGTCGATGCGTCCGAGGAACTCGATTCCGCCGTCGCTCAGGTAGCGGGCTCGATCTCCGGTTTTGTATAAACGTTCACCCCTGTCACTGAAGGGATTGGGAATGAACTTTTCCGCTGTGGCGTCCGCACGACTGATGTAGCCTCGCGCCAAGCCTGCCCCACCAATGTGCAGTTCGCCGGGAGCCCCTGTGGGCACCAGCCTCAATTCTTCATCGAGAATGTACGTTTGTACGTTTCCAAGCGGGCGGCCAAGCGGCACGGTATCCGATGTCAGTTG
>JGI11615J12901_10033133_pt1 | contig 13105 bp, 17 predicted proteins | sample KanCulreferecore_FD_12901 | JGI IMG/M metagenome (IMG submission 12901)
GCATCCACCCGCTACCGCGAGGTGGTACTGACCCTATCCAAGTACGGTTCAACACAAAGATCAAAGTACAAGCTCGAAGCTCTATCTAGTCACATGCTCTTCAGAGTCCACGATTCCCACAATCGTGCAGTCAGTGGGCGTGTCTTCGCGCTTGAAAGGAAAACTTGCTTCCTTACCTCGGCACCAGAAGACGAGTTCGCCAACGCCGGCACCCACCGCATCAATAGCGACCATCGGTTTACCTGTCGAGTTTAGGTGGCGGTCGACCGTCTGAACCACGAGCAACTTTCGACCTTGCAGCGATTCATTCTTTACTGTTGCGACGACAGTTCCGATCACACGTGCGAGCTGCATTTTATGCGCCGTTTACCTCAACCGTGTCGATGACGCCGACGATCGCTGCATCAACGGGGACATCTTTCATGCCTTGCGCTAGTCGGGCGCTTGATCCGGCGACGACCAAAACACGTTCGTGGAAGCCTGCACCCACTGTATCCACTGCAACGACATAGCCTGTGGTGTCACTGCCGTCAATGTTGATAGGGCGTACTATGAGAAGCTTCTTTCCGCTTAACCGTTCGTCTTTTTGCGTCGCGACGACGGTTCCGAGGATGCGTGCGATGATCATGGACTAATCAGCGATCCAGGCCCACCGGGAGATTCTCATCGACACTGCCATGGGGGCGAGGGATGACGTGAACGCTGACTAACTCGCCAACGCGACGTGCAGCCGCTGCGCCGGCGTCAGTTGCAGCCTTAACAGCAGCAACATCGCCACGAACGATGGCGGTCACGAAGCCCGCACCGATCTTTTCGTAACCCACAAGCGTTACGTTTGCTGCTTTAACCATCGCGTCGGCCGCCTCAATCATTGCGACCAAACCTTTTGTTTCAACCATTCCGAGTGCTTCTTGCATTCAGATGCTCCTGTCCGTGAATCGTGAATCGTGAATCGTGAATCGAAGGCAGACTGTAACGAGTAACGAAGTGTCAGTCAAACGATTCACGATTATCGACTGCTTGACTCAACAGCTCTACTAACTCGTCGCGCGTGAGCGAAATCTTGTCACCGTTTTCGCTCAAGTAATTGCGCGGAGGTCGGTCGCCACTCGGACAACTCAACTGCGTCTCGTGCAAATAGCCGCAGGCCTGGCACCGTGCCGCTTCGGTTAGATATCCGGCTTTTTCACGTACATTAATTAACTTCTCGATCGCCTCAGCCGGCAGATTCTTCGATCCCCCAAGCACGCGCGCGAGGATTGCGATCTTAGCGGTGTGCTCCAATGTCTCGAGACGATCCCAGGCCTGCCACAAGTCAGCACCGTAAGCCACCGCTCCATGATTCGCCATCAAGAGCGCGTTGTGATGTTTCACCAAAGGCTGCATCTGCTGCGTGAGTTCATCCGTGGAAGGAGTTCCATACGAAGCCAGTGGAACGCATCCGAGCGTGAGTATCACCTCAGACAGGATCGGCTGATCGATTGCGAGGCCGGCAACGGCGAACGCAGTTCCATGCGGCGGATGCGCGTGACATACAGCTTTTATGTCCGGTCGTTCACGATAGATCAAGAGATGCATGGCCAACTCACTCGATGCACGTCGATCATTCAGGGGCTTGCTTTCGAGATCGGTTACCGCGATGAGGTCTTCCGTCATCCGACCTTTGCACGTCATCGTGGGCGTCGCCAATATTCGTCCATCATCGAGCCGCACACTGACATTGCCGTCGGAAGAGACAACGTAGCTGCGTTCGTACATGAGATGACAAACGCTGATTAGATCCCGTCTGGCTGTTTGCTCGTCCATCTCGATCAGATTAGTACGCAGTCTCTGTGACGATTTACCCAGGTGTTGCCGGTCCAGCGGACGCCCATGTCGTCCATGATCGTGACATCGATCGTACTGCACCCGCTTGCAAAACGATTCTCGTTATAACTGAAGTAGACATTGATCATTACCCATTGACTGACGGGCCTGCCGCCATACGTCGCAGGAGTAAAGTATGTGTGTTGGATTTGGTCAATCGCTGTTTCCGCAAGACCGAAAGGAAGCTCTTTCACAAACTTGCCCTGACTCATGAAAGGTGTGTGGTCGAGAAACTCACCATTGCCCGCAGCTGATTCAGGAACGGCGTAGGGAAGCATCGGAAACAGCGCGACCTCTTTCACTGTTCCATCGGAATCAAACAGTGCTTTCAAACGCACTGAGGCGTCGTAGAAAGTCTTCAAACCTGTGACCTTGTCAGGAAAGTCAGCGTCCGGAAGAGAGACGTCGCTAATTGGAGTATAGGCAAAGGCTGCCGAATGGCTCTTATGAGGGGTCTCACTCTTTCGGGTGATGATCTGATGCGCAACAATTCCTGTCATCAAAACCAGCGTAAGTAGGAGTTGGTGGAGTAGTCGCGGCATAATTACCTTGTGTTTAGATCTCGTTCGGTCCGTGCGATTTCCTTTTCACGTCGCGCCTGGTGAAGACGCGTAATCGCACCGGATGAAGGGCGAGCAAGGAAATACGACAAAGACTCCAACGACGTGGTCAGGTCTACTGTTTTCACTTTCACTCCACGTCGCGAATGCAACGACACAGGTGCAAAGTTGAGTACAGCCTTAATTCCTGCCGAGGTGACCAGGTTCAAGACCTTCTGCGCAGCCTTCGCCGGCACTGCAATCACCATAACATCGATGGATTCCGCTCGAATAACCTCACTTATGTTCTCGGCGTCGTGAACCGTGATTCTTGCATCGCCCAGTTTTTGTCCAATCTTCCGGGCATCGTTGTCAAAGAGGGCAACGACCGTAAAATTCGATCGGCCAAAGCCATTGTAATTCGCCAGCGCCGTGCCTAATCTTCCGGCGCCCACAATGCCGACGCGATGCGGACTGTCGAGTCCAAGAATGTTGGTGATGTGCTCGCGCAAATCATCGACGTAATAGCCGACACCACGAACCCCAAACTCGCCGAAATAACCCAGGTCCTTTCGTATTTGAGCCGAATTCAAGTTGAATTGTTCGGCGAGGGCCTGAGATGAAATGGTTTTGATTCCAGCTTCATGAAGTTCATTTAAACAGCGCAGGTAAACACTCAAGCGTGCCGTTGTTAGCTCTGATATTTTCTCGGATTTCATGGGGAGGAACCTTGTCGTCGCCAGTATAACGCCAACAGGCAGTAGTTAATAGGACCTATATGATCTATTCGACCTATATCTAGAAGATGATTTGATCCGCGGCTTATTTTGCTACAATCCGCTCACTTCTATGATCGCGCATCTCAGCGGCACTTTGTTTTCAAAACAAGCAACCTCAGTCATTGTTGACGTCGGCGGTGTGGGTTATGAAGTAACGATTCCACTATCGACGTTTTACGATCTTGAGGACACAGGCAAACCTGTGCAGTTGCGGATTTACACGCATGTTCGTGAAGACACGCTGCAGCTCTACGGCTTTAAGACCATTCGTGAACGCGAACTCTTTTTAAAAATCATTTCGGTTAGCGGCATTGGACCAAAACTGGGAATCACGCTTCTGTCTGGGATGAGTGCGGATGAATTGATTGCGGCGATCAGGACGAATGATTTAGCTAGGCTCACGTTGATTCCGGGAATCGGGAGAAAGACCGCGGAAAGACTTGTGATTGAGTTACGTGAGAAGGTTGCTGCGCTCACTTCCGCGCAGCTCGAAGATACGTTAACCATGAAAGCAGCGGCGACCGGAGAGTCGAGACAGGATGACGTCCGCGGCGATGCACTCTCCGCGCTGTTGAATCTGGGTTATCAACGGGTCTCCGCGGAGAAAGCGTTGGACAATGCGATTGCTGAAGGTGGCGAATTAACCGTAGAGACGGTGTTGCGAAGAGTTCTTCGAAAACTAGCTCGTGTCTAGTGCGAGTAGTAGCTCGGAGACCATCGAATATAGCTCCAACAAATAGCGCCGAGCGATCAACAATTGGCCTTTAAGAATGCATAAGCGGAACATTGCACTCCTAAAGGAGTGCGTGATTCGACGCGTCCGCAATCTACAACATCACACTCCTCCGGAGTGCTGCAGAGCGCAAAGTCTAAAAATGAGTAATCCAACATCCGCGCGCATGAAAGACGCATCACCCAATGACGACGATCGCCAATTCGATCTGACACTCCGCCCGACTCGTATTGAAGAATACATTGGACAGCGACAGGTCAAAGAGAATCTGCGCGTCTACATGAAGGCTGCCCTCAGAAGACGTGAAGCACTCGATCACGTTCTACTCACGGGACCTCCAGGACTCGGTAAAACAACGCTCGCAAACATCATCGCGAACGAAATGGGCGCGGAACTCCGTTCAACTGCCGGCCCCGCGATCGAGAAGGCCGGTGACATCGCGGCGCTCCTCACGAATCTGCAGGAAGGCGACGTGCTCTTTATCGATGAAATTCATCGACTGCTACCCGCTCTCGAAGAAAAGCTGTACCCGGCAATGGAGGATTACCAACTCGATCTGTTAATTGGTCAGGGTGCAGCCGCCCGTTCAATCAAACTCGAACTGCCAAAGTTCACCTTGATCGGCGCCACTACGCGAGCCGGTTTGATTACGGCCCCATTGCGAGGACGTTTCGGAATCGTCTTTCATCTCGACTTCTATCCTCACGAAGATCTCGAAGTCATCTGCAAACGCTCAGCCGATATACTCAGAGTTGAAATCGATGACGAAGGGGCAAGAGAAATTGCACGGCGGTCTCGCGGTACCCCACGCATCGTCAATCGACTCCTCAGACGTGTCCGCGATTACGCCGAGGTCGATTACGATGGCAAAATTAACCAAGAGGTCGCAGGCGACGCATTGAACCGAATGGAAGTAGATACGTATGGTTTAGATGAAATGGACCGCAAGCTCCTGCTGACGATAATCGAGAAGTTCAACGGAGGTCCCGTCGGACTCGGCACCATCTCCGCTTCAATTCACGAAGAGAAAGATTCCATCGAAGAAATCATCGAACCGTATTTGATTCAGATCGGCTTTCTCGACCGCACTCCTCGTGGGCGAATGGCGACCCACTTGGCGTATCATCACTTTGGTATCAATCTCCCAAATTTCTCCGGACCCGGACTCTTCGACCCTCGCTAAGTCACCCCGCGAGCAAGTCAATGAAACGCTTTCTGTCATTTTCGCGTCATTCTTTCGGCGTTCGAAATAGATCTCCCTGGGGTTCAATGCTTGCTCACACATTGCATCAGTTCCACGAAAACGATCTCTTCACCTCCGCAGCCGCAATGAGCTACTTCGGTCTCATGGCATTGTTCCCGACACTCTTACTATTGCTCGCCATCAGTAACAAACTCGCTGCGGGGAGTCAGATGCTGGCACACGCGGTTGAGGTGTATCCGGGTTCCGGGAAGTTTCTGCGTGAAACGATTACTTCGTTATCTCAGTTGGGTTACGGCGCGATCATAACTTGCGTTGTACTGGTTTTGTGGGCTGGCTCATGGGTCTTCGCGGTAATCGAGAGAGCGCTCAACAGAATCTGGCTTGCAACGTCGAGAACATTCCTGCACGGTCGTGCACTGACGATTGGCATGGTGGGTTTGGTTGGACTCTTGCTGGCTGCTTCAGTGGGTCTTACGTCGTTCATGCTTCAGCTGCGCGACATCGCGAGTCGGCTATCGCCGCGTCAGGTGGAGAGGTATCCGTTATTGATCTCGGTGGGCAGTGCTTTCTGGACCATATTGTTTGCCGCGTTGAGCTATCTGGTGACGGTGGCCTTGTTTGTGCTTGTGTACAGGTTCATGCCGCGCGCGCAAGTAAGCTTCAAGGACACATTGCCTGGTGCTTTTCTGGGTGGTGCGTTGTGGGAAATTGCGAAGTACATTTTCGCGTTGAGTCTCAGTTACTTTCACTACGATCAGATCTACGGTTCGGTCGGTGCAGTTGTCGCAGTTCTGACGTGGAGCTACGTCTCAAGCTTGATATTACTGTTCGGCGCGCAACTCACGGCCGTGTTCCATCGCGAACATCCTTCAGCAGTGTCCGATGGGCCGTCAGTAGTATAGGTCGAAAGGTCCTATAGGTCTTATACACTCTAACCACTAACACGCTAACCAATGCATATCTCAGAATTCGACTACGACTTACCTCAGGATCTCATCGCACAACACCCCCTATCCGAACGCGATGCCTCGCGTATGCTTGTGCTCGATCGTCAAAATGAGACCTGGCACGATTCAACTTTTCGAGACTTTGAGAATTACATTCGGCCGAACGACGTGGTCGTCGTTAACAACACACGAGTCATTCCCGCTCGATTGAAAGGACACCGCGAACTGTCCGGTGGTCGCGTTGAAGTGTTCCTCGTTCGCGAGTTGGAACCAAATCTGTGGACTGTCCTTGTTAGACCAAGTGCCCGACTTCGCACGGGCATGAGTGTTGTCTTTGGCCAGGGTCAACTCGAAGCAGTATTTCTGGATGATCCTGGCCCGGATCTCCGAACTGTGCGATTCCGCTTCGAAGGAGACCTTGACACTGTTCTTTCTGAAGTAGGTTCAACTCCACTTCCCCCTTACATCAAACGTCCTGAAGGCGCTTTGCCGGCCGATGATGCGCGTTATCAAACCGTCTACTCAAAATTCCACGGCGCAATTGCAGCACCGACGGCAGGACTCCATTTCACTGAGCAAATGCTGGCAAAGTTGAAAGAACGAAATCAGCTGGTCGAGATCACGCTCCACATCGGTTATGGAACTTTCGAGCCAGTTCGAGTGGAGGATATCAGTCAACACGAAGTCAGCAGCGAGATATTTGAAATACTTCCGGGTGCAGCTCAGCGCATCAATGACGCACGGCAAACTGGCGGGCGGGTTATCGCGGTTGGCACGACCACGACCAGGGCGCTGGAAACGGCAACTAACAACAATAAAGAAGTCGTATCCGTGACAAGTGAAGCGCGGTTGACCATCAAACCCGGTTACCAGTTTCGGGAAGTTGACGCGTTATTGACGAACTTTCACTTGCCCCGCTCTTCGCTATTGATTCTGATCAGTGCTTTTGCCGGTCGTAAGCTGGTGCTCGATGCTTACAATCATGCAGTCAGAGCGCGCTACCGCTTTTACAGTTATGGGGACTGCATGTTAATCCTGTAGCCGTTATATAAGCCGGGTGGTAAACTGAAACCCGAATTACCCACTAAGTTTTGCTATGGCCGTACTAAAGAAATTTCGCTCGCGCTGGTGGTCACAGCCAGAGGTTCCGCTTCCAACGGAGAAAAAAGAGAAAGCGAGTGCTCCTTCGTGGGGCTCTCGGTACGACGTTCGTCCGTTAACTATTTCTCAATTGGACGAATGCTGGCGCCTCGACCAACGCTGCTTTATCGATGGGGAAGCCTATAGCCGCGAAACGTTTGATTACCTGCTCACTGCGCCCGAAGCAGTGTCCTATCGCGCGGTAACACCTGGCGGAGTGATGGTTGGTTTTGTGATTGGTTTGGTTGAACCTGATCACACCGGACATGTGACGACCGTGGGCGTCTCGCCTGAGCATCGCAGGCGCAGTCTGGCACGAAGATTAATGGCGCAGGTTGAAGATGGTTTTCGTAAACGACAGGTTCGATTGGTGCGCCTGGAAGTGAGAGCCGTCAACGTACCCGCACAGAAACTGTACGAGAGTCTCGGCTATTCAATCACTCAGCGATTACCTCGGTACTACTCAAACGGAGGCGACGGACTTTTGATGCTGAAGTCGCTGGTTTAGCCCTTCCGCAACTCCGTTAATACCTGCTTAGCAACTGCCTTCAAAGTGTCAAATACACCCGCTCCCGTTGAAGCTACCGCTTCGATTACGGGTTCGCCTTTTCTCTGTAGCTCCACGGTTAAGTCGTCAACGGCAATGACATTGCGCAAATCGCGCTTGTTCAGTTGCAACACGTAAGGGATCTTCATCAGGTCGTAGCCCTGCGACTTAAGGTTCTCTTCCAGGTTGTAGAGCGACTCGATGTTGGCATCCATTCGCTCTTCCTGAGAGTCAGCAACAAAAACAACACCATCAACACCCTTCAAAATGAGTTTACGAGAAGCGTCGTAGAAGACCTGTCCCGGAACGGTGTAAAGATGGAAGCGGGTCTTAAATCCGCGCACGGTACCCAATTCGAGCGGCATGAAATCGAAAAACAGCGTACGGTCGGTTTCCGTTGCCAGACTTATCAACTTTCCCCTGGCCTGTGGAGCGGTGGAGTCAAAAATGTACTGCAGGTTTGTGGTTTTTCCGCACAAACCCGGACCGTAGTAAACGATCTTGCAATTAATCTCTCTCGAGGCGTAGTTGATAAAAGTCATAGGGCGTACTTGTCAGCTGAAAAGGCTATCGATGTCCTCGTCCGTGATACCCGCGAACGGTGAATCGAGGTCGTCATAGTCGCTATTGGTAATCTCATCAAACATGGTTGCTAGTTGATTCGACACTTGCTTGCTTCGGAGTTTGACGAGGCCCAAACTGGATCGGTCGTCGAAAACGACGACGAGCAGGAGTCGGCCAATAACCGAGATGTGAATGCTTTCTTTCTCACCCTCATGGGAAAGAGTTGGAAACTCCTTTTCCCCAATGAGAGCCGCCATTCCTCCAGTAGCCGCAACGTTACCGGCGGCTAAGGATGCGAGACTGGTTGTGTCAAGATTTCCCACTTCACCAAGTGAGGCGATTTCCTGACCGTCCTTATCAACTAGAAACACCACCTTCGCTGACGCGTCCATTCGTAACCTGGCCAGGACGGCTTTTATTTGGTGGTATTGCTGCTCACGCAACAGGATTGGGGTGTCTGCCATTGTTACGACTCGTATTTGAAGGCCGGGGCGGGAAGTCTAATTTGGAGAGTGAACCCGAAACGCAGCTCGTGGTCGCAAATTTTGAAACTACAAGAGGTTATTACTTCGGCTGGGGCGGCCTTGAGATGCAAACAGCGCGCACCCCTTGGTCAACACGCAATGTAGCATAGCAAACAATGACCAGCAAGTGTTTTTCTTTGTTTACACTCGGAGCATCGAAGGTGGCTCGATCCAGGTGGGTTAAAGCGCCCGCAAGTAGTTGTCTCAATTGATTTAGTGGTGAACCTATGTTAAGCTGCGCGCCGATCCTGCGGCTGCTCAGACCTCCTGAGCAGCCTTTTGAGATTAAACGTCATGTCCAGCAGTCTTACAAAAGGCTTGCGACGATCAACTTCGCGATCCTCGGCAAAAAAAGCGTCCGCTAAAACCGCGAAGCGCGCAGTAAAGGCCAAGCCCGCAACCAAGCCTAAAGCCAAGAGAGCGGCTGTCAAACCGGTTGCAAAAAAGACCGCAATGAAGAGTCGACCTGCAAAGAAGGCGGTCCCAGCCAAGCGAGCAGGAAAGACAAAGAAGATCGTACAAAAGGCAGCTGCCAAAAAGACACCACCTAAGAAGGTCGCGCCGTCGAGAGTCAAAAAGACGCAGAAGGTAGCGGCAGTTCGGGCAGTGAGACCGGTTCCTCGACCGGTAGTGTCCGCTCCGCCACCACCAGCGCGACAACCTACCCAGGATGAATCAGCAGCGTTGGTAGCTTTTGAACGTGCACACAAAGAATTCGTCCGCGGACGTTTCGCCGAATCCCGAAATCAGTTCCGGATTCTGCTTGATAAGTTTTCCCAGGTCTCGGAAGTCGCGGCACGTGCTCGTACCTATCTCGCAATCTCGGAGTCCCGACTTCGTACCGAAAGTATGCTGCCCAAAGATGCGGACTCCCTTTACGACCGCGGCGTCATCGAGTTAAACCGCGGCGAATATGTGGCTGCCCAGGAGATGTTTGAACGTGCGCTCAAGCGAGAACCCGAAGCCGCGCATATCCACTATGGCTTGGCGGCAACCCGTGCACGTCTTGGTTCAATTGATCTCGCACTGGAATCCCTCCAACGCGCCGTCGACTTGCAACCAAACTTGCGTCTGCGTGCCCAGCATGATCACGACTTAAATCCGCTCCGCAACGACCCCGATTTCGATCGTTTGATCTTTAGCAGCCCTGCCTGAGTTGTCACTTGATTCAACCCGTTCTCCACGGTTCTTCTCTCTTTAATGTATGATTCCTGTGGTGTTCGCCCAGTTCGTTTACTTCTGCCCTTTGGTTCCAACACTCAATGATTAGCGGCGGTCAAAGATTAGTTGCTCTCGGCGGTGGTACTGGTCTGTCTACACTTCTTTCTGGGTTGAAACAATTGGTAGCAAAGACTGATGAACCCATTTGGATAGACACGCTCTCAGCAATAGTCACTGTCTCTGACAACGGTGGAAGCTCCGGCAGACTGCGAGACGAGTTGCAAATGCTCCCGCCTGGCGATATTCGAAATTGCATAGTCGCACTTTCTGAGGATTCAAGTCTCTTGTCGAGACTGTTTCGATATCGATTCCGGGGCGAGGGCGAGCTAGGTGGGCACAGTTTCGGGAACCTTTTTCTTGCTGCGCTAACTGAGGTCACTGGAGATTTCACCGAAGCAGTTAGACTATCGTCCGAGGTCCTGGCAAGTAAGGGGCATATCTTTCCCGCAACTATCAGTGATGTCCATTTAGTTGCCGAACTTGATGACGGATCAATCGTGCATGGCGAGACACAGATTTCCGCATCGCGAGCACCGATAAGAAAACTTCGCCTCGAACCAGAGCAATGCTTGCCGCTGCCACAAGTCTTGAAGGCTCTGCGTACGGCTGACGTTATTACCGTCGGCCCGGGGTCTTTGTACACCAGCCTTCTGCCGAACCTTTTGGTATCTCAAGTCGCCAGAGTGATCGGAGAGAGTAGGGCCACTAAGATCTTTGTGAGCAATTTAATGACTCAACCCGGGGAAACCGATGGTTATACCGCGCTCCAACATCTGGAAACACTGCGCCAATATGCGCCCCAAATCCAATTCGATTTCGTAGTGGTAAACGATCGTAGAATCAGCGAAGAACAAGCAGGGCGTTACGCTGCTGAACAGGCCTACCAGATTGGTATCGACGATCCGATCTTGAACGCGCTAGATCAAACTACAGAAGTGATGCGCGCGGATCTTCTCGATGGAGGCGAGAAAGTCAGGCACAACTCGGAGCGCCTTGCCCGCGTTGTCCTAACGTGTCGCCAACGTGCTGATTCAAGACGTCCAGTAACCGTTTGAAGACGCCTTACGGAGTTTTTGTTGCTCGAAGCGAAAGCACAATCACAACCACTCGACGTCCTGATTATGGCGGCCGGGTTGGGAACCCGGATGAAATCGAACCGCGCGAAGGTTCTTCACCAACTTGGCGGTCTTCCACTAATCATTCACGTCACTCGGATCGCGCGCAGTTTGGAACCCGAATCAATTGTCGTGGTGGTTGGACATCAGGCTGAAGAGGTCGAGAAGGTCGTACGTGAGGCGGTTGGAGATCTCGCCGCTTTTGCTCTCCAAGCCGAACAGCGCGGCACTGGCGACGCAGTCGAATCCGCTCGTCCATTTCTCGAGAACTCCGACTCCACATTGGTGCTTCTTTCCGGCGATGTCCCGATGATTAAGTCGGAGACATTGCGCAAACTCGTCCAACATCATCGAAGCACAAATTCAGATTGTTCAATCTTGACCGTACGTCTCGAAAATCCAACCGGCTATGGTCGTGTTATTCGTGATGAGAACGACGCGTTCGTTCGCATCGTCGAACAGAAAGACGCAACTGATGAAGAGCGGCAAGTCAAAGAAATCAATTCGGGGATTTATTGTTTTGACACTCGCAAACTATTCAGAGCTCTTCGCGCGGTTGAGCCTACGAATCAGCAGGGTGAGTATTACCTGACGGATGTGCCGGCAATACTTCTTGGCGAGGGTGGAGTCGTAACTTGCTTCCTGCATCCTGATGCGCGCGAAGTCTACGGTGTAAATACACGCGCTGAATTGGCTGAGTTTGAAAATCTACTCCGGCGCAACACCATTCGCGCTCTCATGGTTAACGGCGGTGTGACTTTCATTGATCCTTCACATGCGTACATAAGTGCGGATGCGAAAATCGGTTGCGATACGATCATTTACCCTGACGTAACCATCGAAGGTAATTCTGTCCTGGGTCGAAACTGTGTGATCAGGTCCGGCAGTCGGATTTCAGATTCTCGCCTGGGCGACAATGTCACTGTCAACGACCACTCCATTATTGTCGAGTCTGATATCGGATCTAACTGCTCCGTTGGACCGTTTGCCCATCTCCGCATGAACGCAAGACTGGAAGAGAAAGCAACCATCGGTAATTTCGTTGAGGTTAAGAAGTCTCACGTGGGACGTGGGACAAAAGCGATGCATCTGAGTTATCTGGGCGACGCTACGATCGGGAATGACACGAACATTGGCGCAGGCACTGTGACTTGTAACTACGACGGCGTCCGTAAGCATGAAACAGTGATCGAGGATAATGTTAAGATCGGTTCGGACACGATGTTGGTGGCGCCGGTACGAGTCGGCGCTCGTTCGGTGACCGGCGCCGGTTCAGTGGTTACTAAGGATGTCCCACCCGACTCGTTAGTTGTGGGCGTTCCGGCGGTGGTAAAGAAAACAAAGCGAAGTGAGGGGAGTTAATCGACAGGTATGTGCGGAATCGTTGGTTACGTTGGTAACAAACAGGTCGTTCCATTAATCATTGACGGTCTACGCAAACTCGAGTATCGCGGGTACGACTCCGCGGGTATCGCGGTCGTCAATGAGGACCATGATTTAGAGATACGTCGTGCCGAGGGCAAACTTCGCAATCTCGAAGAAGCGATACGCCTTAGTCCTATCGACGGGACTTACGGCATCGGTCACACCCGCTGGGCCACACATGGCCGACCGACAGAAGAGAACGCTCATCCACATCGTGATTGCACAGGACGTGTAGTCGTTGTTCACAACGGTATTATCGAAAACTACCTGCAACTAAAGGAACGCCTCCGAAAGTCTGATCACCGTTTCGTCACTGAAACTGACACGGAGATCATGGCGCATCTGATTGAGGAACACCTAAAACACGACAAGTCTTTTGAAGACGCGGTGCGATCCGCAGTGATGGAACTTCGCGGCATCTTTGCACTATCCATCATCAATGCCGACGAACCTGACACGATCATTGCTGTGCGCCAGGGTCCTCCCGTCGTGATTGGACTT
>JGI11615J12901_10014267_pt1 | contig 12989 bp, 6 predicted proteins | sample KanCulreferecore_FD_12901 | JGI IMG/M metagenome (IMG submission 12901)
CCAGCAGATGAACCAAGTCTTACGTTCCCAATGCTAAACCGGCTTGCCGCTTTTCTTCTGAGAACGAACCCCAAGATTACACGAGCGTTACGATCCACCTATGGATTTGTTTTTCTTGATGAGTTCCAAGACACAACCTTAGCACAATATGATCTTATTCGTTCTGCGTTTCTGGAATCGAAATCGGTCCTAACAGCTGTCGGTGATAGCAAACAACGAATCATGCTATGGGCGGGGGCGATGGCGGAGGTTTTCGAGACCTTTGAAACCGATTTCGGCGCGAAGCGGTATCCTCCATTAGTTAGCAATTACCGCTCGGCTCCAGAGCTGGTGGCCATACAACATGTGATTGCACAAGCTGTCGAAAGTGGCAGTACCCTCACCAAGGCGACGCGCCAATCTACTGGCACTTGTGAGATCTGGGAGTTTAGTACACCCGATGAAGAGGCTGAGAATCTGGCCACCTTTATCGAAGCCGGCCTTCGTGAAGAAAACAAAACGCATCGTGATTTTTGCATTCTGGTCCGGCAGCGAACCGGCGACATGATTGGACGGCTAAAAGACGAATTGACTCGACGCAATATCAAACTTCGGGATGAGTCAGAGCTGCAGGATCTCTTCGTGGAACCAGTAGTTCAATTCTTACTGTCCATTTTACGGTTGGCCACCAGGTCACGAGATCCTCAAGCATGGAGCAAGTTAACCCAAGACATAGCTATTCTCTATGGACTAAACGATGATGAAGATACGTCCTCGATCGATTTGGAATCACAGAAACTGCTCGATCATGCGAGACGTGAAATCAACGCAGGTCACGATATTGATTCATTATTGACTGAACTGATCGCGATGGTCGGAGATGGCCGCTTTCGATTTACCTATCTCCAGTACAGACATGGTTCCTACCTGTCCGAAGCTGTAAGTAAACTTGCCTTGGTACTGCAGGACGCATTTTCCAATGCTACAAATGCAACTGAAGCAGTGGACGCCGTTGTTGGAGTAGATGTTGTCCCGGCAATGACAATTCACAAGAGCAAAGGACTTGAATTCGACACTGTTATTTTTATGGGCTTGGAGGATTCTCAGTGGTGGAGCTTTGCAACTCAAGCAGACGAGGAGAAGCGAGGGTTCTTTGTGGCCTTTTCGCGTGCAATCGCGCACGTCTATTTTACTTTTTGCGATGTTAGAGACAGCAGGTGGGGATTGAGGGAACAAGACAAAGAGCAGATTGCCGACCTTTACGATATCTTGTCGGAGGCTGGCGTTCCGATTGTAGATCGTCGTACATATCACGAGTGATAAGAACTTTCATTGATTCTCGTCTGAACTTCCACCTGGTCCAAGGGCCCGAAGATCAAAGCACTACTAGAACGGGATAAAAGCTTTCATGCCTTCATTCAGACCAAAACAGTTGTGGAATGCCGAACCTCATACGCTAGCGAAAGTCGAAATCGTCCGTCGGTATTTGTTCTTATGGAATCTGATTCTTGGGTCTCAAAATCCTAGGTTGATCTATATAGACGGTTTTGCTGGGCCAGGAAAATATCTCAATAGCGATCAAGGGTCGCCAATTGCCGCACTGGTTGCGGCCAAGGATGCTTTATCCCAATTGGCTGCGAAGAGCAATATGATGCCAAAAGAGTGGTTTTTTTTCTTTATTGAAAGAGAGGCTGAGTTAGCTGCGATTTTGCGGGACCTTATCAATAAGACTCAATGGCCGAGCGAATTCAAAATCGACGTTCAGGTTGGGACATTTGAGCAAAAGCTGAATGTCGTACTTAGCAAAATTCGTCAACTTCCGGGCGGAATACCGCCGACCTTTGCCTTCATAGATCCATTTGGTGCCACGGGGGTTCCATTCGGACACGTGAGCGAAATACTTAAACATCGAAGCTGCGAAGTTCTTATCAACTTAGATTCTGACGGAATTGGTAGGCTCGTTGCCGCTCAGGGCATCGAAAAGAACAAAGCGCACCTCGACGACATATTTGGTGGAAACATGTGGAAGCAACGGCTTGACGCGCGGGCTCCCATACTCACGTTGTGTGCTCAGGTACTGGGGCTCTATAAGGAACGACTCCGCTCACTTAAAAGTGTAAGGTACACCTTTGCTTTTGCAATGAAGAGCAAAGTGGGAACTCTGAATTATCACCTCGTGTTTGCAAGCCAGATAGCTATTGGTCTGAAGAAGATGAAAGAAGCGATGAAGGCAGTTGACAGATCAGGATCCTATTCGTTCTCCGACGATACAATTGGGCAACAAAGATTGTGGGACTTTTCAGATCCTCAACAGTCAGCGAGTCGAATGTTGACTGAGCTAGGCGGCATCTGGCGTCCGTACAGAGATTTTGACGACTTCGCGCTTAACGAGACGCCTTTCGAGAATCCTAAATCGATGCTGAAATATCTAAAGTCTGCGGGTAAAGTGGAGACTCAATGGAACGGCACACCGTCGAGCACAGGTTTCCCAGAAGATCGAATTAGATTTATAAAGTTAACATCATGAAAGCCCTTAATCCATCAAACCTTTGGAAGAAGCGACTTGGTGATTGGGTGATTAATCCGTATGTGGGCTGCGAACATGGCTGCTTTCATTGCTATTGTCCTGCAATGCCTGGGGTGCGTTTCAACAATCACGGACATTCTCAGGCCGAATGGGGTCAATATCTATACCCCAAGACAGGAATAGTTCAAGCGCTTCGTAAACAGCTTGGGGGTTTTACACCGGACAGAGCTAAGCGCACAGATTGGGGAGACGGCTGGATATTGATGTCTTTCTTGACGGATTGCTACACCCCTTCGGAAAGCAGGGAGATGCTAACGCGTCAGTCCCTACAATTGTTGTTAGAAGCTGGACATCGCGTTCGCATACAGACTCGGTCGAGTCTAGTAGAACGGGACTTTGACGTGCTAGGGGCCTACCCTAATCAGGTTCTTCTAGGTACATCTTTGCCTCACCTTGATAATGCCCTTTCACGCGTACTCGAACCGCAAGCGTCCTCGCCCTCACGACGGCTGAGCACCCTTGAAAGAGCGCGAGACATCGGCATACCGATTTACGTTGCGGTAGCACCGTTTCTTCCCTTTCATGGCCACGAAGTGTTGGTGAATGTGGTAGACAGGATATTACAACTTGAGCCAAGGGAGGTCTTTTGTGAAGTTCTAAATCCTAAGGGTGACAACTTGTTAATGATGCGAAAAGCACTGGCTAATAATTATCCTCATTACGCAAAATGTATGAGTGCTTACTCGTCGGAAAGATGGGCTCACTTTACGTGGGAAATACTAAATTGTGGCTACAAACTATCACCGCTATTCATTCCTTGGCCTGACTCCAAAGGCGGATGGCGAAAATATCTTTCTGAATCTCAGACCTTATTCCTCCAGCTGTTTCTTCCATCAAAGCCTGACCCCAGGCTACGCACAGCTTAACATAGGCAAATCTTTGTGTTGACCAGACTACACAATTGGTCTCCGCTCAATAGACCTGACCTTGCCTTCATGGATCAATTGAGTCAGATGATTGAGCACGTTGAGAGAGCAGAACCGAGAGCGATTCCAGATTTGCGTCGTGGAAACTTGTTCTTTGTGGCCTCGGACTACAGTGGCGAACACGACGTAGCTGAATATCAGGTTCTGTCCCTACTGTTTGCAGACTTGCAACAATGTGGCGCCTGGGAGCGCCAGCGCGTTCTAGTTCGACGGAAGTATCTATCTGACGGTCGGCGAATGTCTTTCAAAAACCTTCGCGACAAAAGGAGGCGATATGCTTTAGAAGAGTTTTTGTCAGCTGCAAATAGCATCACTGGTCTAAGTCTCTCCGTCTTGATCGACAAACGAATCACTAGTCTTTTTCGGGAGTCAGGCTCGATCGATCTAAACGGTCCAGAGTTCAAGACATTTTCGCATTGGAGAGCAAAATCATTCGAGAAAATGTTGAGAGTCGTTCACCTAGTTAGTTTCTTCTTAGCTGGACTGTCCCGCTCTGGACAAGATGTTTTGTGGATAACTGATGAAGACGAAATAGCGGCGAATGATGATAGGCTCAGGGAGGTGACCAATCTCTTTGGAAATGTTTCAAGTCACTACCTTTCGCAGGCCATGGGACATTTCCGGTTTGGGACCACCAAGAGTGACGACGGATCCCGTCAACTTGAAGACCTAGCGTCGATACCTGATTTGGTAGCCGGAGCTCTTGCAGACGTATTACTTGCGTATCACGAGCAAGGAACAATGCCTTCGAACTCGCTATTTGTTTTTCGTCCGCAGAACCTGAAAGCGAAGACCGTGGAAATAATGAACTGGTTCTCTACAGATACAGAATCTCTTAAACGATTGGTATATGTTATCGAAGCGGATGAACACCCAAAACTTTCGATCAAGCGCCTACGACTTCATGGGAGCAATGACTCAGACTGGGTTTAACAATACGGGCTCTTGCCTGCGCTTTCTGCGAGATTGCTATTTCTGGCCATAAAATCAGACCGGCGTTTGGATCGTTGAGATCCTTACCTCACGGTCGATTTATGCACAACCAAAGCTATCACAGTTCCATCTGACCTCGCGGCACTCAAACCAACCTAAGCATCTCAATTCTCAGTTAACGTTGTTGGTATCTCGCTACGCTCTGCTTCTTAACATTGGGGTTGAACAACAGAAAGTCCATAACCGCCGTCTGAGAACGATGCTTGGCGCCGAGGATGATGATGAAGGATCAAAGGGCCGACAAATTTTGAGTTGAATAATTATGTTGGTAGCAAACTAAAATGTGTTGATAGCAAATTAAATGTTGATAGCAAATTAAAATGACAACCGAAAATCTGCGCGCTAGAGTGGCGCAGTCTCAGAAGGAGCTGCCCTCATAAAAGAAGCGGGCCGGATTGTGCTGTCACACAAAGCCGACCCTAGACCATCAACCTTCCTACGAAAGGATGAAGATCATGGCTCGTAATAGTAGCGCAACACCGCGTCAAGAAAAATCAACTCCTCGGGAAAACGAATCCGGCAACATCAACTCAACTCCTGAATCTCACATCATCGACGCTTCTCTTAAACGACGCGCTCGATTGCTCATAACCAACAGTTCAATACCAAGACAAACTCGATCCCTGATCCGTTATGCGTTGGAGATAAAAGATCCTTACTTGGCTCAGGTGGTGCGGAGGGTTGAGGCTGGCGAACTTACAATCGACTACCTGTACCTTGAGCAATCTTGAGATCAGAGATCGGAATTAAACAGATCAATTTCGCTAATAATGATGCTGATCTGCTTGTAGGGTGCGCTCTTTTGCCCTCGTCTATTACTCACATGATGAGTTGATCTATTTAAGTAGCGCGCTGCTAATTCGGATTGCGTCGATTCGTTTGGCGATCTTTAAGTTTGCGTCGGCCTGCTCTCTTCCATGGTGAATACAAACGACCGCGAAGTCGGATAGCCGGATCAGGGGTGCTCCGCTAACTCTCCAACGGTGTCGCAGTTATGAAGAAAACTCGAGTCATCGAGAATTCTTGTGACGCGACATTGATTTGAGAATGATTCGGCTCTGCCGTACGCATAGTGGGCCGAAAATAATTCATCATTAACAATGACTGGATTGGTTGCAAGCGTCAGTCGACCGAAGGTTGAACCAGAGTTGCTGTTGGCTTTGAGAATCGCATAACCAAGCTGAATACTGGATCCCAACGTTTTACATCCACGTCGTATGCAGTGCCTTGGCCCAGCGTCCGAAGCTCCCATCTTCAATGTGATCTTGGAGGGCGAACCTTGAACACAGAAATCGGCGGTAAGCAAAAAATCATTTGAAATGACAGACGCGCCGCAAAGGTGATGATCTTTCAGTATCAATTACGCCGAAGCTCATTACTGAATTTCATGGAGGAATGCAGAGCAAGAAGGAAGCCGCTAAACGGATTTAAAATCCCAAGTAAACAGAGTTTCAAATCTAAGTTCCTATACTCTGACCTGCCGCAGGAATCTTCTTTTCGTATTCTAATGCTCGTCGCTTTAAGAAAGCTGAAGTTTCTTTGAAAAATCTGACTAAGTCTTCGTTTGTACCACGGATTCTCATCATGCTGGTTACAAAACCATCGATAACGTCGGTTTGATTTTGTACTACGTTTAAGGATGCCTTCGTCGCGGTGGGCCTTTTTTCAACTGCCAGCCACCAGTCTTTTAACCTCTGAATACCTAATCGAATCGCAGCTTCCGAAATGTTACTACGTTTTAATGCTCTAGCTACGGCATGCCAAATGTCGAAGTAGTTGTTAGGGTTGGTGACCGTACGATCTAACATTAGAACGTAGCTCTGGTATAGAAGTGCCCGCATTGAGAGGAGTTCCCTTAACCTTCCTATCACAGGATTTCTTTCTAAGGCATCTTCAATTTCATCGATACCGGCGAGCAGATGACGCGAAGCCCCGATATAATCCGCCGACTTGATCGCGACGTCGCCCAGATTAATATAAGCCTCAGCACGCATTAAGACGTTTTCTTCACTCAACACATTTTCCGTTGCTGTGGATAGAATCTCCAGCACTCCGACCCAATCGCCTAACATTTTTTTCGCAGCGACCCAGAGCTGCAAGAGTTCAACACGTTGACATTTCAATTCGTAAGCCTTTCTAAACGCCGCTTCTGCGTGTCGCGCTTGTGGGGGCGATACCATTAGATAGGCCCGTCCAAGTAGACAGCGTAGGTCTGGGTGGGATGGGAACTTTTTCTTAGCCTCTTGGGCAACTTGTAGGGCGTCGGACGTTGAATTGCCTCTCCAGAGTGCCACAACTCGGTAGATGAACCTTCCGACTTCTCCATCGACATCAGGAGAGTCACGTCTCGCACGGCTGCATGCCTTTTCAATTCGCTCTGGTTGCCGGACCTTGCTCTTAATCAAATCCTTCATCAGCCGAATCCAATTAGGAACCGTTAGTCGTGCGCCTCCTTTTGACGTTTCGCCACCTGCGGACACTAGATGGTACTTACGAAGCTCCGCAAGATCATCCATGAGTAGAGTGTTACTACTGTCAGTTATTTGCTTTAGCTCCAATTGTGACGAGTCGCCTAAGATGCACATTGCATAAAGGGTACGAATTTGAGAATCACTTAGGTTGTCTAGTTCTTTTTCAAAAGCGAATGCGCGGACATCATTCCCCTCACTACCGCGCCATTTGTTCAATGCAGAACTCAGCGGTTCCCCTAATGCTATTAGGCGTAAAATGGAAGCTGCAAAACTGGGTGATCCACTAGAGACTCTATGAAACTCTTTCGTCTGAGGCGACTGAGGTTTTAACGCCCATGGTAGTCCCATGCCGGAAGCCGTCATCGCAACGTAGTCGGAAAATTCATTCAATTCGAGCCCAGTTACACGCATGACTTGTGCAGGCGCAGCGCCTAAATCAAGGCGAGCTGTTAGCAAAACGCGGGACGAGACACCCTCAGAATTTATCGCTCGCGTCATCACTTGTAACATGGTATGAAAGACATCCTGTTGCATCGCCGCCTCTAACGAATCAACGTCGTCTACAACTACCAGTGCTGGGATGACTTTAAGAGACTCAATTACTTCATCTGTTAGATCGCTTATTGACCATTCCGGATCAATCATAGACTCAGGAGAACCAAGTTCAAGTAATAAGGCTCGTAAGAGTGTCTGCGTGTCTGAAAAATCGACACGCATGGTCGGTACGTACTTACCTAGCACCGCCGTGTAGAATCTTTTTTTTGCGCTAAACCAAATTACTCGCTCGAAGCCGAATGGTGAACTCTTGGTGAGTTGTTCGGCGAATTCGCGAGCGATCGTTGTTTTACCAATCCCACCAACTCCAGCCAATAGTTTTCCCGGACTGAATCGGTCGAGCAGCCACTGCCAAAGTAACTGCAGATATTCATCGCGCCCGACAAACCGAATAAACCCAGGATCACGTGCCCTGAGATTGTTGCTGAGAGGTCTGGCCGTACTTACGAGGTCTGATTCAACAAACTTACGACGACCTTGGGAGCATAGAAACGCAAGGTCCTCCGATGTTTTTGCGGGTATGCATTCATCGCTCTGTCTAAAGTAAATATCTCCACGCAGGAAGGCACGCTTTCCAGTCGAAGAAGGCGGCGCATCTTTAGTGAACTGAAGAGGAGGACTATTGTCTGGTCTTTGTGGGATGAGTAGCAGTCCTACCTTTTTCGGTCCACCACCATTAACAGACACGTCATGCAATGCAAAAGTGCACCCAACATCCTGACGGGTGAATCCTCTCATTCGCTTGTTGAACTCATCGCAATTGAACTCACCTTTAAATCCTAATAACTCGCGAGGGTTATCTTGAACACCGATCACTAGATATCCTCCGTAAGAGTTGTAAAACGAAGCGACGTCCTTCATCACTTCCGCGACTTGCGCATCGTGAGATTGCCTTTCTTCAGTAGTCGCTCTTGAACTGATTGAACTACTAGGTAACTCGAGCTTGTAGTCCCACATTTGCCTCTCAAATAACAAAGGTGTCCCGTTAGGAAGTAAGTCGTCTAATACTTGATTATCAATTCTTTCATTCTTAATCGCTGAATATAAGCGACGGCGTAAAGTAAACGGACTCTCTTGATTAAAAAGATTTTCCTTTTGCATAGCGGTAAAAACCCTCAAGTTTTTTAACTGTTCAGATCTGCGTGACGTCGCTATCTAATGTTCTTGATCAGAAACGTTTTAATTACCTCGCCAATTTGATTTTGCCTATGGTGATCGTCAGGAAATACTTCTGGGTGAATGAGGACTCTTAGGCGTTTCAAGTAATTAATGAAACTATCGTTTACGCCCTTAATTATTCCAGACATATTCAAGAGGCTTTCAGTGCTTCCATCGGCTCTTATAACAACGATGTCGTCACCTAACTTATTCGCGTCCGGTTCGTTGGGTATATCAATGAGAACCGGGGTAATTTCCCCTGTTGTGGTTGTCTTGTCTAATAGGCCCCTTATAGCCCCTTCCACGTCAGATGCCAGTGTCTTCAGCTCATTATGATCCTTCCCACTTATTCTGCGGCAGGCCACATTGAGCTGAGCATCTTCAATCGGACTAACCTCTAGTGCAATCTTGAAAAGCGATTGTGCATCCCGATGGATTAGCGAAACCAAATCAGACAGATCCTTCCTTCCAACTTTTTCAGCTTCACCCTGAAAGAACGCCAGTAACTCATGTTCGGAGGATCGAAAAGTTTTATCCCACATTTGGCTCAGAAAATCATCGTGATCAGAAAGCTCCATTATCAGATGACGCACCATGGCTACGAAACTTCGATTAGGCCGATTCCAATAAACCCTACTGAATAACCAGTAGCGTAGCGAAATAATCTGTTCGGCGATGGCTACGCCAGTTATCCGAAGTGCCAATCGATGATTAAGGATGGTGAGGTGCGGCAATAATTCGTCAGTGTCAAATGCGTCACCTTGAACTAGGCCGGTATGTAGGGAGTCTCGCCGAACGAAATCGACTACTCTCGCATCAAGAGAACAATTTAGTAATGAATGTATTAACTGATCCTCATTGTTAAATTCTCTCGTATTCCCGATTAGAATGTTCTTCACGCATTCGATATGGACAATTGGAAAATGAAGAGCCAATAGATCTGGTATAGTTTGGCCTCGCCTATTTTTCATCTGGAATATTTGCTCAAGCATCGTGCCCCTAGAGAAGACCGCAAGTTTCTCGCGATGTTTGCCTTTGATCTCGTGAATTATGCTTGAAAATGGAAACCTAGTGATGCTGGACAAAAGGGCACAAATTAGAGCCGTCTCAATTTTTTCCGTTGTCAAGTGCTCTAGGAATTCCTCCTGATCCAGTAGGGCGATGAGATACCTTCGCGTGGTCTCCATAACACCAAGGCTGTGCTCGTACCTCGAATGGTTGCCACCCGGAAAAACTTGGTTCGCAGAGGTGAGCTGGGGTACTCTCGCAAGACGCAACACTGCCGGATGCCGTATCAGCCGCCGAATTCGATCTGACGTAACAAGCGGTTCTACGGGGATTAGCATTCTTGCCTTTCCAGCAAGACTCGACGAAAGTTCTGGCACCGCCGCAATTTCTCTATGAATAGGTAAGAGGAAACTCAGACGCTCCAATAGAGAGTCGGCGGTTGCGTAACGTTGGTTCGTTTCACATTCCGTAAGAGCTGTTATCAAAGGATGTAACCACGGTACTGGGTCGGGCTGGTTGTTCTGAACGAATTCCGCTAGCTCTAGTCCGGTTTTAGCAAATGAATATAAATCCCAGTGAGGTTGTAAAGAGGAGAATTTGAACCAGTCAATTTCTTGATCAAGCAGGCGAAGCGCTTCAGGCGACATGTACTTTCTAGAACCTACGACTCTAACTGGGGTAGGCTTTCCCGCAAGATTTCGTCCAACTCCCAAATCACCAATCACCGGTGTGTTTCGTTCATTCATCTTTAGAAAAACATTCTTCGGAGCTATATCGCAATGGGCGAATGCTCTTTGATGGAGGTGCTTTAGACCCGTACATATCTCTATCAAAAAATTCAGGATTGTTACCGGTTTTATTAGAATCGTATTCTGAATTTCCGCAACAGATTGATTAGCAGATCCGAGTGGAGTCTCAAGTACCTGTTTGAGGGTTGGACCATCGATGTATTCAGTTACTATGAATGGAATTTCCTGTGTTCCCGTTACGTAGATTCCAGCGTCAGTGACCTTAATTAAATTTTCGTGGCTGAAACTAGAAACATTTAGGATCTCATTGAGGAAATCCTGTTTACTGATCGGTCCGCTATATCGGTGGGGAGTTAGATCTGCGACCGCATCCTCGTACATGAAGAATTTGAGAGCGCGATGAATGAACACACCTTCATGTAACGTCTGTGCGGCAAGAAAAACGACGCCTGATCCGCCTTCACCAAGCGGTGCAATCTTTTCACCTCTCGCTTTATTGGGATTGTCTACGAGCGAATAGTTCTTTATGACTGAGCCATGGTCAAAAGATAGCAATGCGGCCCTGTTCGGGGATGTGGGCAACGAGTGCACCTCCTGGAGGCGAAGCAATCTCGACGAGACACGATTGTTCGGGGTCAAACCACCAACAGTATCGTGACCGGCTTGGGACGATGTCCGAATGGGCGATGAAGCTAGGTGATGTTTCGGAGCATCGAGGTAGTGCGTGCGAGGTCGCGCCGACTCTATTTCAGTTAGGGCAAGGACGTCAAGCGAAATCTAAGCAACCAAGTCCGGCCGCATGTTGCTCGAACACAGTCTTCATCCACTGCGGAGGGCCGCCTCGTGCGGCACCGAGCAACATCATGGGATCAGGCAGCTTATCGAACGATGTGAGCAGCGGGGAAATCGTGCAGAACCTCGTCTAAAAATATCCATTCAGAACGTGGACTAGGTGGCCCGTCTTTGAAAGCGGTGTCCTGACGCGTTAGCTCTGCGTCTCTTAGTTGCGCCGGCGCAGTTTGAAGATACGCTCGGTTGGAACGATTCGACGAAGACCAACCCAGCTACCCCGGTCTTAAAAAGTGTTAAATCTCAGATCATCCACGCTTCTCTTAAACGACGCGCTCGATTGCTCATAACCAACAGTTCAATACCAAGCCAAACTCGATCTCTGATTCGTTATGCGTTGGAGATAAGAGATCCGTACCTGGCTCAGATAGTGCGGCGGGTTGAGGCGGGTGAAATGTCAATCGACTCCATTTACCTTGAACAACCCTGAGATCCAGAGATTGCGCTATCCAGGCAGACCGAACCCTGCCGACGATAGAATGTGTCAAAGCTAATTGCGATGGCGCGTCGAGTTTCTTGCGCAGTGAGTCCTGGCAGGATCAAAAGAACCGTCGCTTGTGGGCATTCGAATAAGGTACTGGGTTTTGTTTCGCTCATGCCTTCATTCGTAGCCCAAGCGACGGATGACTCTTGCGCAACACACCTATCAAATGCTCTTTGGCAACGTGAGTATATCTTTGCGTAGTTGCTATCGATGCGTGACCGAGAAACTCCTGAACAACTCGTATGTCAACACCATTCCTCAACAGCAGAGTTGCTACGGTGTGTCGCAACATATGCGGAGTGATGTTGCGTTCGATTCCAGCGTCTTTTCACCGTATTAGACCCCTATTGCTCTGGCTCATCTGATTGATTATTTCCTTCGGGTAGTATCGCCATAACGTCTTGCAACAGCGATCCTCGTTTCTCACTTGATGAAGCGAGTGGGCCTTATGGGCATAGATTAGTCGCAAGCTTAATTCAACACCTTATGCGCAAATCTTGCCGTCTTGTCGGGTTTCGATGGCAATTCACCGGCCGACGAAATTGCTCGAATGTTTCCGTCTTATGGCTACTACAGCGGTCGCTTCGACTCGGGACGGAAAATTTCGTTGATGTGGCCGGAGATGCGGGATGACCAGTCGGTTTTGATGACTATTCTGTTCCCACCCCAATCTGCAACGCCAACTTCACGGCATCATCAAACGCCAGCTCGCGTCCCTTATTCCATTCGCGTTCGAAGTCTTCTATTGACAGAGTGCGACGGGCCGCTCCGAGATAGCGATCCAGTAACTCATCCCAGAACCGCACATGAATATCTGCTCCAAGACGATCCCATTCGGCCCTTACGGCACCGGCAAGATGCAGTGCGACTTGGGTCTCAGGAGACGGGGAGACTAGGCGAAGGGGCGAGGGGGAGAAAACCGTGTTCGCAAGACCAATTCCTGCCAGCGACATCGCTACTCCCTGCACCTCGAAACTAATCTCAACCTTGTCGCCAATCGCATTCGCAAGCGCGAGACTCTTCTGATACAGCTTTAAACTCTCCTTACAATTCCCCAAGATCAATTCACAATCCGCAAGGTAGTGCCATCCAAAATGTTCACTTCTCCTATCATTGTTACTTTCCGCAAACTCGATGATCTCCTTTGCCATCGGTTTGGCTTCGTCGGTTCGACCCAACGCAACCAACACCTGGGCCAGACCAACCTTTGCGCGGATGACAAGATGCCGA
>JGI11615J12901_10003625_pt1 | contig 12609 bp, 26 predicted proteins | sample KanCulreferecore_FD_12901 | JGI IMG/M metagenome (IMG submission 12901)
CCGCAACTAGCGGCTCTAACACAAACGATATTCGATCATTTGCCTTGAGCGGCGGCTCCGTCGGCTCCCCATCGGACGGTACCTGCGCAGCGCACACAAGTATCTTCTTCGGCCTAGCGACATTTCCCGTGACCATCTCGACGTGTCTGGCCGAACGCCAGGCCCTTTTGCTATGGTCCTTCGGCCAAAAGGACGCCGCCCTCGAACGCCTCTGCGCCATCCCCGAGGTCGCCGCCACTTCGGCCTGTCCGAAGCCCGCAGCCAAGGTTGAATAACCACCCGTGTCCACGCAGTACTACTACGTGTGGGGCGAGTGCCTCGGCTCCCGCCCTGCCCCGCTCGTCGAGGTGACTCGGGGCGGGCACCAATGGCCCATGAGCTACGCACTCGTCTGCCCCCGCTGTGGTAAACTGTGGGCTCAGATCGAATGCGACGCCGGCGGTTCGGCGGCTCCCTGGTCCCCCATCGCCGCAACGTGCAATCTCTGCGGCGGGGGCTCGTTCCTCCTCCGCTGGCTCCCCGTCTGCGGCCTGGACGTCCCCCTGAGTGCCCTTCACCACGAATTCACCTATGCACTTGCTCATTATGAAAGAACCCAAAATGAACTACGAGAAAGAAATGACCCGGGTCGCGGAGATCCTCGATGAACTATTCCCCGGACCCTTCTGCTTGATCGTATGCAAGCCCGAGGGCGTGACGGACACCGGGGAGACCGTGTCCTCCATCCATCGGATTCATAATTTCACGGATGAGGGGGATTGCTTGAGGCTGTTGGAGATTGAGGCGAAGGGGAACGCACGATGAGCACAAAGTCACCACTACCCGGAGTCAATATTATGCTCCTCGGCCCGACAGGCACAGGGAAAACTACCTCCATCGGCACCCTGGTCGACAGTGGAATCACCCCCTTTGGCCTGTTCACCGAGCCGGGGTTCGAAGTTCTCGGCGACATCCCTGCGACCAAGCTCCATTGGCGATACGTTCCACCCCTGGCCGAATCCCTCGATCGCCTCATCGAGAAGGCCACGAAGATCGCGTCTATGACCTTTAAGGCCCAGACTGAGTCCTACGACGCGAACCGGAACAAGGACAATAGATGGATCGCCCTCATGCAAGCGTTGAATAACTACACCTGCGACCGAACCGGAGAATCCTTCGGCCCCGTCCGGGAGTGGGGCACGAACCGAGCGTTAGTGCTCGACTCATTAAGCGGCATTGGCATCATGGCCATGACGATGGTGGTTGGCTCCCGCCCGGCGAAGGGCCCATCGGACTGGGGGCAGGGCCAGGACCTCATTGAGGAGTTCACGAATTGGCTCACCACGACCCTCCGCTGCCACGTCGTCCTCATAGCCCATGCAGAGCGAGAGATTGACGAGGTACTCGGCGGCTCGAACATTATGGCATCGACCCTCGGGAAGAAGCTCGCGCCGAAACTCCCTCGTTTCTTTTCGGATGTCATCCTCGCTCAACGCCAGGGGACGAAGTTCCTCTGGTCCACCGCGGCGGCGGGGGCGGATCTCAAGGCCCGCAACCTACCCGTTGCGGACGGCCTAGCGCCGAGTTTCGTTCAGATCATCGACAGCTGGAAACGACGCGGGGGAGTAATAGAATCATGAGCGCCCGAAAGTCTTGGGAACTTACTGAAACTAAGAAGAGAGGAGGAATCATAGAAACTTAATTGAACCAACGAAAGCGCGAAAGCTAAACTTACCCTAAACCAAAGGAACCTCAAATGTTTGATCCTCAGCAATTCCTGCAGTCCACATTCACCGAAGCCAATGACACTGTCTTCGAGCCGATTCCCGCCGGCGAATATTTCGCCACCATCGCGGAGATCAAACCCAACGCCGGCACCTCGAAAGACGGCAACCCCTGGACCCGCATCGACATCACCTGGTCCCTCACCGACCCGGCCCTCGCCGAACGCCTCGGCCGCACGAAGCTCACCGTTCGCCAGGGGATCATGTTGGATATCACCGACTCGGGCGGCCTCGACATGGGCAAGGGCCGGAACATTGCCCTCGGCCGCCTGCGGGATGCCCTCGGCCTCAACGTACCGGGCGAACCCTTCTCCTTCCTCATGCTCACCGGGCGTTCGGCGAAGGTGAACGTGACCCAGCGCATTTATGAGGGAAAGGTATTCAACGACATCAAAGACGTTGCCCGAGCGTAATCCTTAACTAACCTTCGGAACCGGAGCGGGACAACCGCTCCGCCTTTTCTCATGGGCTATTATATACTCTTCGGTTTCTGTTCTACCATTCTCATATTCCTCCTGCGGAATGAGCTGATCTTCCGCCATTATCTCCGTGCCATTGATCTGAGTCAAGAGAAGGGCTTTCCCCCGCCCAACGTCGGCCACTACGATACCCTCCTCTTCGACCTGACGAAGTGGACCTTCCGCCAGTGCTTTCCCGCGATCGAGGTGGGAGACGAACGATGAAACTCACCCGCGAACACTTCAGTACGCTCGGCGACTTCTCCCTCTACGAAATGGGCTATGCCCACGGCGCAAGTTGCTCCGCCTACGCCACGTTCGTCGAGTCGAGGTTCAAGACCTTTCCCTCGGACCTCGAGTCCCTCCTCCACGCGGGGATCGGCATCTCGGGGGAGGCGGGAGAGTTGCTCGACTGCTTAAAAAAGAGCTGGGTCTACGGCAAACCCATCGACGACTTGAACCTCCACGAAGAACTCGGTGACCTCTTGTTCTACATCACTGCCCTCGCCGACCTCATCGGCACGGATCTCGGGCAGCTCATGCGAGATAACATGGCGAAGTTGGAGAAACGCTACCCCTCAGGCTACACCGACGCCGACGCGCTGCGCAGGGCGGATAAAATGGGAGAACCAAAATGAACTTCTACGTACACCAGTCAGACTCTGGAAAGATCTTCGTAAAGGAGGAATCTTTCTTCCTCGAACAAGGTGGGGGTCGAGAACCTTGGGGACAGGCCTGGAAGCTCGTCCGAAACGCCGATTCAATTGAACACGCGCGAGCAATCGCGAAGTACTTCTTCGCCGGGGAGGCATGATGAACGCTAAGCGAGCCAAGCACCTTCGCCGTGCGGCACGGGAATGCTCTGAAGGAATACCCACCCGCTACGTCGCGATTCGGGGGCAGCTATTTGCGTTAGGCCAACGCGGCATCTACCGACTGCTCAAGAAAGGAACGGACCGATGAAAGGCTTTTGGTTAGCTACACCAAAAAGAGAAGGGGTATTTGAGCTTTTTCCACACTACACCGGAAAACGCGTTGACATAGTTATCAGTGTTCCCGTGGGCATTGAACACCAAATGAGGAAAAAACTCGGCAGTAGCTTGAATCGCTACAAATACTCAGAGGGGCCAAGCAAATGAAAATCCTCCCCCTATCCTCCATCACCATCCCGCCCGATCGGCAGCGGCGGGAGTTCTCGCCCGAAGCCATCGCGGAACTCAGCAATTCCATTGTCGCCAACGGCCTCCTCAGCCCCATAGTCATCCGCGAGGTCGCCGGAGTCCCGTTCCTCGTTGCGGGGGAGCGTCGCCTCCGCGCCATCCACATGCTCAATGACATCGGAGACTCGTTCCATTGCGCCGGCACCCTCATCCCGCCCAACCACGTTCCCACCCTCTCCCTCGGCGAACTCACTCCCCTCGCCGCGGAGGAGGCGGAGTATGAGGAGAACGTCCGCCGGGAAGCCCTCACCTGGCAGGAGCGAGCCGCGGCCGAGTCCCGCCTCCACTCCCTCCGCTTGCGCCAGGATCCCCAGCAGTCCGTGGCAGATACGGCGGAGGAAATCCACGGCCGCCGAGACGGCTGGTATCAGGACTCCGTCCGCAAGAATCTCATCGTCGCCCGACACCTCAATGACACTGACGTCGCCGGAGCGAAGACAGCGGACGAAGCGATCAAGATCCTCAAACGCAAGGAGTCCACCGCCCGGAACGTTGAACTCGCCGCCACGGTGGGGCTCACGTTCTCCTCGAAATCGCACTCCGTCCACAATGCCGAAGCGATCGAGTGGATGTTCAACTGCCCCGCGAACACGTTCGACGTCATCTTAACCGACCCGCCCTACGGCATGGACGCCCAGGAGTTCGGCGACGGTGCCGGGCGTCTCGGCTCATTCACCCACACCTACGACGACACGTTCGCTAACTGGCTCAAGCTCATGCTGAACTTCGCCGAGCAGGCCCACCGCATCACCAAGCCCCAGGCGCACATCTATGTCTGCTGTGATATTGATCGGTTCGGGGAGCTTCGATCTGCGTTCACCGATGCCGGGTTCTGGGTTCATCGGACGCCGATCATTAACGTGAAGAGTGCGGGGGGACGGGTACCGTGGCCCGAGCATGGCCCGCGTCGGTGCTGGGAGATGGTGATGTACGCGGTGAAGGGGAAGAAACCAGTGAACCTAATCGCGCCGGACGTAATCACTACGCGCTTGACGGAGGAGTCGTACTCTTTCGGCGCACAAAAGCCCGTCGCATTATATGTTGATTTACTCAAACGCTCTGTTCGTCCCGGTGACAAAGTATTAGACCCATTTGCTGGAACCGGGACAATCCTTCCGGCAGCGCACGAGTTAAAGTGCCTCGCGACGGCGGTGGAAATGGATGCGGAGCGGTATGGGATTTGCCTTAAACGATTGGAGGAATTAGTATGAAGATACGTAAATACGCAATTTCTATTCAGTACGGCGGTGGTATGCATTACTTCTCCACTTACTATGACGCCCTACAAGAGGCCTTAAACTCTGCTGATGCAATTCGAGGCCGATTAGAAGCAGAACATACAGCAAGGGGCCGCGGAGCTAAACCCTACATCTATGTGTGGGAGAGAGTACAATGAACACCATCTACCTCGCCTCTCCCTACACCGGCCACCTCGCTGAATGCGCAACGGCCCGCGAGGACATCCGCTTCGCCGAGGTCCGTTACGCCGCCGCAATCCTCACCTCGCGGGGGCGGCTAGTCTATTCGCCGGTGGTGATGGGCCACGTCATCTCCCGTTACATGCGAGATCACAACCTCCCACGGCCGGGGTGGGAATTCTGGATGACCTGGTCCAGGGAGATGCTCCTAATGTGTGATTCGGTTTATGTGCTGTGCACGCCGGGTTGGCGAGAATCTCGCGGGGTGGCGCAGGAGATTGAATGGGCTCGCGCCCAAGACATGCCCGTTGTATTCATTGATGAAGAAGCTAATGTGATTGAGAGGGATATTGAATGAAAATCTACATTGCTAGAAAACCAGAATCCTGCATACAGATCCAGCAGGAAGACGCCGTTATTACCCTCACCAAGAGCGAAGCCATTGACCTCGCTGTTTGGCTGGTTCACGAGACAGAAGGCGACATGGTTGGGGACTATGAAAACGGAAAGGTTGTCACCTGGAATCTGAAATCAACCTTTCTAGAGGCTTATCGAAAGTTAATGGAGACCCTGGCATGAACAGGAAAGACTTCGACGAACTAGTCAACCAAACGATCCGCGAAACTGCGCAGCTCCTCGTTGAGAAGGGCGCAGAGTATGCTGGGGGCGCGGATCGATTGGGTAATTTCAAACGCGGCGCCCAGCACATCGGCATCACACCGTTGCAAGTCGCACTGATCTACACATCTAAGCATTTCGACGCCATCTCAACCTACATTCGGAATGATGCGCAGGGGATGGAGCAGATCCTTTCCGAGCCGATTGAAGGGCGATTGAACGACTTGATAAATTATGCCATTTTAATCAAGGCCCTAATCAAGGAGCACACACAACCATGAGAATCCTCCTCCTTTGCCTCACCCTAACCGCCTGCAACCTCCCCACCGAGAACACCCTCCCCGATCGGGAATGGGCCCAGTTCGTTGAGGAGCACGATTGTTACCGAGGAATCGGCACCGTGTGGAAATGCCTCTATCCAACACCGACGTGGTGGGTGAGGGGGGACACGGAATGACCATCACTCGCTACGCGAACGTTCCGTTCGATGAACTCATCCGGCTCGCCGAAGACCGCCACGACCCCCTCATCACGGAGCTCATCCAGCGAATCGAAGCGGAGATTGGGGAGCGGCTCGAATTAGAACTCACAGATCGAGTTGAATCCTCCTATGAGGAAGGATTCAAAAACGGCTTTGCCGAAGGGCGAGAGGACACCCTCGAATCTCTCGATGGGAACCTATGCCTGAGGTGCGAGAAGTTCGTGGAGGACCTGTGACCTGCCGGCCTACTGGTCCCTGCCCAGCGCGGGTGATGATCGTAGGGGAAGCGCCCGGAGCGGAGGAGGAACGCCTCGGAGTTCCCTTTGTCGGCGCATCGGGGATGGAGTTAAATCGCATGCTTAGCGAGGCCGGACTAAACCGCTCGGACTGTTTCGTAACCAATTTGTGCCGGGTCCGCCCCCCGGGCAACGATATCACGGCGTTCATTGCCCAGACGAAAAAGGACGTCACACCGGCGCACGTTCCGCTGTTGGATAAGCGCGTCCTCCCGTGTGTCCTGGACGGCTACGACTTGCTACTCAAAGAGATCGAACTGTGCAAGCCCAAGGTCATCATCGCTCTGGGCAACTACGCCCTCTGGGCCCTCACCGGCCGCTCAGGTGTTAAGCATTGGAGAGGATCTCAGCTATTCACCGACGGCGGGATTCCCTTGATCCCAACTTACCACCCGGCGGCGATCCTGCGCAACTGGTCATGGCGTACGATCGCCGTCCACGACCTGCGCCGTGCCGCCTCGATCGCCGCCAATGGCCCGGTGCCGGAGCCAGAGCGCAGGTTCATCATCCGGCCGACGTTCGATAGGGTGATTGAGGTATTGGGAAATCTGTTGGTTTTATGCGAGCAAAACCCCAACGGGTTCATCCTCTCCCTCGACATTGAAACCGCCGGCGGCCACATTATCTGTCTCGGCATCGGTTGGTCTCGCGCCGACGCCATTTGCATTCCCTTCTCCACCGGTGCCGGGATGATCCACTACTGGCCCGCACACGAAGAGGCGCAGATCGTATGGCTGTTGTATCGGCTCCTCACCCACCCAAACGCCCGAGTAATTTGGCAGAACGGCCTCTTCGACGCACAGTACATTTTCCGCCATTGGCACTTCCTACCCCGCCACCATTTCGACAGTATGATCGGCCATCACTCTTGTTTCTCAACAACGCCGAAGTCCCTAGACTACCTCGCTTCCCTCTACAATGAACACTATGTTCAATGGAAGGGGATTGCCCGCGAATTAAACTCGCCGAAAAAGGATGATTAAAATGAGCGAAGATCTGGACAAAGTAATCCAAGCTGTTCATAGCAGCAACACAGCACAAGCTCTCCAACAGCTCAACAATGCCTACCACACCCAACTAGCCGAAGCTCTCTTAATTGCCGTTGCTAGAGCAAAAACCCTAGACGGACATTATGTCCACGTGCCCATTCCCTTTGAACTCCTCCCCTCAATTTGCCGCGCATTGGAGGAAGAGCTGAAACGAATTGGCTGGGGGCAATAATGACTTCCTCCTCCCCCTACATCTTCCCACGTTCCATAACCTTCTTCCTCATCGACGACCTGGGCGATGAAGACTACATGATCACCTGCCACCACGAAGAATTCCCCGAGATCCTCGACCAGGCGATTGAGGGGCTGGGAAGGGAACATGCGCCGAGAAAATATAAATTGAGTCGGATCGAGAGGGATGACTGACTATGAGCTTCGACGATCGATTGTGGCAGTATAATTGTTCGGATACAGTAATAACATTAGAATGTTACGAGAGGATCCAAAATAACATCGACGCCATGGGTCTCCGGGAGCCCGCGGACTTCCAGCAGGTCCTATTCAGCGCCGTCCTAGAGAGTATGCTCCGCGGCGTTCGCATCGACGTCGCCCGCCGGGGTGAGTACGAGATGCTCCTCCTCGATGAACTATCCCGTCGAGAGGCCTGGCTCACCCGCGTCCTCGGCCATCCCCTTAACCCCCGCTCGGGCAAGCAAATGCAATCCCTCTTCTACGGCGACCTCCGCCAGCGCGTCATCACGAAGCGCGCAACAGGGAATCCCACGCTCGACGACTCGGCCCTCGCCCAGCTCGGTGAACGGGAACCCCTCCTCCTGCCACTCATCCGCAAGATCCAGGAGGTCCGCTCGATCGGCGTCTTCTTGAGTACGTTTGTGCGGATGCCCCTCGACTACGACGGCCGAATGCGCACCTCCTTCAACATCGCCGGCACCGAAACCTATCGATTCTCCTCCTCCGAAAACCCCTTCGGCAACGGTGGGAACCTCGAGAACCTTCCCAAAGGTGGCACAGACGATGACTCTGACCTCGACCTCCCCAATATCCGAGCGATGTTCCTCCCCGATCTCGGCAACGATTTCTTTGACATTGACCTATCCAAAGCTGATCTGCGTATAGTATACTGGGAAGCGGATGCGAAAGAGGGGAAGGCCATGTTAAAAGAAGGCAAGGACCCGTACATTGAACTGGCCCGGGAATACTTCCGCGACCCTACAATTAACAAGTACCGCGAGGACGGTACGGATAATCCGAAGTACAAGATGTTCAAGTCTTTCGCCCACGCTACCCACTACCTCGGTAGTGCGAGGGGCATCTCCCAACGCATCGGGCTGACGGTGCATGAGACGGAGAAGACGCAAAAGTGGTACTTCGAACGCGTACCGGAAGTGCAAAAGTACCAGGAACGTGTGAAGAATGAACTCACTAAGCGCCGTTACGTGGAGAATATCTTCGGCTACCGCTGGTACTGTTTCGACCGGATCGATGATAATGCATTCCGGCAGGCCGCCGCCTATATCCCTCAAAGCTCCGTCGCCTGCCTAATTAATCGCGGCTACTACAACATCTTTAAGAATCTGCGGGAGGTTCAGGTCCTCCTCCAAGTACACGATTCCCTCGCCGGACAGTTCCCTTCCCACCTAGGCGACTGGGCGAAGCGGAGGGTTGTTGAAGAGTGTTCGATTCCCCTTCCGTATGATGATCCATTGACGATACCTGTGGGAATTGCCACGTCGCCAGTTTCCTGGGGAGCTTGCAGATGAAATTCACCATTAACCAGCGCATCCGCCACCTTCGCACCGGCACCATCTACGTCATCATCGCCACGCCGGATCAGGTCCGCTATGAGCCCCTACGCCAACGTTGCTATGCCTATGTCCCATTCCTAGTCGACACGGGCTATCGCATCTGGGTCCGGCCGGAGGTTGAGATGGAGGATGGGAGGTTTGAACCAGTGGAGGCCTTATGAAATTCCGCATTGAGGTTTTAGGTAAGGATAAAAAATGAGCCGATACTTCCCGGATTGGATTAAGGCCTTCCTCGAATACTCCTCCCACTCCGAAGCCCCAGACAAGATGCGGTTCTGGGCTGCTGCCTCAACGGTCGCCGGGGCCCTGCGCCGGAAGGTTTGGATTGATCAGGGATATTTCCAATGGTGCTGCAACATGTTCGTCATCTTCGTCGCTAAGCCCGGGATCGTCTCCAAATCCACTACGGTTGATGTAGGGATGAATCTCTTGCGGAAGGTCCCCGGCATCAAGTTCGGGCCTTCCACCGTAACCTGGCAAGCTCTCATCTCCATACTGCGGGATAGCTCAGAAGAGTTCGCCTTGCCCGGTTCCGGCGAATTTCGCAAGATGTCTGCCCTAACCATAGCATCGAGCGAATTCGGGAATCTCATCAAACCAAGAGAAGACCGGGAGATGTTAGACATCCTAATCTCCCTCTGGGACTGCCCTCTCTTATTCATGAAGACCACGAAGAAGGACGGCTCGGAGTCGATCGAATCCCCCTGGCTCAACATCATAGCCTGCACCACCCCATCGTGGATCGCCGAGAACTTCCCCCGCCACATGGTCGGCGGGGGATTCTCCTCCCGTTGCCTATTCGTCTATATAGAAGAGAAGGAAAAGTACATCGCCTACCCCGGACTCACCTCGTCAAAGCATCAAGCTCAGACGGAGAAGTTATTAATCCAAGACCTCGAACATATCTCATTAATGTTAGCGGGAGAGTATGGTATGACTCTAGAGGCAATTGACTGGGGAAAGGCATGGTATGAGGAGCATTATCGGAACCGCCCGAAGCACCTTGACGAAGCACAGTTCGGCGGCTACATTGCGAGGAAGCAAACGCACATCCACAAACTAGCGATGATCCTCTCCGCCGCGAAGCGGGACCGACTGATGATCACCCAGGAAGACCTCATGGACGCGAACCGGTACATCACGGAGCTTGAGGCCGACATGCCCCTCGTGTTCAACCTCATCGGCCGGACGGACCTCTCCCTGCAGACGGAGCGGTTCCTCGATTATGTGAAGAAGCACAAGGAGGTAGAGTACTTTGAGGCTTATCGCTACGTTCACAACTACTTCCCCGATGTGAAGCAATTCGAGCTAGTTCTCGAAGGTGCGTTGAAGGCAAAATTCATTGCCCTCTCCCACACCGGGGGGAAGACATTCATCAGGGCACTACGCTGAGGTTGAATAAACGTACTTCTGCTGCCCGGCGGAGGACTAGGCCCGGAAGCTTCCTCCCCCCGCCGTATACCCACCTGGGTATTTCTTCTACCGCCCCCCGCCAATCGCCCGCGTTGATCCGACGTCGAAGGGTCGACGCCGCTAACCGCCCCGCACCCATGTTGAACACGAAGTCAGTAATGGCGTCGAGGCGGTTCCCCCGCAATCGTGGGCACAACCTCACCACCTGTCCCCGCGCCACCGCCCAGTCCCCTTCGAATAACTCCTCCGCATGGGTTGGGGAAATGATCATCCCCTCCCGCACTCCCCATGTATGGCCATATCCGATGGTCCACAGTCCTGCCGGGCACCGATATGCCTGGCAACGCAATCCCTCGAACCGCTTCGCAATCTCTCGCCCGGTCATCAGCGTTTCTCGAACACGCGGCTGAGGAACCAGAAGTTAATCACTCCGCTCAGCATAGCCATGTCGTCCGCGCCGTAAGCGTTTTGTAGGACCTGCGGAATCGCCACCCCACTCGTATATAACACATACATGGTCGAGCCTTTTGCCCCCAGATATAACGCCAGCACGAGATACGTGATTATCGGTCGAACCGACTGCGTAATCCCGTCAATCCACGCTACGCCAGTCATCTGCCCTTGTGCCTTCACACTTTCCATCAACGCACTAAGCCCGCCGGTGATTCGCGCAGTATCTTGCTCAAGTTCCCCCACACGAATCGCCTGATCTCCTCGTTGTCGATCCGCTTCTAGTTGCTTATTAAACATCACGAGCTCGTGCCGCCGTTCATCTTTCCGGTCCATCCACCGCATCACCTCCGGTGCCAGCCTCAGCACGCCTCCAAGTATCCCACCGAATAAAGTCTCTAACATTTCACCTTCTCCTCTCGTTCTTGAGTTCCCCCCGCAGTTCCTTAATCTCCCCACGCAGGGACTTCACTTGATCCATCATCTCTGGCCAAACCATTTCACTCATCATTCGATCCTTCTCCTTCAACATCTGCACATCATCCTTCATGGCAGCGACGGTCGTCGCCAGTCCCACTACCCACGTGCCAATGAAGGATAGTCCGCCGAGGAAGAAGAGTGAAATCGCGGCCTTGGCGAGGCTGAGGATCCAGCCATTCAGCCCCTCTTTGGGATCAGACCTTCTTCTCTGAGGGGCCATCGGCCGCCTCCATCCTTGCCAACCGCCGCGCAACACGTTCTGGGGTGAAGACAATCCCACCGTGGGCTTCCACTTCTGCCCACTCCTCTTCCGGAACCTTCGGCCACGGTGCGCCCGGCACCCCGCCGCTCGGACTTCCTATGTGAGCCTCGAGCGCCTCCCGTATACCGACAAGATCATCCCCCGGACCCACCGCCACACTATGATATTGCTCCGAAATAATAACCCCATCCTCGACCAGGAGCAGGGACAACCTCACCCGTAGGTTCTTATCTCTATCCGTCCCTGTACATACTATGATTTTCTTCTCGATCACTTTGTCCTCCTCAATCCGTTAGGTAGCCTGTGTCGGTGGAGAAGATACTCCCCGACACCTGGGCATTGGTTAGGTTCGCTGTCACGTTGCTATAGATGCCGATCGTCACCCCGCTCGCCGCCTTTCCCACTGCGTAGGCGGCGATTGCTAGAGTCGTGTAACACAGAACCCCAACGTTCGCATTCGCGTTGCTGATTAAGGCAAAGGGAAGATTCCCAATCGTCGACACATTACCGTTCGCCGTCACCGGGTATTGAAACTGCCCTAGGGCCTGCACCCTACGCCCAATCTTAATGTAGTTCCCCACGACATTTACGAAGGCTAACGCCGCCCCACTTTGATCGCTTGGCGTCCACGTTCCCTCTTCATAATCGTCCAGGACATTCGCGCCCGCCGAGGGGTTCTGGGTCGCCGGGAAGCTGATCTGCCCCGCACCTGCCGCACTGATGTCGAGCAGCCCCGTGAGGGTCAGGCCGACGAAGGTCGGACTCGACGACGTAGCGATGTTTTGGGGAGTGGAGAGAGTCACGGACCCCGCACCGTTCGTCACGACGACCTGGTTTGCCGTACCAGTAAGGGTCGCCGCGACCGGCGGATTGCTCGTCGAACCGATGAGGAGCTGCCCGTTGGTCGCTGCAGCCGTGGCCGTTACGGCGCCCGT
>JGI11615J12901_10034837_pt1 | contig 12461 bp, 7 predicted proteins | sample KanCulreferecore_FD_12901 | JGI IMG/M metagenome (IMG submission 12901)
CATACAAGATCTCCTTGGATGACGGACCCGACGCTACCGCGTTTCGGTTCTGACTTCATGCCAAAGATCAAAAAGGCCAAGATCTAATTCCCGCATTCGCTGCTGCTGTGCGTCGCAATCATGCCGAAGCGGTTTTGATACTCAGTGGAGGTTAGAAAAGAGCAAACCATAGAACGTGCCGCAGCCGGATCACGCAGAGGCTTGTTTTTAAGAATATTGACCCAGAAGTTGAGTCCGCTTTCATCAGGGTCACGTCGCAAGTACCCGAAGTATTGCAGCATTACGAACGCTTCATTGTAATGAGCATCGACGACAGCGGGTTGTGACGCAACACGCGCCAGTATCGCCGCCCGTCCTGAATTCAGTCCATCGTACAGGCCAAGCAATGTTGGACGCTCCGCTTTCAGATCGACAGCGATGTTCGCAAGTAACTGATCAACAAACTCAGCAGCTTTCAACGATGCAGGATAACGACGCTGAAACTCTGGCCGCTCAACAAAAGCCAAAGCGAGGGCGATACTACTATCTTTGACTTCGCTGTTGAAGTTTCGTAGCGTGACTCGATCGCTTTCGTACTCAGCGAAGCGTGGACGTCTTCCAAGACCGCCTAAGTACAAGTCGTGAAGAAAAAGTCCAGTCGCCGACAATTCGCTTTGCATTAAGAGCAAAGTTGAAAGATCCAAACGGCGAGTCTTCAAACAATCGACGCGTGTACCACATTGATTGAACTGTGCAGTCAGTTTATCGAGTGTCGCTTGATCAGGCTCTCGCCCGAGCAGGTCGGCATAGTGTTGATTAATGAAGAACCGGTAATCATCAACGGGATTGGCGCCTGCAGTAGCCACACCAGGATCTATGGTCAGCGCGCCGGGCACAAACGCGGTCTCACCAGAGTTCGATTGGAGTTTGATTGAGTAATCGCCAAACGGCACGTTGTGCGCCGCTGTCAGGTCGAAGCTCACTACCGGGTAAGGTGTTCCTAACTGCTCACGTGTGAGGCTCGACGCGTCAACCGTGAAGTACGGCGAGTTAATGGAGATGTTGGTTCCTGGTACTTGATCGATACCCTCGCCACCCAAATAGATCTTGAACTTCTTCCCGGCGTCGAGAGGCAAAGCAACTGTAGATAGCTCTCCATTGAGTCCGATCAAACGTGGATTCAGCGCGGGGGCTGAAGCTTGCGGCGGCACCAGGTTGTAATTCAGGGTCGTCGCTAGATCAGATTTAACAACCACCTGATTCGAAATCTCAAAACTACGAAAACGTTGAGTGCTGTCTTCACGAGGAGCAACCACGATTCGATATTGACCTGGGGTCAAACCCTCGAATTTATAAGTACCATCATCATTGGTAATCCCACTTGCGACAACCCTACCCGAGCCGACGTTTTCGGCCCACACCGTGACGCCATTAAGTGGATTGAAAGAGTTTGCTACTCGGTTATCGATCAAACGCCCTTCGATGCGGCCCAATCTTTGTTTCGGACCATACAAGCTGCGAATACGTTGCCGATCGTCTTCACTTAACGTTCGTTCGGTAAGCGCCGGTAATCCGAAAGTGCCATTGAACGCCTGCCGACTTTGCATTGTTGAACCCAGGACGGGTGAGTGGTCGAGCCCTAAGAGGTGACCAATCTCATGTGTGAAGGTGGCTTCGAGATCGTATGTACCTGGTGACCCGTCAGTTGAGAATTGAAGGTCCGCACCCTCTTCAGTTTTGGGATGCGGGTTAATCGATACATCAGCTTCCGCAATCGATCCGCTTTCCGGATCGAAGAAGACGCGCGTCCGACCAGCCGTGGAGTCCGCATTGAAAGCCTGGTTCTCGAGAGTATCGGCAATCGTAATGAGACTTATTCCGTCTCCCGCCGTGGCAGGACTTACGGAGGTCGACGAAGACCAGCTAACAACAAAATTGATTCTCGCAATGCTGGACCAACGAGCGAGCGCTCGACGAGCCGCTCCCACGACATCACTTCCTGCTTTAATGTTGGTGCTCGGCGAGTTCAGCGAAGTTGAAAGCGCGACCTCAATCGTCCGGCTCGGCCATCTAATCTGTCGAACAATTTGAGCGGCCGGCTCGATTTCAGACGAATCCCTCGTCTCAAATCGTACGGGCGAACTGAGACTCGCAAACGAAGCCACTGCCAGAAAGAGAGAAAGGGGATATTGCATCAAGGTCTTCCGAGAGAGGACGCTTTGTAAACCGTTGTCAGGCGCGGGGGCGGGTATCCCGGCTAGTGGCTCATGGTATCACGCTCGAGGCTGGGAGAGGTCAGAAAATCTGTTGAGAATCAGAACGGTAGCGAAGCGACCGATTAACGTTGCCAAGTCGCTTGCATTGAGTCATGAGGTCAGCCGGTCGCTTCGGTCGCGTTCTGATTCACTATAGAAAAACCCGCCCGACCGAGGCCGAGCGGGTGGTGCACGAAGATGAATACTGCTTAGTTAATAGTGATGTGGGCTGCTGTCGCCGTTGAGCGACTGGTCGCTGTAGGCTGCCCTGCTCGCGTGAACGTGACAAGGATTGGGACATCTTGTGCGCCCGCCAAAGATGCGGGCAGAGTGAAGTTGATAATGTCGAAGCCAGGCATTTCAGGGTTCGATTTGACGAGAACAATCGCGTCTCCACTGATTACGGTGGTGCCAACTGTGACGGTGATATCTGTCTTTGTGGCGAGCCGAACCCCAGTCAGATTCAGTTCGAGCACTGTAGGAACCGTATTCCCGCTCGCGTCCGTTGAGGTGACACTGAACGGTTCACCTGAACGCGTATTTGGGTTTGTGACATTGAAAACAATTGCCCGGCCTCCTGCGTCAGTAGTGGTCGATAAAATGTCGGGTTGTCCCGGAACGATCTGAACAAAACCACGCAAGAGTGTATCTGTATTAGCGCCAGTGTCGTTGATATTGACTGCGACCGTGCCCAAGCCGGGTGGCAAGCTTACGGGCATTACAAAGTTAATTTGCTTTGAATCGCTGCCCACGAAGTACAGACCAGCTGCTGCTCCATTAACACTGAGGGAGACTCCATTTAGCTCGACTGGCAGTGCAGGGCTTCGTTTTGTTTCCGACGCACCAGCTGCGGAGGCGTCACCAGGCGCTAACGCGACAGTTGAGCGAACGATACTCAATTCACCTGGTGCCAGACCGATTGCCACGTCTGGAGATGGACTTGGAGTGGGAGTGGGAGTAGGTGTCGGACTTGGAATTGGCGTAGCAGTCGCGACCGGCATGTTGCTTGCCCCGGTAAAGAATGACAACACGGCATCAGAATGAGCTGTAATTATGGGACTGAGCAAATAAAAGATTTCACCCGACAGATCGGTGTTTCCGCCGCCGAAATCGTCAGGCAGGCCGAATGACATTCTCGTCCGCGAATCACTTGTCACTGGCCGAACAGCGGCCAGAAGTGACGAGCTAACATTAGTCATTCGTACAAACGTGTTTGAGCTGGATGCTGGTAGCTGTGTCAGGAAAATCTGTGGAGATCCCAGCGGGTTCAAACCCTGAGCAGCGTCTGCCGCGGCGGGAATGGTTCCATCGGCACGGAAGTTCAATGCCGAGGCGAAAACCAAACTAGTCGGAGTCAATGTGCCTTGATAGTCTGTGAACGTTGGAAAGCGGCCGATATCAGGGAGGCCAGTTGTTGGACGCGTTCCAACCTGGACAAAAGTGTCAGTCCCTACGTTGTAAACAAAAATGGCGAGATAAGCATTGTTAGTGTCGCTATTCGCTTTGGGATCGGTGGCCAAAGATTCAAACGCGAGATAATTGCCATCTCTGCTCAACCGGCGACCTACACTCCAGACATTCACGTTTACAGGTATCGTAGAGTTTGTTTTCGTTTTCGTAACTTGACGAATGTTGGTTAGACTCCCGCTGAAATTAGCTAAGTAGACTTCCGCATTGCCGGTATTGTTACTGTCGTTGTTGTTGCCGGCAAGATTTGCGCTCGATAAAAACGCCACCACAGATCCATTGGAGGAAAGTGATGGGTTCGACTGAAAGACAAGGCCAACGCCGGCTACTGCATCTTGAGTGTTGGTGGCCTGGGTAAACGTTGTCGTTGCGATGTTGTAAAAGAACAACTCGGGATTTCCGTCAGCGTTTCCGACGCCCGGAACCAAGTTGCGGGTCGATATAAAAGCGATGAGATTACCATCATCACTGATTGCAGGCTCGCGGTTATCGTCAGCAAAGAACGGACTGGCAGTCGAAGACCCCGCGGTTGGAAGTCGACTGGCTGGTGTATTCGTTATTTGAATGAAAGTGCCCGCAGAGAGATCTGTAAGCGCAAGATCAGTGCCCAGGGTCAGGTTCACATCGGCGACGGCAGGCACGCGATAAACCCAAAGCTCTGAATTCCCATCCTGCGCAAGCGTTCCTTCAGTGCCATCAAAGTTGCCAGGATTCGGGGCATTTGAGCTGAAGACAATCGTATACACGCGCTGGCCACTTTCCAGTTGCGGCTCCAGCGAAATCATTGGCGAACGGTTATCAATCTGAATCTTAACCAGGCTCAGGATTTCCGGAGTTGGCGTAGGTGTTGGCGTCGGCGAAGGACTGGCTGTAGGAGACGGCGATGGACTAGGGGTTGGTGATGGATTGGGAACACTCTTAGTGTTTGTGATCTGAAAGATTCTTCGTTGAGCATAATCGGCGAGGAAAATCTCTCGATTCCCATCCAGGTTGTTTCGCGATGCAGTCTTTTCAGTAGCCACGTCACCATTGGAAGTAAAGACAACGAACCGCCCGTTCGCAGTCATATCTCCCATAAAAGTACTAAACGTACCGCTGGGTGTTGAGGTCAGTTGGACTACAAATGGATCGGGCGTCGGACTCGAAGTTTGGGCCTGAATGGACTGGAGTGCGCCACTGGTGAACAAAGACAGGATGAGAGCGCACAAAAACCAGAAAGCTTGCTTCACAAATTCCTCCGAACAAAGACGCAGATACGAGCGGATTTGGTGCCCTCGGGGAGCTGAGCAGCGCGCCTACGCTTGATGATTATTATTGCCAAACCAGGCGTTAAAGAACGGCCATTTTAAGCAGAACCCATAAATCTAGCAAGCAGGCTATAATGACTGTGGCGCCCACAAGTTCTAAGAAACATTGTGGCTTATCGCAATCGTAGATGACGTTCCGGTGAACATTAGTTGCTTTGTCGGCCCTTCGATTATCGAATCCGGTTAAGTCAGCGCCTGCTCGTAGACTTCGCGAGTCAGCGCTGCCGTACGCTGCCAGGAAAACTGCTGGGAGTACTCACGACCACGGATTATGAGCGTATCACGTGCCTGGTCATCTGTTAGCAACTCGCTGAGAACCTGTGCTAATTGCCTGAAATCAGTGGATGAAACAATTCGCGCGGCACATTCTTTAGTGCTTGGGACGCGAGTGGTCACAACCGGCGCGCCACATGCCATCGCTTCCAACGGTGGCAAACCAAAGCCTTCATAAGTCGAGGGGTAAATGAATACGCGGCAGGAGGAGTAGAGCGCGCGGAGATCTTCATCTGATACAAAGCCAAGATATTTCACACGCTCGTGCGCCACGGACCGTTTTAGAACTCCTACCAATTCGTTAGACTTCCACCCAGCTTTTCCGACAACCACCAACTGCGGTCTGAGATCAGTCGTTCGCAGGAGCTCCTCAAGAGCCCGAAGCAGGATCAACAAGTTCTTTCGTGGCTCGATCGTCCCAACGAATAATAGAAACCCGTCTTCGACGTTAAGGCGTCTCCGCGTTTCGACAGTTTCTGCTAATGCCATCGGAGTAAAACTACCACGGGGTGCCAACGGAGTCGCAAACACTCTGTCCGATTCTATTTTCAGGTAATCACAAACCTCATTCTTTATAAACTCCGAAGGAGTGATGATTAGTCTCGATTTGCGAGCCATCAGAGGGATTAGCAAACGCGCGCGGGCAACGGCTCGTGGTGGGTGCGTTTCAGGATGCAGGACCAACGACAAATCATGGATAGTAACGACTGGCGGACATTGCCCGCGTAACGGCACCTCGTAATTTGTTCCGTGAAACAAATCCAGCGCGTTTCGCTTCAGGTAAGACGGCAGACCTATGGTCCACCAACTGCGCTGGAACAATCTTGGCCGCTCATGGACCAGCTTAAGATTGACAGGCTTGGTAACAGAATAAACTCCACGGTCGAACGGTAAACCTGAGATCAATTCAAACTCATCCTGCGGTACCATCGCCGCTAAGGCGCGCGCCAGCTCTAATGTGTACGTTCCGACACCGGTTCGCGATTGGGCCAGAGGGATTCCATCAAAACCTATGCGCATGAATCAATTTCGGCTCGGCCTGAGTGATCCTAGTCAAGTTGCAACAGGAGTTCTCTGAATTCGTTAGCGCGCCAACATGCTACTTCGAAAGAACTCGCAACCAGTGCGGCACAATTCTTTCCAACGCAAACACAGTGTCCACGTAAGAAAGGGAGTTGGATGACATTGCGGCTCTCAGCTTCTTGTTTGAGAGAAGCGCTGTGATGTAGTGATAGAGCAAGTCTGCCTCATTCTCGTCGTGAGGCAGCTTCCAGCATACGCTGTCAGGAAACTCTTTGTACTGGTTAACATCGCTGATGATTGTGGGCCTGCCTGCTGCCAGCGCGTGCATGAGCGTACCAGAAGCTTCTCCCATCGATGGATTTCTCAAGTTGACTACAACGTCCGACGTAAAAACTGCGCTGAAATAGTCGGCCTCAGCCAGGTACCCCGTAAATGTAATGTCTTCGCTATTGGGGCCCGACTCCACTTCGGATTGCAAGTGCCTGACGTCTGGCGCAATCTCGCCCGCAAATAACAGCCGCACAGGGTAGCCTTCAGCCACTAACCTTTTCGTCACCTCGATCTGTAAGCGCGGCAATTTGTTCTTATTGATAAACCCCAGACAGCTTATTAGAAAGTCATTCTCCTTGATCCCAAACCTTTGCTTGAATCCGGCCAGCTCATCTGTTGTCGGCATATGGTTAATTCCGGCAAAGTGAGGGATTACCTCGACGTGTTGAGAATTGGGAAACTGATTCTTAACCCATCTATGGTGAACCACGGCCTTGTTGCTTCGATTGACTATTGCATGAGACATGGGGATTGATGAGATGTTGCGGCCTAGCTTTGGCAGCAAACTATGAATCCCCGACGGGGTTGGCTGATTTCCACTGTCAGCCAGTGCCAGTTCATAAAGATGGCCGTTGGTCTGTCGATAAAATGCGTCGTGAAGAAAAGCATTCAGGTAGTAATCATGAAGAACGATCGTGCCGGGAAAGTCCCAGGCAAGCTGATATATGTTCTTGTGAAAGTCCCTATGATTGCCGAGGTGGTAGACACGTTCATGATAGTTCGTACGACGCTCGGGGAACATTGAGATTGGATACACATCGAACTCATCAGCTATGTCGCTCGCTGGTGGGGTTTTGTCGTAGAAAAGATCGATCTCTATGTGAGGGTGGAGTGCTCTTATGAGCCAAAGACTATAGTTGGCGATACCGCTTTTTTGCGGGGGAAAAGGTGAAAGCCAGGCTATCTTAGAAATTCCCATACTCATCGGATCCAACAACGTTTCAACGATCTCCTAAGTCACCTTAATTCTAAATCTCACCGTTGCTGATCCGTTGTGCTCGAACCAGCAGATGCCCTCGCTCACGAGATCGCATTCCAGAATGAAGTCGCCTGCAGAAGGGCTGGGTACCTCAGCAACAAACTCTATCGTTTCGCCAGGACCAACGTGTCGAGCCTGATCGTCTGTAAGGTTTTGCCGAAAGTAATCGAGATCTAGCAGCTTTGCGTTGTCATCGAAGAGGTGGACGCCGAAGCGTACGCCTCCAACGCGTGCTTCGCTCGGCAACCAAATTGCACTTCCGGTGTTTGTCACAACCACATTCAGTGAAACCGAATTGCCCACAGTAATCGCGGGTGAGCTCAGTTCGACCTTCAGCTCCGCCTTGAGGCCTTCGCGTTGACGACTATCAGGAGGTGTTTGCGATTCGCCTTTGTACAAGAAGAACACACGACGATGCTGCATTTCCTGTCGGGCTTCAGCGAGAAAATCTTCGCCGTCTTCGGTCCCTGTTATATAGGCATCAAAACGCTCGATTGGGACCAGAATCGGCTTGGGATTGAACAATGCCAACTTAATATCAGTAAAACCCGCCGCTTGAGCTGCAAACCAGATTTCCGACATGACAATGTCGTTCTCGATTAACTGATTGGTGCGCATCTCATACTGGGATTGAGCCGTCTTCGAGTGTTCAGGACCAGGTTCTGAAAAACCGGCAATGCCTCCAGGCTTCAACACCCGCGCCATCTCCTTTAATACCTGCGCTGGATTGGGAACATGGTGAAACGCATCCCAACAACTAATGCGATCAACCGACTCTGCCGGCAATTCCAGCTGATGGCCGTTGAATTGAACGAACTTCGGTTCGGGCTGATTGCCAGTTGGCGGATACCGTTTGTAAAGCGCCTCTCCAATTTTAAGAGCTGTAGCAGACACATCTACTGCAATGACTTGTAATCCCAGTTGACTGAGGAAGCGTGACGTCCAGCATGAGCCCGCACCGAAGTCGAGAATGGTCATGTCGGGAAGTAGCTTCAGACTGTGTACGACCTGCGCAAAGCTTGAAAGCAACTCGGGCGTTTCCGCCACGGCAGCAAACGGCTTCGCATGTAGGTAGTCCCAATTCTCCAATCTCGCGAAAAAGACCTCAGCGGTTTCACACAGGTCTTCAACTGATAATTCGGTCATCCGCTGTCGAACATCAATAAAATCTGTTTGACGCGCTTCGTCACTTTCTAGTGACTGCTCCGCTTCCCCAACATTGAGCAGATTATTAAAACCGTCGAGTGTTGCTAGCGCCGTCTTCTTCCACGTAAAGCCATTCGCATATTCGAATCTTCTTAACTTCGAATCATGATCGTTCGGCAGCTGCAAGGCGTCGTAAAGGCCATCAGACATGTTCTGCACGTCATAAGGATCGAAATAGACGCTGAAATCGCCGCCCACTTCCGGAAGAGAAGAAGTGTTCGATGCGGCCACAGGCAGTCCGCAAGCCAATCCTTCCAGCAAAGGAAGACCAAACCCCTCATACAACGATGGAAAAAAAAGGCAACGAGCTTTTTGATACAACTCAACCAACTTTTGATCGCCTACAAAACCTGTCAGAAATACCTTCTCATCCACTCCGAGTTTCCTGGCGTGATTGAGCAATCTCGTTTCGCTTGCTCTATCGCTATGGCAGACGATGCACAATTGCAGTGACGACACTTTTGGATCGTGCCCGTATGTCGAATGTAAATTCGCGAAAGCTTCCACTGCCCGGTACATGTTCTTTCTAGGATCGAAACCACCGGGATACATGACGTACTCGACGGCTGAGCTGGTATTGGGAAAGACGGCTGGTCGAAATGCACCATCCACGGCGAGCGGTGTGACAACATTCTGCTTGTGCTTAACATCAACAGTTTTTAGGAAATCCGATTTGGTATGTCGCGAGATGTGGAGAAACAGGTCGAAGTCTCTCTCAAGTTGCTTTAGCCTGTCTTTATAAACAGCCATACTCGAAACCGGCCATTGTTTAGCGTACTCTTCCTCAAACACTGTTGGGATCAGATCGAAAATGGTTACTGCATATTTGCAGTTCCCACTCCCGCGAGTCGGAAGAAAGACATTGTGCATAAGCCCGTTCGGAGTCCAATAGACGTCTATTCCTAACCTCTCAAGATCATTATTAAGCGCGTCGGAATAGCGTTGCTCGTTGTCCTCTGAATTATCGCGAGCTCTGATGTTGTAGGCCTGGTCGTTGAGAATCTGAAGTTTTCCCTGAGCCCAGGGTGATAGCACATTCAGGTGTGTACCGAGTGGACTGTGAAGAAAAAATTCGTTGACGAAGTCGTATTGCAGTACGTTCTCGAGGCAATTGACGAAATATTTGCCAATGCCCCGGCCGATCTCCGGAGTGAGCAATGTTTGTCCGTCGATGAGTATCTTCATTGATGTACGAGGCGCTACGCGGAGGCGCTACCCGTCAATTGGATGGTTGTGGCGTTGGAGTTATCAACATTGGATAATTCGTTTAGGTATCTGGTCAAAACGACGTCGAAGTTAAACTCACGAAGTAAATATTCATGGCCACTTGACGCGAGCTGTTGTCGCATCTTCTCGTCGTCGTCGAGCTGCTTCAGTGCCAGCGAAAACTCCGTGCTGTTAGAGACATAGAAACCCCCACTACATCTCCGCACATGATTTCTCGTAACTGCACAGTTTGCTGAAACCACAGCCGGCACTCCGCATAGCCAGCCTTCCATAATCACAATAGAAAAACTTTCGTTGTTCGAAAGGTTAACGACCCCTTTCGAATGTTTAATCAACTGTATTTTCTGTGCCTCTGAAACAAAGCCAAAATCGACGAAGCAATCTCGTGCGGGTATCAACGACTCGTCGCCGCTGCCAAGAAATACAAGCTTGCTGGGACGCTTAAAGTTTTTGACGTAATCGAGAAACCATTCACACAACAGATGAACGTTTTTGCCTCGTTCCTTGCGGCCCGCATAGATGAAGTAGCTATCGGGCAACGAATCTGGTCTTTTTGTAAACTCGATGTCATTGATGGCGAGTTCCACGCCAACTCCGGTTACCACGCTCTCGACGACACGTCGACCCACCCTATGGCCGTAGTTTTTGATCGTCAGCTCTTTTTCCTCGGGCGAGTTAAAGAAGATGTGGTTGGCATTCTGAAGCAGCCGTTCCGTTGCACTCCAATAAAACTGAGGCTCGTCGTGAAAACAAGGTATTAAAGAAATTCTTCCGGGGTATTTATTCACAACGGAGTGCGTTAGACCGTGGAAGTAGGGTAAGGCAATGAGTTCAAATTCCTCGTTGACGTATTCGTGAACTGCTTCTACGAGATCATTGCTGTTAATACCGAAATTGAAGAAGTCCTGTTGGTCTTGAACTGTTAGGTTTTTTTTGCGCCCCAGCTTATTGATCACGGCGTCGTAGGGTTCGCGAATTTTTCCAGTGGCAAATCTTCGGGTCTGGATCCCTTCAACTTCATAAACGCCAGGTTTGTAGTAATCATCCCACCAACTGTCATAAGGTGATTTCGAACATGTTGTAAAAACCATTGTCGCAATGCCCCGCGCATTTAGTTCGCGGGCTAGATTTCTTGCCAATAATTCAGCCCCGCCCGCGAAACCACCAAACCATGGTGTGATTATTCCAATCTTTTTATTGAACATGAGTGACGGGCAGAAGCTTCACGAGGAGGAAAGCGGCTTCGTTGCGATGATTCCATAGTCGGGAGCACTGTAAAAGAACTCGTTGAAACGTCGGATTATTTCAGTGTCGCCCTGCAGCTTCGCTTCGTCCCACGGGCGTAGCTTCAATATGTCCAGGTATTCAAAACCCCGCATCTGCAAATAGAACTGCAACGATTGGTTCGGGATCGGATTGCGGTGCGTCGGATCGGTATAAAAATTACAACTGCCAACGATAAAGTTTTCAGGATTTGGTGTTTCGAGTATGACCAGACCGCCTGGCCGCAGTACGCGGAAAATCTCATCAAACAAGCGGATTAATTCCCCGAAAGGAAGGTGCTCCACTAAATGAAAGGCACTGACACAATTCAAACTATTACTATCCGAGTTCTGCAAATACGTTGACGCGTCTGCTTCAGAGACGTTCAAACCAAGGCGCTTACATTTTTCAACGAAGATTCTGTTCCGGTCGATTCCCTGGCAACCAATACCTTCGGTGTTCAGCAACCGTAGCCACTCACCGCGTCCACAACCCAAATCCAGAACGTCGGTTGTGATTTGTGCGGCCTTTAAGAACGGAACGTAAACTTCAAGTCGATGCTGTATCTCATCTGGGTCGCCGCGAAATTGATCTTCAAACGCCGCATAGAATGGATCAAGAAGATGGTCGTTCTCCTGACGTGCCACTTGAGTGAATGAGTCAGTGGCCGCATTGCGACTGATTGCATCAAGCAAAACAGCCGTTCGGTGTTCTTGACTTCTTATGTTATTCGCTGTGTCTTGGTGCTCGACAACCAGCGCTTCCAAATCTGAGCGCAGTTGCTGTTGTCTTAAAACTGTGGCCTGTTCGGATTGACGAAAACTCTCCTGTTGCTGGACCAGTTGGCTCGTTTCTGCGGTCAGTTGCTCGATTAGTTTTGCCGACGATTGATCAAATTCGCGCGACTTTGCTAAGCCGTCTTCAACGGTTCGTCGTAGCTCGGCTTGCTGCGTAAGGAGCCGCTCGTACTGCTGGGACGATAAGTCTTGTTGTTCAGCTACCCTCCGCATGCCTTCGAGGATCTGTGCGAGCTCATCCCGCGTTTCACGTTGGAACTGATTCTGATGATCGACGATTCGTTGAAGTTGAGCACACAGATAAGACTCCAATTGGTTTTGATGATTTAAGGTAAGTGGCAGGCGCGCGACGGAC
>JGI11615J12901_10011269_pt1 | contig 12370 bp, 10 predicted proteins | sample KanCulreferecore_FD_12901 | JGI IMG/M metagenome (IMG submission 12901)
CCTTCATCGCCACTAATCTCGCGGCGGCAATTTCTTCGCGCACCGTGCTCGTTGATCTGAATCTACAGGCAGGCGATCTCCCTCTATATCTTGGCGTTGATCCCAAATACTCAATTGCTGAAATCGTTGAAAACAGATCGCGTCTCGATGATGCACTGATACAGAGCTTTGTCACCCAATGCACGCCACAACTGGCGTTGTTGGCTGCGCCAAAACAGGCTGACTCAGCTGATGAAATTGAGCCGGAGAATGTGTTTGAGGTTTTACAGCGACTGCGCGAGTCGTTCGACTATGTAGTGCTTGATCCGCAACATACATTCGACTCCATTACGCTCGCGGCGTTGGATCAGTCGGATGAGATCATTCTGGTCCTATCGCTGGACATTCCTGCCATTCGCAGCACTCAACGGTCACTAGAAATATTCGATCGCCTCGGATATCCGCGTAAGAAGATTCGAATCGTGGTGAACCGTTGGAGCAAACAAATCGATCTTGACTTGCGACAAGTGGAGAAGTATCTCGGCGAACCCGTTATCGGATTCATTCCCAGCGACTATCAAACGACAGTCAACTCGATCAACTTAGGTACTCCACTCCTCCAGTCTGATCCGAACTCAAAAATCGCGCAGGAGATCAGACGTATCGCGAAACGAATTAATGAGGGAGCTGAGGTTGTTTCGGAGGAGCAGCAGCAACCGCGTAAGAGCCTTTGGAATTCCTTTCTGAAGCGCGGTTCAACCTCTTCTCGGTTAAATCTGCAGCACCCATCTCTTGAAAAAGTTAGTTAGAACCTGACTGGACAAATAAAAAACAATGGCCCTACGAGAACGACTCATAAAAGAACCCGGACTACCCGGAGCTCAACCAAATAACAACCCGGAACACGCTCCGCATAGTTTTCAGGAAATAAAGTCTCGGTTGCATCGGACGCTGATCAACCGAATGGACTTGACGAAGCTCTCCTCGCTCACACAGGAGCAGGCCTATGCCGAAGTAAGCCGCCTGGCGGAAACGGTATTAGCTCAAGATTCGATGCCTTTATCGGTCGCCGAGCGCGAGCGCCTCGTTAATGATGTCCAACATGAACTCTTTGGTTTAGGCCCGCTCGAACCCTTGCTGGCTGATTCAACCATCTCGGACATCCTCGTAAATTCTCATCGCATGATTTACATCGAGCGAAGGGGAAAGCTGGAGCGTACAGACGTTGCCTTCAAAGATGATGAGCACCTGATGCGTGTCATTGAGCGGATCGTTTCGTCTGTTGGACGTCGAATTGATGAATCCTCACCAATGGTCGATGCGCGCCTTCAAGATGGATCTCGTGTTAACGCAATCATCCCCCCACTCTCCATTGATGGACCTGTGCTATCGATTCGTCGATTTGGCGCAGAACCATTAAAAATGGACAAACTGATCGAGTACAAAGCGCTCACCAAAGACATCGCCGAAATGCTGCAGATGTGCGTTACCGCACGGTTGAACATCTTGATTTCAGGTGGTACGGGCGCAGGCAAAACTACTCTGTTGAATGCGTTGTCTGCCTATATTCCCGAAACTGAACGTATCGTAACGATCGAAGACTCCGCCGAACTCCAACTTCAGCAACCACATGTCGTGCGTCTGGAAACTCGACCTTCCAACATCGAAGGTAAGGGCGAGGTGGCGCAAAGGGACTTAGTAAAGAACGCTTTGCGTATGCGTCCAGATCGCATTGTCATCGGCGAGGTTCGCGGCGGCGAAGCAATCGACATGTTGCAGGCTATGAACACGGGTCACGACGGAAGTCTCACAACCATTCACGCCAATACCCCGAGAGATTCATTGTCGAGGTTGGAGACGATGCTTCAGATGACGGGCATGTCTTTGTCGGAGCGGGCCATGCGCCAACAGATCGCTTCAGCTTTGGATGTTGTGCTGCAGGTTGCGCGCCTCTCAGATGGAACCAGGCGGGTAACTTCAATTTCTGAAATCACCGGAATGGAAGGTGACACTATCACAATGCAGGAAGTCTTCCATTTCGAACGCACAGGTATAAGTCCACAAGGTGAGGTCATGGGTCGCTTCCGACCCACCGGAATTCGGCCGCGATTCGCTGAAAGGCTGAAGGCTGCTGGAATGCAACTGCCTCGAGTTTTCTTCGAAGAAATGTAACGATCATGCTAATAGCCTTTCTAGTATTCATCTTCGCTTTAGTACTTGTCCTCGGAGCCTACCTGGCTGCTACGCATGGATCCGACGCCAAGCGGAGGCGCTTACAAAAGCGATTATCTGAAGCGCTGCTCCACTCTGCACACAGTGAGGACGTTGAGGTTGTGCTCGCTCGTACTGAGTTGATGAGTGAGATACCCGCAGTCAATCAAGTTCTGTTACGCGTTCAGACAGCACTGCAGCTGAAGCGACTCCTCGATCAGGCAGATCTACACATAACCCCCTCTCGGCTCGTCATGTTTTCAGCGATGGCTGGGATTTTGGCTGCGTTGGCAGTCTCCATTCTGACGATTTCTCTGCCACTGATCATTTTAGGTGGCGTCATTGCTGCTTCGTTGCCATTCCTGCATGTGTGGTGGAAACGAAAGAAGCGCTTCGATAGTTTTCTCGAGCTGCTGCCCGACGCACTTGAATTGATCAGTCGAGCGTTGGGTGCCGGGCACGCATTTTCGGAAGCCTTACTGATGGTGTCTCAGGAAATGCCTGAGCCGATCGGCGGCGAATTTCGAAAGACCTATGAAGAACAGAACTTGGGATTGTCTTTGAAATTGGCTCTTGAAAATCTGACCGAACGAATTCCGCTGTTGGATCTCCGGATGTGCGTAACTGCTGTTCTAATCCAGCGCGAGACAGGTGGAAACCTCGGAGAAATCCTCGAAAAGGTTGCCTACACTATTCGTGAGCGCTTTCGCATCATGGGCGATCTAAAGACTCTCACAACGAGTTCTCGACTTTCAGCATGGCTGCTTTGTGGGTTACCGATGTTTGTAGCCGTTGCGGTTACTTACATGAATCCTGATTACATGGCAGTGCTATGGAAAGATCCTCGCGGTCACTATCTGATCGCGGCTGCTGTGTTTATGCAGATTACCGGCATGCTAATCGTCAAGAAGATATTGAATATCAAGATCTGAGTTCCTTTTTGAGTGAATTGTGCGCTCAACAGGACCAGGAGATTTGAACTTCCGATAGAACACCAAAACGATGATTCTAATAATCGCCATCTCAACTTTCGTTTGTATCACACTCGCAATGGTCGGTGTTTATTGGTTGTTCATGCGGCCACAGAGTGCTGCTACAGAACGATTAAGAAAACTTGGTCAAAGCACCGGCAGTGCGTCCGTGGGAACTATCTCACTTGATGAAGAGAATGCCGGCGAAAAATTTGCGGAAAAAATTGCCGCACCGATAAACCGCCTGGTACCTGTTTCTGCAACCGAGGCTCAAAAAATACAAAAGAAATTGATGCAGGCAGGTTTTCGATCCCGCCACGCCCCGTTGATCTATCGCAGCATCCAGCTCCTGTCGATGGCAAGTTTTCCAGCGATCGTTGGTCTGTTCTGCGCAATCATCGCGCGTCCTCTAAGCAGCGCGGTTTTCTGGATTCTAGCCGCATTTGTCGTAGGGTTCTTTGCCCCGCGCTACATTCTTGGTCGAATGATTCGCTCTCGACAGTTAAGAGTTCGCTGGGGTCTAGCGGATGCGCTTGACCTGATGGTTATTTCCATCGAGGCAGGACTCGGTTTGAACGCAGCGATGGTCAAAGTTAGTACCGAACTCAGCAAAGTCCACATAGATATCAGTCAGGAGTTTGAGCTTGCGAACCTTGAGATTCGCGTTGGACGTGATCGAGATGAAGCATTACGGAATCTGGCAGAGCGAACCGGTGTGGACGATCTGCGCAGTCTGGTTGCGATGCTGATTCAAACAGATCGATTCGGTACCTCAATTGCGAAAGCCATTCGCGTCTTCTCGGACTCACTACGAACGAAGAGACGTCAACGCGCAGAGCAAGCGGCGCAAAAGGCAGCAGTGAAGTTACTGTTTCCATTAGCGTGTTTCCTGTTTCCTACGCTTTTTATCGCTATTCTCGGCCCCGCTCTCATTCAGTTGATGGATACGCTTGGCCATTTGTAAAGGAGTTGGAGCATGAACAAACGCAGAATCATAGCCTTTCTAATCGCATTCGTTGTGACTATAGGCGTAACCGCGATGTGGAGCGCCGCAACTATCGAGCGTGAAGGTGATCCGGACGTCAATGTGCTGGAAGACTCCGGCTCAGAAGCCGGCACCGTGCCTGAGCAGAAAAAGGATGGCAACAAAGTAGTGAAGGTCCTGACAGCTCCGTTCAAGGCTTTTGGCCGCTTGTTCAAGCACAAGGATCGGATCGAACGGATGAGTGAGAAAGATGCTGAGAAGTTCGCCACAGTGGGAGTGTCAAAAACTGAAGACGAACGTTCTCCGGTCAGCCAGGCTAATTCTTCAGGGGATGCAAGGGATCACTTAAACGCCGGACGCGAATTCTTGCTCGCGGGTCGCCTCAATGAAGCTATTACTGAACTATCTACTGCGGCTTCTCTCGATCCCAAACTGACGGAAGCGCACAACCTGCTGGGAGTTGCTTACGACAAGAAAGGCTTTGCCGATCGAGCGAAGGAGTCTTATGAGCGAGCGGTGAAATCAGATTCTGACGATCCCGAGACGCTCAATAATCTCGGCTTCTCGCTTTATCAAAACGGCAATTACCGCGCAGCAGTCGACCGCTTAAAGCGCGCGGTAAAAATTGCGCCAACCGACGAGAGAATTCTCAACAACCTGGGTTTAGCGCTGTGCCGTTTGGGAAAAGTGGAAGATGCATATAAGTACTTTTCGCGTGCTGGTGGCCCAGTCGTTGGCAGCCTGAACACAGCGAGAATGCTTGAAAGGTTCGCGCGAGAAGACGATGCCATCAAGTATTACGAAATGGCGCGCCAGGTCGACCCGAATAACACCTTCGCACTGCGAAGACTTGCCGACCTCTATAACCGCGTTGGCAGGAGTGTTGAAGCAGAGAACGCGCGCGTGGCACTCGCGTCCTTAGCACATGGATCCGGAGCGGTCGCCGGTTTGGAACGATAGTCGAAAAGGGAACTCACAATGTCGCAAACTACCATCTTGACCCGCGCTGAGATTGAGAGCATGGGACCACCTATGCCCGAAGAGTTGGCAGACACTGGCATCGCAGAAGGTTTTTTATGTGATCTGACATTGAAGCACGTAGCGATGCTGCCGGAGCCAACTACTTCGGCAGTGGCGGAACAACTTCATCTTCCTCGTACCTTAACCGAAGACTTACTTCAGAAGTTGTACCGGGAAAAGCTCATCGAGATTAAGTTGCAGAAGACGGTTGGGTCCACAAGGTATGCGATGCTCGATCACGGATGGGATCGTCTGACGAGACTCTTGCACGTTTGCGGTTATGTCGGACCGGCGCCCGTGTCGCTGAATGATTACGCGCACATGATGCGGTTGCAGTCAATTCCTTCAGATCCGGCATCGATTGAAACGGTTCGGCAGGCATTTCATGACCTGGTATTGCCAGATTCACTTTTGCAGACACTCGGGTGCGTGATCAATTCACGTCGCTCGTTGTTTCTCACTGGACTTCCGGGAACCGGCAAGACGGCCGTTGCAGAGCGAATCAACGGAGCTCTCGAAGGATCGATTTGGATACCCTACGCGATCGAGATTGATGGACAAATCATTCGAACGTTCGATTCACACTGCCACGTTCAGGCACATTCGGATTACATACCAGCTGAGTTCGATCGACGCTGGATCATGATTGAAAGGCCTCTCGTGGTTGTTGGTGGTGAGTTAACTCTCGAAAATGCAGATCTAACCTGGAGCGAGGCAGCGAAGTTCTATGAAGCGCCATTTCAAATGAAATCGAATGGCGGCACATTGGTAATTGACGACTTTGGTCGTCAAAGAGTGGCGCCTCAGGATTTGTTGAATCGATGGATTGTTCCGCTTGAACGGCGCGTTGATTACTTGGCGTTGCATACAGGAAAGAAGATCGAAGTTCCTTTCGAGCAGTTGGTTGTGTTTTCAACAAACCTCGATGAAAAGGATCTGGCTGACCAGGCCTTCCTGAGACGAATGGGGTATCGCGCTCGCGTGGAGCCACCCACTCCCGGCGCTTACGTAGAGATCTTCAAGCGTCAAGCTCACACGCGCGGAATTGTGTGTGATCATGCTGTGCTCGAACACGTTCTAGGTAAATATCGAATCGAGCGCCGGCAGATGAAGGGATGCGAGCCTCGGGATTTACTCGATCGCGCCACCGATATCTGCATGTTTGAAAAGCAAAAACTCGAACTGACGCCTCAAATAATCGATATCGCCTGGCGCAACTACTTCGGCACTTCCCACACATTCGCTCCGGTTCAAACTGCAGAGACGATGATCGAAAGAACTTTGTCAGATCCGCTGGAGTTGTAGAGAAAACGAACAATAGGTCCTATAGGTGCATAGGACCTATTTCCGTCTAATCAGGATGCGAACACTAATCCAAGTCCGATCACTGCTGATTTGCGCGGCAATTGCAATGGGGGCATCTCAGGTCGCTTCTCAAACACCGGCCCAAACCTCGGATCCGTCTGCACCAGAATCGGAACAAGTACGGCTAAAGCTCACCGATGGTACTTATCTCGTAGTGGATGATGCATGGGAAACACCGCAAGGAATTTGGTATCGACAAGGTGGCTTGAGTCACCTCGCTCCCAAAGAACGTGTGAAGTCAATAATCAGAGGTGAAGAGCCTCCGCCGAAAAGCAAACCGAAAAAACAATCGGATGATGGGCCTTTATACATGGCGCCAGTTGCTGAGCCGGAACCCGTCGAACCAAAGAGTGGTGTCTTCGAGAAGCCGGCGTGGATCTATCTAAAGGGCGGAGCCAAGGTCGAAGCGGACAGTGCTTCCGAATCTGCAGCCGGTGTTTGGTACAAACGCGGTTCAATGGACATCTTCATTGATAGAAGTCGAGTCGATCACATTGAGCTTGAAGATGTGGCGAAGGCTGATACCGGAAAGAAAGAAAGAGGTTGGAGCACTGGTAGTTCGAGGCTCGACGCATTGATTCGGCAGAACGGCATACGTCACCGTGTAGACCCGTATCTGATCTTCCTAGTGATGGAGCAAGAGTCGCATTTCAACAGTCGTGTCGTTTCTCCGAAAGGGGCTCAAGGTCTGATGCAGTTGATGCCGGGTACGGCTGCGCGGTTTGGAGTGCGTCGTTCGTTTGATCCGGCCCAGAATATTTCAGGTGGCACTCGCTATTTGCGCGAACTACTCAATCGATTCAATAACCGTGTCGACCTGGTATTAGCAAGCTACAACGCTGGCGAAGGTGCGGTGATCAAGTTTGGACATAAGGTCCCGCCGTACAAAGAGACACGCAATTACGTGAAACAGATCAGCTACCGCTACCGTCGCAACGCGGTGAAACCGAAAAAGGCTAGCTCATCAGAAGGTGGCACAACCTCAGGCGCAAAATGAATAAGAACAGGATCAAACTGACTTTACTGATGCTGCTGTTGCTCGGAGTGTCTTCGATTTCAGCCCACGCGCAGTCGCCTGATGTTCCGCTTACGAATGCAGCGGTGATTCGACTGGTGAAAGCGGGTTTCAAAGAAAAAACGATTATCGCCATTATCAACAGCAGGCCCAACCACTTTAATCTCGAGACTGACCAACTGATTCAGTTGAAGAAGAACGGCGTAAGTGAAAATGTCATACTCGCAATGCTCTCTTTCCCCCAGCTTGTCGAAGTCAACGACGACGAGTCCTGGGCCTCAGATCCATTCTTTAGAGGATCAACCGGGCAGCGCGTGGAAAGCGATCCGAAGCAGTCTTCAGATACAAGCGGAGATATTTTTGGTTCCGGCAATAGTTCCAGTTCGTCTACTCGTACGCGCGGGGGACGCGGCGGTAACCAGAACGATGGAAACATCACTGGGTCAGCAACCGTCCGAATAATTAGACCAGCGACTGAATCCGCCAATGCGTCTTTAAAACTGGAGAAAGTCAAAACACTTGATAATCAAGGTGTGATAGCTCTCGTCGATGCAGGTTTTTCAGAAGGGACAATTATCAAACGAATAGAAGACTCTCCGGTCGATTTTGATCTCTCACCCGATAAAGTGGCTGAACTTCATAAGCGTCGAGTTACCGATGCAATCATCGCTGCCATGACAGCGGCAATGGGCGATGCGCCAACAAAACAAAGTCCCCCTCAACCAGAAAGAGAGAACTAAGTGCAATGTTGCACGGACCTCTCGGAACACCAGTTCGCAGTCTGGTGTGTCTGTTTATCATTTGGCTTTTCGTCCCTGGTGTGCTCGCACAAAACGCGCAAACTCCCAAACCTTCACCGACTCCAACCGCGAAGCCCGACGATCCTGAGATCGATCCTGACGATATAATCTCGGTTAACACCAGCGAAGTCTTACTTCCGGTTACAGTGCGAAATTCTTCCGGAAGATTTGTCGAAGGCTTAAGGCGCGAAGACTTCAAAATCTTCGAAGATGGTTCGCCACAGCTTTTGAGTGACATCAGTCTGCGACAAGTCCCTGTAGACGTCGTTCTGATGGTGGATGCTTCATCATCAGCTGTTCAGAACCTCGAAGATTTCAGTACAGCAGCGGAGGGGTTTGCGTCGCATCTCGCGACGGATGATCGAGTGAGCCTGATCCAATTCGATGATCATGTTGTGTTATTACAGGATTGGACCAGAAGTTTGGTGCAACTGCGTCGCGCACTAAGACGAATCGTCCCGGGAATGTTCACCCGGTTTCATGATGCGGTCGTGCTGGCTTCGAAGGATCAGAAACCACGACCTGATGCTCGTCATGCAATCATCGTTCTGACAGATGGAATTGACAACGGTGGCTCGAGCAGTTTTCAAGTTGCATTACGGAGCGCCTTACAGTCGCAGACTGCCGTGTATGTCATCAGCAATACGGAGATTGAGCGCACCGATAAAGAACGTCAGCTGGCAATGCTGCTCTCAGGTTCAGAAGCAGCAATAAAGTTCAATCAAGTTCAAATTGAGGATTTGCGGATGGGGCTCGCAGCTCTCGATGTCAGTGAAAGGAATCTGCAAGAGTTGACCAATGCTACTGGGGGAAGACTCTACCGGCCGAAATCGTTCCATGATCTTGAAGCGATCTACGCCGAAGTGGCGAACGAGCTTAGCCATCAATATGGTCTCTATTACTCGCCGCTGAATAAGAAGCGCGATGGTCAATTTCGAAAGGTTCGCGTGGAAACTACGGACCCCTCCCACAAGGTTACGACGCGCATTGGCTATTACGCTCCAGCTCATTAGACATCCCGGACAAAATGCCACAAAACCGCGCTGCGACGTGTTGTCTGCACCATTAAGACACACGCAAAGCTTGTCCTCGTTTTCTTCCTTGCGGTCTCTCTGAGTATCTAACTGAAGAAATAATTAAACTTGGTGGTGCAGATCGATTTGGCGGCATGGCCATTGCCAAACGTTTGCTGAAAATCGGTAGGTACGGGACTGCCGACAGCATTTATTTCACAATATCAATCGCAAATTTACGGAGGAACGATGCGACCTATCAAGTACGCGGAGAGAGGTTTGACCCTGGTGGCCGGGGGGCTTTTCAATGCAATTCAGTCAGTTAATAAGTACAAGCCCAATCCGTCTTTTACCCCAAAGTGGTCAGACAAGCCGCTGCTGAAGTCATGGCAGAAAAGTAAGCCAACCTTGGGTTGGCCTCGAACGACCGATTCTCTTTGCCCCAACTGCGTTATCGAAGCCCGCGAGGAAATTCTTACCGGTAAGAAGGACGTCACTGTCCTTATTAATGAGAAGGTCGGCGAAATCAAAGCACAGATTATCGAACGCGATGGTCAAATCTGGATGATTAAGGACTGCCCGGTCCATGGCCATTTTGAAGACATGATGGCCATTGACTCTAAGTTCCTTACTCATATCGAGAAGATGTTTCCAGGACGAGACATTGACGCTCACAACGACGAGAAACTCCACAACCACGGATCCAGCACAGTTAAGTATGGTCGTGGCGCAGTGCTGACTGTCGATCTCACAAATCGGTGCAACATGATGTGCGATCCGTGCTTCATGGACGCCAACCAGGTTGGCTTTGTACACGAGCTAAGTATGGAAGAGATCAAGGAGATCCTTGATAACGCGATCACGATCAAGCCTCGTCGTCAAATGTCAGTTCAATTCTCCGGTGGTGAGCCTTCGATCTCTCCGCATTTCATCGAAGCGATCAAGTACTCACGTAAGGTTGGTTACAACAGTGTTCAGGCAGCAACAAACGGGATTGAATTTGCTAAGAGCAAAGAGTTTTGCCGTCAGGCGGCCGAAGCTGGATTGCGTTACGTTTATCTTCAGTTCGATGGAATTGGAAACGATGCGAACAGTCATCGACAGGTAGGAAACCTGTTCGACGTGAAGATGAGAGCGATTAACAATCTTCACGAAGCAGGCGTTGAAATCGTTCTGGTTACGACACTCGTCAACGGAATCAATAACGATCAGGTCGGTTCAATCATTCGCTTTGCACTGGACAATCCCAAGAAGATTGCGTTCCTTTCGTTCCAGCCTGTCTCCTTCACCGGTCGAGACGAAGAGATCACCGAACAACGTAGATTGCAGCAGCGCTATACGCTTTCGCATCTCGCTCATGACGTGAAGAACCAGGTCGGTATCACTGAACCAACCCGCGATTGGTTTCCACTTTCGTTGATGGGCGCGTTTGCGGATTTTGCGGATCTCGTGCATGGACCGGAAGCTGAATGGGGACAAGTGTCGTGCGGCTGTCACCCGAACTGTGGTGTTGGAACCGCAGTGATGATTGACAAAGAGACAAAAGAGATGCGACCAGTGCCGGAGTTTTTGAACATTCCGGGTCTGGTTAAAGACATGCAGAAAATCACCGACGCGGCACGCGGCAAGTGGATGTCGAACTTGATGATGGGTCTGGCATTGTTGAAGCATTACACTCCGTACAATGCTCCGTCACAGTTTAGTCTGTATGAGCTCTTTAAGAAGTTCGACAAGTCGTTCGGCTTGACCGGCAAGGATTACGGTAGGGTCGGTGGGGAACGAAGCACGCAAGACATCCAAAAGCGACGTTCGGACCGCTGGAACTTTCTTTTCATCGCAGGAATGTGGTTCCAGGATCTTTTCAACTACGATTTCCGGCGCACGGAAATGTGCATCATCCCGTACGGCACGCAGGAAGGTGAGATTTCATTCTGTGCATACAACACTGGAATCGGTTGGAGAAATATCATTGAGAACATGCACCAGAACGCCACGGTTGCGAAGTGGTATCAGGAACATGGTCGCCATGAGATCTTCGCCGGCGGCAAGAATGTAGAACTCGCTGACAAATCGCACGGTCTCATCCTGAACGACATCGACCTGATGCGGCCGAACAAGCCGCAGATGGAGGGACCGAAGACAGCGCACGAAGAGGCTGTGATGATGCGGAAGTTGTATCAAGAGATGGTGCTGAAGAAGCAGCTTGATGTGAAAGAAGCCGATCAGCCGGTACAGATCAAAGGCTTATCGCGAAAGAAAGAAGAACAGGCGGAAGCAGTGTTGGTGTAACCTCGAGCTTTCGAGCCGAACCCCGCGAATGATTACAAGTCGCGGGGTTTGGTGTGCCGAGGGATTTCAGATTTAAGATTTCAGATTTTTGGGTCTCTGCGGTTCGTGGCTGGCAGTCCTAAATCTGAAATCTTAAATCTGAAATCTTGAAGGCTCCCGGCTTGACCATCACCATCTTCGCCGTGTTTAATAAGATTCAACTGATCGATTTAAGAAGGAATGAACTGACGAATGGCTATAGTTACTGTTAATCAAGGTGAGTCGATTGAGAGCGCGTTGCGCCGCTTTAAGCGCAAGGTCATGACCGAGGAAATTATTAAAGACGCAAAGAAACACGCGTTCTTTATTCCTCCAGGCCAAAAAGCAAAACTCAAATCGGCACTTGCTCGCAAGCGAAATAAGAAAAAAGGTCGGATGCGAGTCCCCCGCGACTAACCCGTTACCCCAACCGAACGCGGCTCAGGCGCCGCGTTCTCATCTCACCAGACGTTTTCCATGACAACCGGTCGAGAAGTGGACGCTCCTGAGCGGGCGAGCCCCTAAACACGGTGTGTTATTGGACGCTATCCAGATGACGCGCATTTTAGTTACAAACGACGACGGCATTCATTCCGACGGTCTTCACAAGCTTGAGGAAGCTATGAAAGAGTTGGGTGACGTGTACGTTGTCGCCCCCATGACCGAAATGAGCGGCGCGTCACACAGCCTGACACTTGCCCGTC
>JGI11615J12901_10023612_pt1 | contig 12046 bp, 9 predicted proteins | sample KanCulreferecore_FD_12901 | JGI IMG/M metagenome (IMG submission 12901)
CAATCTTGAACATGTTGGGAATCATCAGAAGTAGCCCCTGGCTGGACGTGAAGGTTGTCGTCAAAGCCCCGGTTTGAAGCGTGCCGTGCACAGCACCAGCCGCTCCTCCTTCTGACTGCATTTCGCGCACGAGCGGCGTCATGCCCCAGATGTTCTTCTGATGACTGGCAGACCATGCATCAGCTGACTCGCCCATCGAAGAAGACGGCGTAATCGGATAGATCGCAATAACCTCATTGGTCTTGAATGCGACATATGCGGCGGCCTCGTTGCCGTCGATCGTTACCATGCGCTCACTCATTTGGTTCCCTCACCTCTGTGAATTCCCCGCTTCTAACAAATCGGCCGCGGACCTATTCACGATATATGGCCCGCGGCCGATTGACGCAACACCAGCGACAACAACGAAACTGAAACGCTCCTCAGTTGATCTTGACGTCAATTTGTTTCGCCTTGGCTTCTTCGCGTTTGGGCAAAGTCACTGTCAACACGCCCTCTTTGAATTCGGCGCTGATTTTTGTGGCGTCAACTGTCATCGGAACTGTGAAGCTCCTGATGAACTCACCATAGTGCCGCTCAACGCGATGGTAGTTTTCGCGATTGGTCTCTTCTTCGAATTTGCGCTCACCGCGAAGGGTTAGCACATGGTTCTCAGTAATGACCTTGACGTTCTCTTTCTTAACCTCCGGTAGTTCAAACTTGAGTACGATTTCCTTATCGGTTTCAAAGATGTCGCAGGCCGGCGTCCACGGCCTCATGGGCCAGTAGTTCTCTTCCATCGGGAGCTTCGGTCTCAGCAGGCTGAGTGGCTCTTCCAAAATGCGACTCGACTGAGAAAAGATGCCGAATGGATCCATTAGCAAGCTCCTCGAAGGTGTCATTAGATTTCCCGGTGTCATATTCATTCCTTTCTCGAGCGAAGAATGCAAACCAGCTTAATGCGCAGCTGTTTCAAGTTCTTTAATCCGAGCGCGCAACCAATCTTTCAACAGCCGTTGCGCCTTCGACTCGTTATCTTCTGCTTCCAAATCTTCGATAGTGCGGCCCGCCTGATCGAGAGGAATATGATGGCAGGGGACAGGCTCGGACTTGTGCTCCGACGACACAAAGTCGAGGAGATGACATTCAGTGCACGGATGCGCGCGATATGGATAGCCGTAGTTCAGACAGCTAAGCGAATCTTGAAAGACCGACTTAGGCAACCACGGTGTCCGTACTGAGCGACCATATCCGCCGCTCTCGATGAAGCTCAATTCCTGTTGAAGGAGTTCGAGCAGGTCGCGTTCGTCTTTGTTCGGCATGATCTATCCTCCACGCTATGAGTGATACTGAAAAATGCGTCCTAAGATCTTTCCCCTGCCGAAGAGTCGTTGAGCAATGCTCATGCCGAGGACATAATTCCGTTTTTCGGTGATTTAGTTGAGGAAAAGCGTGGTAATGGGCGAATTCTCGCAAAACGCGGTGCGGTTTTCCGCAAGACTCAAAACTAGAGCTGGCCATCGGAAATGCGCAGTACTAGAAAGAAAGAGCAGTCAGGAAGGGGGCAAGCGACCAAACACAAACCGAAACCAAGAGACCCTGAGCGCCGCCCCCGCAGGTTTCAAGCCCTCAACTTGGCTGCATTTTGAGGTCAGCTCTCAATTCCGGTTTAGGGCTTGAAACCTGCGGGGGCGCGCTTAGGGTCTATTGGTTTCGGTTTGTGTTTGGTCGCTTGCCCCCTTCCTGACTGCGCTTAATCTGTTTTTGTGTTTGGTGTTCGGTCGGTTGCCCCTTGCTGACTGCGCTTGAGGTGAGTCGTTTGAGGTTAAGCAGTCTTCGTCAATCTCTTGAACTTTGGGGCTTGTGGCTTTTCAGCGAGGTGCAACTGGAATAACTTCGCCGATGCTTCAAGAAAGTCATAGGAAGTCACGATGCCTACTAGCTGATCGTTTTCGATAACCGGTAAGCACCCAACGCGGTTGCTTCGCATCAATTCCATCGCCTCCAACGTCAGCGTGCTCGGTGAAACAGTGACCGGATTTGCAATCATAATCTCTCGCACCGTCTTGAGCTTTCGATCTGTCTCAGAGCCATTGGTAAGAAGACGAAGCAAGGCCCGGTGACTCACGAGTCCGACCAGATGACCTTCTCCATCTTCCACTGGAACATGCCTGATGTGGCGCCAATCCATGACACTCGCTGCCAGATCGATCAAATCGTCAGGCTGAACGGTGAATAAGTCCGTAGACATGAATTGCCCAACAGTGCGATAGCCATGCTCCCAGTCAGAACCTTCCGAGGGCTCGATGCGGGCCCAACGGTGCACTGGTTCATCAGTCTGTTGAGATCTCAACATTGCAGCCGTTAACCTCCTGTGACAAACATCTCTTGGAGCTGAATCCTTCATCGCCGCATACGATTGCAGGATCCATCGAGACCCGGTGTTGCGAGTGGTTGTCCTCTCTTCGATTACACCTAGATACTTATCTATATCGGTGCCGGCGACCTGAACACTGTGCAGCCCTTGCCGGGCAAGAGGAAGCAGCAGATCAAGGATCAGCGAAGCGGCGGTCCATGCACGACCGTCGATCCAGTTGAACATCGAATCCAGACCGTGGCGAGCTGCGCGAAAGAAGTTTGACTTCGCATTTTCAAAAGGCATCCGTTTGGAAATCTCACCATATTCCTGCGGCACCGCGATCATTAAGCCGGCAAAGAATGCTGCATTCGCAATTTCGTCAACAATGCTTGGACCAGACGGGAGGGCCCGATTCTCAATCCGCAAGTGAGCAACGCCATCGGTGACTCCATAGCAGGCGCGATTCCAACGCCAAACGGTCCCGTTATGTAGCCGCAGCGCGGACAGTGAAGGAATTTCACCGCGCGCCAAGACGTGGAACGGGTTCTCATCAGGCTGGCAAATCATGATTGGCCTAAAACGAGAAATCTGATCGTGGAAGAGTTCGACGATCGAGTTTTGCAGCCAACTATCACCGAAGCTGACACGAGTCGGTTGACTGCGAGCGAGCTGCGGTCGTGAACGTTCGTCGGTGGAATGTTGGAAAAGTGCTACCCGCGTCTCGTGCCACAGGCGATGGCCGAACAGCAGTGGTGAGTTAACTGCCGCCGCAAGCACTGGGCCCGTTATCGCCTGCGCCGCGTTGTAATGGTTGACGAATTCTTTGGGGCTGCTTTGGAAGTGGACCTGGAAACTCGTATTGCACGATTCCATCATGATGTTGTCGTGCGTTAGCTGGAGTTCATCAAGTCCTTTGATGTGGATGGAAAAGGGTCCGCCGCGGCGTTCTATGACTCCGCGGTTCAGCTCCCCATAACGCGCAACCGGCGTTATGTTATCGAGAGTTAAATCGGACTTTTGCAGAGTTGGCAAAATTCCTGATAGCAACACTTCGGCGCCGAAGCTTCGGGCGCTGGTTCTAGTGATCCGAATAAGTTCAGTTAGTTCGGCCTCCATGGCACTTAGGTTGGTGCCCGTTAACAGCAACGGAGCAAGGTTCGCCTCAAGATTGAACTTTGCAATTTCCGTTGTTATTCGAGTGTCGTGCGCCTTGTGAAGCACTTCCATCGAGACTGGAGCGGGCCTGAAATCACCATCTATCAGGAACATCTCCTGTTCGGCGCCGATCCGTGTGACACCAGTCTCGACCCGGCCGTCTTCGAGCATGAACGCCAACGCCCGAAGATCCTCGAGCAGCGCTTTCATGAAAGCCTGCGACTTCTGGTCATCAGCACACTGATCGATGTTGTGTTCGCCCATAGTGACTTCGACGAACGTTGAGCAACTTCGAGGCCAGAAAGTTTTCCGAACGTTTGCGGTGGTATGTGAGGGATTGCTTCCAAAAACACGCGACTTTTCACGTTACTTGCGACTGGAGGTGCGAGATATCACTCAGATATAGAAATTGCATGGAAGTGTCGGAACAGTTTGCCAACGAATCAGAACGGGCGCGAAGAACTCTTAAACGTCAAATCACTTTTATCTTCAGCTTCTCCTCCAGGTACTTCACACTAATCTCGGCACACTCTTTCGGTGTTCGTGACTTATCCGGAACTGCGTCAAGTTCGATGATCGCCCAGTCGTTGAACTTCACTTCCCTCAACGCCGCAAACACTGCGCTTAAATTAACTCTTCCTCGACCAAGCTCAACGAAACGATAGGCTCGGCCACGGGAGTCGGAGGCCGGCAAGTCTTCAACGTCCTTGATATGCAGGAACAACAGACGGTCTCGATATTGCTGAATGGCGCGGACCGGATCGCCTCCTCCTTGTTGGTAATGCGCAATGTCCAACTCCAGCTTTACGAATTTTGGATCGACAGCATCCATGATCCGATCAACTTCTTCAGGCGATTCACCAAGCGACGCCATGTGGTTGTGATATCCCACCGGTACTCCAATATCGCTAGCTCTCTTTCCTATCTCGGTCAGCACGCTGCCGAGTTGTTTGAAATCGGAAGCTTGAGGTTTTCGGTCCTTGGGACGCGCCGAATCGGTTACCTGAAGATATCTTCCCCCAACCGCGCGGACGAATTTGGCATTGCTGATGTGTTTAGCAATCTCCTCCGCTTCCGTATTTGCACCTATGCGAACGCCGCCGCTGGAAAATGCAACCATCTCGAGCTTGTGTTGCTGCAAAAGCGAGCGCAAGACTTCCGGGCGCTCACCAAAGTCTTTCAAGAGGGTGCTTCGCAACTGAATTCCTCGAAATCCCAGGTCGGCGATGTCTCTTATGGCCTGTACGTCATTGCCCTCCCACGTTATCGCCGCGTAACCAAAACGAATGGCCTGCTGCTCAGCTGCGAACCTGCAACCGCGGACTGGATCTGAAATCGTGGCGGCAACCACACCCGCTCCCAATCCTGTAATGAAGTTACGACGAGACCAGGAATGTGACATTCCGCTGAACCTCCAAAAACGCACTGGGGATTACTTTGATGGCGAGCGAACTCTAGCACAAACAAGAACAAAATCAGCCACAGATTTCACGGATTGGAACGGATCAGAATGTCAGGTTTAGAAATCTGATCTGTGTCTATCGGTGTAGATCTGTGGCCGCTAACCCGTACCAGCAACATCTCCTAAAACAAGGCTTTTCCCACGCCAAACTGTGGTCAATACGGTGCCCACCTGTGGTCGCAAACCTTAGCTGAAATTGCCCTCTCTTCTACGATCCACTTGTTCGACGGGCTGAATTGCCCACAAGTTTAGTTAAGGAGAAGTAGTGGCCTGAAAGGCAAGGAAATCAAATGCAAGTGAATTTGCGAAATTTTGGTTTGGCACTGATTGCGCTCGCAATCATTTCAAATTCCGCTTTGGCGCAGAGCACCGAGGACAAGACTCTCGCGCCTTACTTCTTTGTTCAAGGGGATCCAAATGTTGACCATCTTCCACTCAAAGACACTCGAGTTGAAATATCGGTGTCAGGTGTTATTGCCGACGTCAAAGTTGTCCAGACTTATCGAAACGAAGGATTGCGTCCAATAAATGCGACGTACGTATTTCCCGCATCAACTCGCGCCGCCGTTTATGGGATGCGTATGCATATCGGCAATGAAATTATCGTCGCCAAAATCAAAGAACGAGAACAAGCAAAGAACGAGTTTGAAAAGGCAAAAGAGGAAGGTAAGAGCGCCTCACTCCTGGAACAGGATCGGCCGAACGTCTTCTCGATGAAGCTCGCCAACATCATGCCTCAGGAAGAAGTAAACATTGAGCTGCAGTACACCGAATTGTTAGTGCCGACAGACGGAACATACGAGGTTGTGTTTCCCACTGTTGTTGGCCCTCGATACGCTTCAAAGCAAACAGGAAAGAGTGATGACGGTTTTGTGAGTACTCCATATCTCCATCAAGGCGAGCAACCGCCAAGCACGTTACACATTTCAGCACGCATTTCTGCCGGGGTGCCGATCCAAAGCTTGAGCTGCCCTGGACAAACAGCGTATCCGCAGTGGCAGAGCCCGAGCATCGCGCAAGTAAACTTCGACGATTCAAATCCGTTTCAGGCAAATCAGGATTTTATTTTGCGTTATCGATTAGCAGGCAATCAGATCAACTCAGGTTTGCTGTTGTTCCAGGGCCAGGATGAGAACTTTTTCCTTTACATGGCGCAACCGCCTGAACGTGTAGCAACCGACGATATTCCGCCACGCGAGTACATCTTCGTCGTCGACGTATCCGGCTCAATGTCAGGATTTCCCCTTGAGACTGCGAAAAGCCTGTTAACGAAACTGATCGGCCAGCTCAGAACAAATGATTTTTTCAATGTGGTGCTCTTTGCTGGGGACTCAAGCGTCTTATCGGAAAGCTCTTTGCTAGCCAACACTGCGAATCTCGAAACTGCAATTCACTTGTTGAATGACCAGCGCGGCAACGGGGGCACAGAGTTGCTTCCAGCAATTCAGCGCGCCATGAATCTGCCTCGTCAGCAGAACGTCTCACGCAGCATTGTACTCGTGACTGACGGCTACATTTCCGGTGAGCAGGGTGTCTTTGATTACATCCGTGCGAACCTGAACCAGAGTAACGTCTTCGCCTTTGGTATCGGCTCCTCTGTGAACCGTTACCTCATCGAGGGCGTCGCAAAGGCCGGCATGGGTGAACCTTTCGTTGTGACTGCAGAGTCTGAAGCAGGTGCGACGGCTGAAAAGTTCAGGGAGTACATTCAGATCCCCGTGTTGACAAACATTCATCTTCGGTCAATCGGCTTCGACACCTATGACGTAAATCCGGTTAGCTTTCCTGATCTGTTAGCGCAGAGGCCGCTGATTCTTTTCGGTAAGTGGCGCGGTCCTGTAGCAGGAACATTCGAACTTACCGGCAAATCCGGACGTGGTGAATATGTGAGTCGTTTGGATGTGACGGGTTCGCAACCTGAAGAGACTAATCGAGCGCTGCGTTATTTGTGGGCACGTTCACGAATCGCTGAACTTTCAGATTACGGATCTGAGGATGTGAGCGCTGAACGAGTCAAGGAGATCACATCGCTGGGTCTCAATTACAACTTACTAACTCGCTACACATCGTTCATCGCGGTCAGAGAAGTAGTAACCAACACACTGGAACCAGCCAAAGACATTAATCAACCAGTGCCCCTTCCCCTCCACGTAACGGATATGGCGGTTGGCGGGACTGAAGTTGGTGCTGAGCCTGAATTGGTCTGGCTGTTAATCGGCGCGGGACTGATCACAACGGTGAGGCTTGTTCGTAAACAACGGCGGTTTGTATGAACAGCAAAGCGAAATGGAGCGCACAGATATGTGTGGTTGGACTGTGCGCTCTGGCGCTCAAAGCCCACTACTCGATCGCGAGTCCAGACCAATTGCGCTGGATACTTTCGCCGACGACTTGGTTAGTCGAATTGTTGAGCGGACGATCGTTCAGCTTCGAAAGTCATGCTGGCTACATGAGCAGCGATCACTGTTTCCTGATTGCTGCGTCATGTGCCGGCGTGAACTTCATGATTGCATCGTTCCTCATGCTCAGCTTGAGAGTTGTGCTTGCGAGCCGAAGTCAATCTATATCGTGGCGCTTTCTTCCCCTAACAGCCGTAGCCGCATATACAAGCACTATCGTCGCAAACACTGTGAGGATTTGCATCGCGCTCGAAATGCAAAAGGCGGCTGTTCATTCTGAATTGCTGGACGGCGGTGAATTACATCGGCTCGAAGGAATAGTTGTTTATTTCGCGTTTCTGTTGATGTTGTTTTTTGCAACGGAACAAAAGCGTACGAGAGGGTTAGCTGCAAGGCTGCGTCAGTTCAGCTTTCCACTTGGAATTTACTACATCACGACGTTGTTGCTTCCCGTCATGAATGGCGCTTACAGACGTAGAGTTAGCTTCTGGGAACACTCCTTATTCGTAATGCTAGTGCCGGTTGTCTTGGGTGTGCTGGTACTGGCATTCTACGCAGCCGTGGAGTACGTCAAAGAACAACATCAAACACGAGCCAAGACCAAAGTGCGGTCAGGAAGGGAGCAAGCGATCCAAAGCACGAGCCAATGACAAAGCGCAGTCAGGAAGACTGCGCTTTATGAGTTGACTCGTCTTTAAACATTTCAGGGACTAAACGTATACGTGATCGTGCCCACCGTTTCTCTGCCGCGCAGCTGTTCAGCGGAGAATGTTGCCTTCCGCGCGGCGTCCATCGCCGCACTTCGCAACTGTTCATTTCCAGGGGGACTCTGAACTGACAACACTCGGCCGTTACCATCAACTCTGACATGGACGACTACAGTTTCCGCTTTATCGATCTTCAAAACTGTCTCAGCCGGCGGCAGGTCGACCACTTTATTTTTCAATTGACCTTCAGCTACCGGCGTACCTTTCCACATCGTTAACGTTGGAGTAGAAGATGGCGCGCTAGCCGGCCTGCTTTGGTTACTACGTGGTCCAAACAAGTACAACCCCACCAACGCAGCACCCAGAAATGTTATTACTACCAACAACCAGAGGAATGGGGTTCTGATTTCATCGGTGCGACTCACTGGAACTGGCGTATCAATATCCACTAAAGCGACGACGTGGTACGCACAATACGCGATCAAATCGCTGTTGTAGACAGTGTTACATTGCGGACATTTTTTGCGGGACGAACGTCGCGGCTCTAACTCGAACGAAGAGTCAGTAGGAATAACTGTATCTGAGTTATTCTGATCCGCACCAAACTCAACGGACTCAGCCCGCGCTATCGCCGTCTCCTCAGCTGCCGCGTCATCGGATCGAAAAGGGGCAACATCGTAAGAACCCGGACTGACCGCTTCACGAGATGTATCGAAGCCCGAAGGTTGTTCCCGAGTCGCCTTCTCATCCAGTCTCTGTTTCATTCCGGCAATCCAACGTCGGGATTTTTCGACATCGGAGAGCCCTTCCTTATTTGAAACGTCGGGAGGAGTTGACGCCGGCGCCTGCTCTTGCGCAACTCTTTTGGTGGTCGCGCGATCTTGTTCTCGACTCGACGCATCAGTAGATGAAGCGGTTATCAGCTGTTTGAGTACGTCAGTCAGGCCTTTCCGTTCTGCCCATTCGATAGCATTGAGTCCGGTGCCATCACGCGATAACGGATCAGCTCCCGCTTTTAATAAGACAGGAAGCAAACGCACCTGACCGGACACTATGGCAAGGATTAGTGGAGTTTGACCGCCTTTGTTTGTTTGATTAACGTCGGCGCCGCTTGCGAGCAACAGTCGCAGGCCCTTCTCATCGCCGGAGGTGACAACCTCACCGATCGTTACGCCGCCGGAATCCACCTGAAAAATCCTCTAACCTAGGGTTCTGGGGGAATGACGATATTTTAATGGCGACCGAGCGTTTACGGAATACTAAATTTTGGGAGTCTACGACCGCCTGGCCACGAAGCGCACCGCCGTTGCACAAAAGGACACTATTCGAGAGTAAGAACCGGCGATTCGGTGACAGGTAACGGTCCCGGTGGTTGTCCCATACATGCGCCACTCTTCGTCTGCTTCAAAGTAGTCTCGGCCTGACTTGGATCTAATGGGTGTGCGAAGTAGAACCCTTGAGCATACTCACAATCAAGAGCGCGCAAATAGGCCAGCTGTTCGCGAGTTTCTACACCTTCTGCGACAACATCGAGACCAAGATTGCGCGCCAACATTATGATCGTCCGCACAATTTCATTGTCTCCAACATCACTCTTGCTACTGATGAATGAACGATCAATCTTCAGAGTATGAATCGGGAACATGTGTAGGTAACTCAACGAGGAGTAACCAGTTCCAAAGTCATCCATACTCAGGCGAATTCCGAGCTTACGTAACTCGAGAATCATCTCGGTGACGGTTTTCGTATTTTCGATAACCGCACTCTCCGTGATCTCCAATTGCAGTAGACACGGGTCGAAGTCAGTATCGTCGAGAATCTGTTTGATCTGTTCGATGACGTCTGTTTGCATGAATTGCTTGCCTGAATAGTTCACGCTCAATGTAAGGGACTCGCAACCGGGTAAGTTCTCCTGCCACAATCGAACCTGGCGGCACGCCTCACGTAAAACCCAACGCCCAAGCGGAATAATCAAACCCGTCTCCTCAGACACCGGAATAAATTCCATCGGTAAGAGCAAACCACGCTCGGGATGTTGCCAACGAACTAACGCCTCGAAGCCGTAAATCTCGTTCGTTCCGAGCTTCATGATTGGCTGATACTGAACTATGAACTCTTGTCGCTCGACGGCAAGGCGAAGATCTGTTTCCAACTTCAACAAAGCTACTGCGCGTGAGTGCATCTCTAAATCGAAGATCTCGTATCGTGCCTTGCCCAAAGCCTTGGCCCGATACATCGCCGTGTCCGCATCCCGAAGCACCGCATCGGGTCCCTGGTAGCCGGTACTGCTCATAGCAATACCAACGCTAGCTGAGGTGAAAACATCATGACCCCGAATATTGAATGGTAACTGCATCTCCTGCTGAAGACGCTCAGCTACTCTCGTCGCATCACTCGGCGCTTCTATACCATCGAGAAGCAGCGCGAACTCATCCCCACCTAAACGCGCCACACGATCCACCGGTCGAATATGATTTTCGAGACGCCGGGCGATACCAATCAGTAGTTCGTCACCAACAGCATGACCCAGACTGTCGTTGACGTTTTTAAACCGATCTAAATCCAGAAACAGAACTGCGAACAGATACGGATCTTTTCTCTTCGCCCTTTCGACGGCTAGTTCCAAATGCTCTTTGAACAGCGCACGATTAGGCAGACCTGTTAAGGCATCATGAAAAGCATCGTGAATTAGTCTCTCTTCGATCAGTTTGCGCGCACGTATGTCCCGCGCCACCACTTGAACTGCCCGCTCGTTCTCGTAAACAAAAGGAACCGCGCCTACCTCTACGTCGATTTCTTCACCATCGAGTCGCAGGAATTTCTCTTCCGCGAAGGGTATTTCGATGTTGTCTCGCAGGCTAAGCAGAATTCGCTTGCTAACACTTTCTCGATAGGCCGCATGGACGAAATTCATGACAGGTTGCCCGATTAACTCTCCACTCGAAGTAGCACCGAGAAGATGTATGCCCGCGCTGTTTACAAATACTATCCGTCCTTCGGTGTGGACTATGATCGCATCGGGTGAATGCTCTACCAGTCGTTGATAGCGTTCTTCACTTTCGCGCAAGGACTGCGAAGCTTTCGCACGCTCCCGTGCATAACGTATCGAGCGAGCCAGCAAATCGGAAGTGAGTTGTCCTTTTATGAGGTAATCCGCCGCACCTTCCCGCATGGCCTCAATGTCTATGAAATCATCGCCCTGCCCAGTCAAGAGAATCATCGGCGATTGGGGGTTGCGGCTGCCGGCTACTCGCAGTATTTCCAAACCGCTTCGCTCACCGAGACGGTAATCGAGCAAGTACACATCGTGCTCGCGCCGCTCAATCATTGCGATGGCTTCGTCGTAATTTGATGCCCAGTCCAGTTGAAACACGCCAGTCGCTGCTTCCGAAAGAAGCACGCGTGTCATGACGTAGTCATCTTCGTCATCATCGACTAGGAGCACTTTGGTCGGATGTTCAATCATCGTTGTTTTCAAACAGGCAATTCCACGATTTCAAACCAGTACTTGCCAAGGGCTCTCATCACAGCAACCAGCGATTCGAAGTTGACGGGCTTGGTGATGAATGAATTCACACCGAGATCGTAGGTTCGATAGATATCCTCTTCCGCCTTCGAAGTCGTTAATACGATTACGGGAATGCTACGGAGCTCCGGGTCAGCCTTGATCTCCTTCAAGGCTTCTCGGCCGTCCTTTCGCGGCATGTTGAGGTCAAGCAGGATAAGACCGGGTCTGGGTGCATCATTGGATCCCGTGAATTTGCCACGATGATGCAAGTAATCCATCAACTCTTCACCATCCTCGACACACTTGAGGTCGTTGGCTAGGCGACTCTCTTCAAGTGCATCAGCGGCCATCATGCGATCGTCCGCGTCGTCGTCAGCGAGGAGAATCGTGATCGATCTTCGGTTATTCATTCGTTAATTCCTTTCGGTTGAGTGGAGGGCAGCTTGACGATGAATGTCGCACCCTGTCCGGGTTTGC
>JGI11615J12901_10022872_pt1 | contig 11636 bp, 11 predicted proteins | sample KanCulreferecore_FD_12901 | JGI IMG/M metagenome (IMG submission 12901)
GTGGCGGCTGGTTCGACGGCTGTTGACCTGTCTGCGCAGCAGCCGTGGGCATCTGATGGCACGGTTGCCTCCAACCTCCTTTCGGCGGTGGAGATGGCGATTGTTGACATCAAGTACTCGCTGCGCCTGATGCGGTCGGCCACCCTTGAGGTCATCCTCCCCTACTGGGTGCTTGCCCAGTTCCGGGCTGACTTCTCCCGTCGTACCGGTGGTGACTCGATTGGCAACATGGCGGTTACCGACGCACTGATCATGGACTGGTTCCGTGTTCGTGGTGCCCGGGTTCAGTTTGTCTACGACTGGCAGGACGCGTTCGCTGACTCGGTGACCGCCAACTCGCCGGGTTCGCTGACCCCGATTAACCACCTCCCGACCACCACGGACTTCATCGTGTACCCGGCCGGTACGTGGGTGCGGGCGGTGTCGGATGTGATCACCCTGAACGCGGTGTACGACTCGACGCTTCTGGTCAGCAACCAGTTCACTCACCTGTTCACGGAGACCGGCTGGAAGATGCTGAAGATGTGCCCGGTCAGCCGGGTGTACACGGTGCCGACCTGCCCGTCGGGTGAGACGACTTCTACTCAGTCGATCACCTGCCCGTCCTGATAGATCGACTCCTGGTGGGGATGGTTCGGTGCGCGACCATCCCCACCAGGGCACACCTACTCGATCATGAAAGGAGGGTAGAACATGGCAATCCTCAGCAACGCCGCAGTTGTTATTGAGCCTCCGGCGCCACCTCGCCGCCCCTATGGGCTGTTTGATGTGGTTACCCCGGCCTCACTTCCGCGCCTGGAAGCAGAAGTTGGTGGTATCGAATACCAGCCGGATACGTGTGGCACTGTACGACTATGGGCTTCAGAGTGTGAAGCTGTTACCGCCAAGGTCTTTGACGAAGGCGTTGACACCCTTTTCGCTGACCCGTTCGTGGTGTACGACACCTGGCTGTGCGGCTCTATTGGTTTCAGTCTGGAAGACATTGGCCGGCGTCTTCAGGTTCGGATGGACCTGGGCGAGCAGAGGGCTGTGGAAACCCGACTGTGGCAGGGTGCTTCAGTGCTGGGTGTGGATGGCCTGTTTGCTGACGCTGTCAGCCTAGGCACCGCCGACTGCGTTACCGATGGGGTACGTCTGCTGGAACAGGCTTTGGCGGACAACTCCATTAGCGGCGGCATCATCCACGCCAGATCCGGAATGTCGGCTCACTTTGCTAACGAGCATTTGGTGGACCGTATCGGGGATGTGGAATACACCCACGCCCGTACCCCTGTGGTGTTTGGTCAAGGCTATGACGGAACCGGGCCGGCTGGTCAGGCTCCTACGGCTACGTCGGAGTGGATTTACGCTTCTGGGCGAGTTTTGGTGTGGCGCGGTAATGACATTGATGTAGTTACCCGTCAGGTTCTTGATCGTGCCACAAATCAGCAGTACGGCTTGCGGGAGCGTCCCTACCTGCTGACTGTTGAATGCGGTATTTGGGCTGTCAATGTCACTCGGACCTGTACGGAGTGATGATGGCTAACTTTACTCACTACGGTACGGACAAGGGCACTCATGTCCTTATCCGTCCTGTGGTGTTTGCCGATGTCGTGAAGGTGCTCATCGATCTGGCTGATCGGCCTGACGATGTGGCCACTGACACTGATGCGGGCTTTGCGGTTCGTGTTCCACACATTGTTTATGAGCGGTTCCTGGATTACGTGGTCCTTGCTGAAGAGGACACTGTTCAGGCATCCACGCCCGACGCCGGCAACGTGGATGATGCTGCTGTTGTACCTGCTCCCAGGAAGCGTGGGCGTCCACGCAAGAACCCACTACCTGGTGAGGAGGGTTAACGATGCCCAGTCAGTGTTTTACCCCGTGGAATGTGCCTCGGGTTCGTATTACTCAGCTGGACGCTTGCGGTGTTCCGGTTACGGGTGACTGTTCGCAGGTGGTGTCTGAGGGCATCATCACGGTGGAGTTGACCAAGGAGTATGAGGACCGGGTTGACCTGTTCAAGAAGAACGGTGATGGCACCTTCTGCTTCAAGAAGACCATTCCGCCCATCTTGAAGTGGATCAACGCGCAGATGACTTTCTGCTCCGTTGACCCAGAACTCGTTCCCATGCTGTCGGAGAACCCGTCATACCTCAACGATGCGGAAACTCCTGTAGCTACCGGCTACTCGACCGAGGAGGACGGTGCATACACCGTCAACTTCGCGTTTGAAGCGTGGACCCGCCTTGGCAACACTGGCAACGCCAGTTGTGTGTCTGGTGGGGAGTGGGGGTACCGGTTGTACCCGTGGATGGTGGAAGGCACCATTGGCGATGTCACCCTGGAGAACGATTCCGCTGACTTTGTGGTGATGGCCCGGACTCAGTCTGGTTCGCCATGGGGTGTGGGGCCGTACTACGTGGACATCTCGCAGGCTACCGCCACTTCGGGTAACCCCATTCCCATGGTCAGCCCGATCGGTGCGAACCAGCATGAACGACTGTTCGTGTCGCAGATGCCCCCGCCTGTTGCTTCGTGTGGTTGTGCACCTTTGGTGGGCGACCTGACCGTGACAGCCTTGGGCTCCAACCAGGTGAGCCTCACCGTGCCCAGTGCTTATGTGGGTCAGCAGCTGTTCATTGATTGGGGCGACGGCAACACTGCCCGGTACCTCAGTGCGGCCAGCTCCTACAACCACACCTACTCGGGTACGGGTGCTCAGACAGTACGAGCCACCCTGGTAAACGAGTCTTCGGCCGGCTACGTCGGTTCGGTGACCGTGACATAAAAAGCACTCATCCCCGCCACCCTGGTTTACAACGCCTGGGGTGGCGGGGATGGGCGGGCCCCACGGAGTGGTGGGATCGCTGTTGGAACAGCTTGGCAACCATAGCATGAGGGAGCACTAATGGTCGACACCATGCCGCCGTGTGGGTGGACGGTGGATCCTGTGTGCTCGGTGACGGAATGGGATGGGTATAGCCAGGAGGTTCGGGAGGCGGCCACCCAGTACGCCACGATGATCCTGTGGGCTGCCACAGGTCGACGGTACGGACTATGTGAAACAACGGTCCGTCCCTGCCGACGCGACTGTGAAGACTGTGCTGACGGTTGGTTTTGGTCAGCAGGCACCTGGTTGCCCTACATTACCAACGGCATCTGGCGTAACTGCTGGTGTGGATTCGGTAACGGCTGCCAAACCTGCAACGCGTCCTGCCAAGTGTGGCTTCCTGGCCCGGTAAACCAGATCACCAGTGTTGTCATTGACGGCACAACCTTAGATTCGTCCAGCTACCAGCTTCAAGCCCAAGATGGCGCCTGGTGGCTGGTACGTAACAGAACCACGGACACGTCCACTGATTGCTGGCCGGAGCATCAGAACTTTGATCATCCGCTCGGCTCTGACGACACCTGGTCTGTCACCTACTTGAAGGGTGTACCCATCCCCGCCAGCCTGGCATCGGCTGCTGGTGTGCTGGCGGTGGAATGGGCGCGAGGATGCACAGGTGCTGCCTGCCGTCTTCCTGGGCGCATTCAGTCAATCACCCGCCAAGGTATTTCGGTTACCCAGGTAAGCGTGGATGAGCTGCTTAACCGTGGTTTGACTGGTTTGATGGAAGTGGATCAGGTGATTGTGGCGCTCAACCCCAACGGGTTGAAGGGTAGGCCACGCATTGCCACAGTAGAAACTGTTCGCCATCAGCGTTACCCGGCTTAGGGAGGGCACGTGGACGTTCAGTTTCTTCCTCAGGCCGAGATCCTGCTGACCTGCCTGGTAAATGCTTTGGCAGTCAATCCCAACCCTCCCGCTAAAGCCTGCTTGACGTGGGGTGACCCTATCGCTGACATGGGTGTGGATGGGGACGACTGCTGTGAAGGTGTCGCCTATGTCAACTTGATGGAGTTTTACCCTTCTTCGAACTTGTTTCCGGATCGCACCATTGAACGGCAGTCAGGTCCGTGCGGTGTGTTGGCGTGGGCTGTGCGCTTCCAGGCAACCGTGTTTCGGTGCTGGCCGGATGACGGGATGACCAGGATCAGTTGTGCCGATCGAACGGCTGCCGTTACTCAACTGTTTCATGATTCGCAAGCCATTCGTCAAGCGTTGTGCTGCTTTCGAGAAGCTAACCGTGACTATCTTGTGGCAGTAACGGATGCTCAACCCACTGGTCCGCTGGGCGGATGTGCGGGTGTTTACGGAACAGTGTCGGTACAGCTGCCGAACTGTGACATCTGTTAGCGTTGTCTCATGAATGATGTGGAGTTGTTCTGGGCAACGATTGCGGTACCGTTTGAGAACTTTAAGCGTGGCCAGCGAGTAAAGCTGCCTCGTGATAGGCGTCATGCCACTCTTGCCGCATACGGTTACCTTGCCTATGACCTCATCACACCCACCATCCCAGCCCCCCAGCCAACCAAGCGGGGCAGGAGGAAGGTTAACGATGGCTAAGGTGAGGATCAATCGCACCCGTTCTCGTGCCTATGCGCGAGATTGGGCTGAATCCAACAAGGTCGGACCGCTGTCTACGCTCATCACGAACGCGGCGCGGATGGGCGCGCCTGTTCTGACAGGTGCATTGCGTTCCTCTATTCGTGACGACAAGAAGCAAACAGCTCTGGAAGTTCGCCACCGCATCGGCTCTCGGCTCAACTATGCGTATCTGATTCACGTGGGAGCCAGACCTCATCTCATTAAACCTCGTAACCCTAAAGGTCGCCTGGTGTTCTTTTGGCGTAAAGTGGGTCGGGTAGTGAGTTTGCGGTCGGTGAATCATCCCGGCTTCAAGGGTGTACCGTATTTGCAGCGCCCGTTGGTGGAGTTTGGGACTTCTGCTGGCTTCAAGGTGATCATTTACCCGCACATAGGTTAAGGTGTTGTTCATGAAGCGCACGATCAACCGCACATCTGTAGGCGATTTCGCTTTCGATGCCTACGAGCCACTTGATGGTCAAGTAGGCGTACTGGCACAGCAGATCCGTATTGCCCAAAAGCCGACCACGCAAGGTCCGGCAGGGATTGCGGCAATGGCTTTGGTGATGGACATTTTCAACGCGCTCATCGTGCATGATGAGGATCGTGACCATCTGTATGAGCTGCTGGTGACAGGTCAGCTGGAACTGATGACGCTGTTTAAGGCGTTGCTCAACCAGAAGATCGTTGATGCGGAGGTGGTCGATGCCGCCCCGCAGACGGTTGTCCGGCGCTCCCGGCGCAGCAACACCGCCTCATAACGCTGCCCCACAGTCCAGTATTGCCACTTCCCTCCTTCAGGCGGTACGACCATGGCCAGTGTCGTTCACGGTGGCGGGGATACGGGTGACTGTGGAGGCGTTGAGCGCGGCTGACTGGGTGGGTGTGCTCATCAACGATGAGGGTGATCCTGAGCTGGAAAACCTTATTGATGAGCAGACGATGGTGTTGTTGCTAGACAAGATGATTGATGGGCAGCTGGATCCGGCTGTTCTTCATCAGCGTTTACGAGAAGTTCTCACCGTTGTTTCAGGTAGGCCATGGTGGGTAACGATGCGTATCCTTTACTCCGCTCAGGCATCATGGGACACCATCGGAGGGTACCTCGTACTTCATGGTGTTAACCCACAAGATTTGTCTCTCCAGGGCTTCATGGATGCCCTCCTCGCCACCCTTGTGCGTCACATTGATCCCAAAGATCACGCTTCTTTCTTCACCAAGTTGAAAATGCCCCCCAAGGGCGTGGAGGCGGAACCGATCAACGAGACGCGCGAAGCGGACGTTTTCTTGGCCTACATGAAAGGCAAAGGCTAGCGAATAGCTGTTTCATCTGGTACAAGTAGGCACACTACCTATACCATGATCTCGTGCCATCTTTGGGCGAGGCGTATATCGAGGTCCACGCGGATACCGGTCCGTTCGACCGGGAACTTGCCGCGTCCATCGAAAAGGCACTCATTGCTGCCGAAGCAACCATGCGGGCCCGGGGCAGGGATGCCGGCAATGCTTTCGGTGAAGGCGTGGAGTCAGCCATTGATGACCACGTTAAGCGCATCGGTGACAACATGTCCGATGGCTTGGTGGAGGCAGCTGAGAACGCTGGTCGTAACGCTGCCCAATCTTTCTCTGATGGCCTCAACGATGGCCTGAACATCGACTTCAACCCGGACCTGGCTGTCAACATCCCGGTAGATGTCGATGATGACAACCTGGGTGACAAGGAAAGGGAACTTGTCACCTGGTCACAACGTGTATCACGGGCTATGGCTGGTGCTTTCACTGCCACGGGCGGACTGTTCACCACTGTGACTACCGCGTTGAATCAGGTGTCACGGATCAGCACCATTCTCAACCCGGGTGTGCTCACCTTGCTGTTCGGGGTGATCTCGGGTGCTGTGTTTGGTCTGCTGAGCGTTTTGACACCTTTGGTGGGTTTGCTGTCGTTGGCACCTGCTGCCCTTCTGAGCATGGCGGCCAGCGGACTGGTGTTAGCTAGCGCTTTTGAAAAGGTTGCCAACTCTATCGGCAAGATTTTCGGTGCCGATAGCCTGGAGAAGGCTTTGGAGGTCACCGAACGTTTTGAAGGTGGCACTCGCAAGTTCCTGGAAGGCTTGGCGTACCTTTCTCAGGCGTGGCGAGACATGGGCGTCATTGTTCAGGATGCTTTCTTCCGGCCTTTTGATGACTCTTTGAAGCAGCTGGGCGAGGCGTTGTCATCCGGACCAATGCTGGCCGCTATGCGTAACCTGGCTGACTCGCTAGGTAGGTTCGCGAACAGCATTATCAAGACGTTCGCCTCCAAGCCCTTTGTACAAATGCTGAAGGATGTGCTGAACACAACAGCCAACATCATTAACGCGATGGCCGGTCCGTTCAGTAAGTTCATTTCCGGTTTCGCTAAGCTCATTGATGAGTCTTTGCCATATTTTGAGTTGGTTATGGCAAAGATTGGTGAGAAGCTTGCTGGCGTTGGTGACTGGTTTGCCAAGATCAGCGAGAATGGCTCATTCCAGAAGTTCCTTGACGACGCCCTCTACTCAGCCGGTCTCCTATGGGACATTTTCGTATCCGTCATTGCGCTCATCACCACCATTGTTGACAAGCTGCGTGAAACTGGTGACGGAGAAAACTTCCTGAAGACCATCTTGCTGGTCATTGAATCGATCCGTAAGTTCCTCGACTCTGATGAAGGTTCCCGGTTTATCGAAACAACGGTGGCAGCAGCTGAAGGCGTCCTCCTCCTCGCCGGCGCTACTTTCATCGCCTTGGCCAGGATCTGGAATGCGTTCATCGCCTTCTGGCAGGGCGTGGAGTGGGTGTTTAAGAAAATTGCAGACTTCTTCATCTGGCTTGCGGGTGGTGTTGCTGAAGGTGAGCAGGCAGTGAAGATGAGTGCGGGGGCCATGGTATCCGCACTGCGTAACGCCTGGAATGCGATTTCTACAGCCGTGAGCACAAAGGTGACAGAAGTTGTCAATACTCTAAGGTCACTGAAATCCAAGATCAGCGTTGCTTTTGAATCCATGCCCGGCATGCTGTACCGAGCTGGCGCCAACCTTATTCAAGGCTTCATAAACGGCATCAAAGACGCGGTTCCGGGTCTCGCATCCACGCTCAACTGGATTACCGGCATGATTCCGGATCTGAAGGGTCCGGAGGAGACAGACCGTAAACTGCTGGTGGGTGCCGGTTACGATGTGATGCAAGGTTTCCGGCGAGGCCTGGCCATGGGCGCTCAGGGCGTCATTGAAGATTTGCGTGCGTTTACCGGCATGGTTGGGATGAACGCCAACGCCAACTCGTACGTGTTTGGTGCTGGTTCTATTGTGCAGAACTTCAACGGTTCTCAGCCCACCGTGTCTACGGCTAATGCCATGGGTACGGCGACGGGTTCAGCAATTGCGGATGCGGTTAACTCTCAGAACGCACGAGCCTCGGTAAGGGCGATGTAAATGGGCACCCAGGCTTACTCTCCCTATACGCCTCAGGTTCTTGGTGACGCCTGGGTGCCTATCACCCAGGATGCTTATGAAGCCGTTCAGGGCCAGGAACGTGGTTACTGGTTCAACTTGTCGGCTGCTTCCACGGTGATTACGTCTCGCGTGTACGTGGGTGAAAACACCAACTCGCTGTCTACGTACGCCAACATGATCACCAACATTTACCCCGAAAACGGTTTGGACTGGGGACCTGTTCGGCAGGTCACCCTTCCTGTTACCAGCGTGATCGCCGGAACTGCCACCACGGTTACACCAGGTGGAGCAAGTACTGCCGTGCAAGCGTTGTACTCCCCCAACTCCAACTCCTACATCAGTGTGGTGGGCGGAGCTTCCAGTCCGTCAGTGAACCTTCAGTTCGATGTTGTTACCCGTTGGGCACAATACGCGGCAAAGCGAATCTTGCGGGTTGACTTCATGTACCTGGGGACCTGGGAAGGTTACAGCGCTGGCGGCAACCCTTACGTGCAAGCGGGCCTCAATGGTGCTCTTACCAACACCTACACGCTGGGTGTGCTAAGTGAAAACTACAACCCACTGGCAGCTTCTTCAGCGGTAACAACCCCGGGCGCCTTTTCGCTTGGGTCGGTGACCCCTTTCTTTAACGGAGCAACAAACCCTTCCTCTTCCGGCACCATGTACCCATACAACGGGGTCACTTTTGGTGCGTTCAGCAGCGCCGTATTGCCTGCCTCCCGGGTGTACGTAAACTTGACCCTGGCAAACACTGAAAGCTACACCTCAGGCGACCTTTTCCTGTTGTACTACGGTGCCTTGCGTGTCACGTTTTGCGAAGAAACGCGCGTAGGTGTTGGAATCCGCAACGGACAAAACATCCCGCCACAGTATGGCTTTGGTCCAGCTGGTACAGCGTTTTCCATGGCCATCCTTGATCCCACCCTATCGCAGAACCAGCCTGTTCTCACCCCCGGCAACTACTATGTGACCGCATCAGCGGAATACTCCCCCCTCTATTCTCCTCAAGCTGTTCCTTTGCGTGCCCTGCATCAGCTGTACGAAATGCAGCGACCTGGCATTAAAGGTGTGAACATTCCGCTGTTCAACATCCCCACCGAAGCCAATGCGGCCGAACCTTCCAACCACATCCCCGCCATTTCGTTGCACACTTCTTCCGGGGTGGTTTCTGACACCCATGGGTACGGGGAGCAACTGAATGCTCCCGTGTACTCAGGTGTGGTTGCCCGGCAAGGAATTGTGAACGCGGCCGCAGCAGCTTCCACCCAGTACAGCATGGCCAGGTTCTATGCGCGTCGCTTTGATGGGACCACCAGTCCACTAGGCCTACGCGTGGAGGGCACCACCACTCCTGCCGCTGTTATCTCGGTAGAAGACTTTGACGCCCTGGAGGAGGTGTCCAACGGCTGGAAGCAGGTGGACCTCACCTTCTCCACGCCGCTTACGTTCAACACGTCAGGCTCATCAAACTTGGAGTTCTACTCCTCCACTTCCACAGGGTCACGGTGGGAAATTCTGGGTGCCCGCGCCACCAATGTGACCGGGTACACGTTCTCGGAGGTGGGACCTCCCGACTGGTTGGCACCGACCACATATGGCGGATCTTCTCAATACGCCACCTGGGATCAAGGCATCGGCACCATTTCGGCAGACTTGCGCGGTGACCTCACCCTCATGTTTGCCACGATGCCTCAGGTGACCGGTCTTGGCGTGGAGCAGGAGCAACTAGACCTTGAGGTTACGGAGCTATGTGACCAGGTTCCTGGTGGTGTGGTGTCCGCGTTCACGTACAACCGCTTGACGTGGAATGGTTCGTCAGCTGGTGTGCTGGGCGACGTGTTTGGTAGGACAGCAGCTGATTCGTGGGGTAACGCCACCACGGGGCAGGCGTGGACGGTTGGTGAAGGTAGCGCCACCGTATGGGATGTGACTGACGGTGAGGCCACATTTGATCCTGCGGCGGCGTCCACCTCTTACATGATTGTGTCTGCGTATTCTGCGGCAAACACCACCATCCAAGCCACTTTCGCCCCCACGGCCACACCAGGCACCCAGTCCAACGTATACCTGGTAGGCCGGTACGCCTCAACCAGCAACTACTATGCCGCCAGATTGACTTTCAATACTGACGGCACGTTCGCGGTCGGCCTGGAGGAACGTGTTGGTGGTGCCACTTCCACATTGGTCAACCCGGTCACTGTGGGCCAGGTACAGGCAGGCCAAGGGGTAACCCTCAAGTTTCAACTTGCTGACACCCTTCTTCAGGCCAAAGCGTGGCTGGAAGATGAAACAGAGTTGTCGTACTGGCCCGCCGTTACTACAGACACGTCGCTTACCTCGGCAGGGTTTGTTGGTGTACGAGGCTTTGTCGGGGATGCTTCAGTTACCTACACAATCACCGATCTGAGTGCCCGCAACGGTTTTGGTGCGTATGAACTGCAACGCGAAGATGATTACACCGACTGGCAAACCATCATGTTGGCAACAGAGCCAGCGGTGGTGGAGTTCAACGACTTTGAGGCCAGAGTTGGAGTAGAGTCACGGTACCGCATCCGCGCCTGCCATGAGCTGGACTTTTGTGGTGCTTGGTCCAGCGAGGTGAACTCCACTATTGCTTCTCCCGGTGTGGAGGGGGAGGACCTGTCCACCGATGTACTGATTTTCACGTCTAACGTGAATCAGGACGGGTCTTCTATGTTGGCGTACGCGGAAATTTTTGATAACACACCCAGCCAAGAGTTTGTGTTGGCTGAAGCATCCGATGTGATGATGCAGCCCATGTACAACCGCGATTACCGGGTTGCTTTCCATGGCACGGAACGTGGTGGGCAGGTGTTTAGCCGTACTTTGTTGCTCAACAACGCGGCGATGAGTGTTATCAACTTTGAGCAGTCGGGTCAGCCGCTACGCAACCTTGCCTGGGCATCCCTGCCGTACGTGTGTGTCCGTGATGGTCACGGGTCACGATGGTTGGCTAATGTGAGTGTTCCGAACGTGGTCATTCAACCCCCGCGCCATGCTTTGCAGATGGCTCAGGTAGCGATTACGGAAACAACCGGTACCGCCTATCCTGTGGATCCGACCCCATGAGCCTTCCTGGTGTTCCTCGTTTTATTGAATCTTCCCAGCAGGCCAATGTTCTTAATTTGGCCGCTGGGATAGGTCAGCGTGCCGCCACGTTTCGTTACGAAGTGTGGGACGGTATCACGGGAGTGAAAGGTGGGGATGTCACACCTTTGCGAACCACTATTCCCGTGTTGGTGCATAACACGTTGAACACGATTAAGCGCACCTTGACAGGGTTGAACTTCAGTAGGGCTGATACGGAGGCTATGAATCCGATTTCGGATCGGATTGTTCCGTACATGGTGGTGTCAAACCCTGACGGTTCAACAACGGATTACCCGTTGGGCAGGTACATGTATTCCGGTTTCAACCGGACTGTCTTTTCTAGTGGGGATTTGAGCCAGAACTCTCTGTTTGATGAGGGTTTCATTGTGGATCAAGAAATGGCTTACGGGTTCACGGCCCAAGTTGTCCCACCCAGCGAAACTTCTTCAACGCTGGCCGGATCCTCACCCCTCAACGACGTCCTTGCCCGTCTACTTACCCCTCTCACCAGAGCTGGGCTCATCACCTACAGCTGTACTGCACAAGGAGGCGGGGTAGCCGGTTCCTGGGCTGCCGGCACCAGTCGGGCCAGTATTGTT
>JGI11615J12901_10008514_pt1 | contig 11585 bp, 12 predicted proteins | sample KanCulreferecore_FD_12901 | JGI IMG/M metagenome (IMG submission 12901)
AATTTGCTTTGCTGTTTTGATCTTTTTACTAAATCCCAGATTACAATCAACCAATTAATTAGAAATTTATTTATAACTTTGAGGAAAAATATAATGGATTACCCACTTTTGATAACTTTGTACCAAAGTTCTCAGAAAGTAATTAATAGCAAATTAAGGTCATAGATTAACAAGTGGTTTCCCTAGTCGGTTCTCTGAAGGCAATCGCCGATGAAAAAACGCTAACGCTATTTAATGTTATTGCCGCTGAAGGCGGAAATACTGACACGCTCAGAAAAAAGGCGACATTTACCCGCAAGCAATATTATATGAGGATTTCTGTATTAATGAAAGCAGGTTTGATAAGAAGAAGTAATGGAATATATTCTCTTACTAGCCTCGGTAAAGTAGTTCATACTGCTCAGAGCCTAGTTGGAGAAGCTGTTGACAATTACTGGAAACTGAAGGCAATTGATTCAATAGAATCATCAGAAAATAATAATAATGCATTTTCAACGGAAGAGCGTAAAAAGCTAATGGATAGTTTAATAGATAAAGAATCTGAAATCAAAGATATACTTCTTAAATCGTAAGGTAGTTATAGTATATATAAATTAGAGACTTGATATATGTATGCGCCCTATCTAGTGCTAAAAAAGAAACAAAATAAGAAAGTAGCATTATCGACGAAGAGGACGACAACATTAGCAATAGCAGCAACAAAAACAGTTAGCAGAAAAAAAGCCAACTAGAAACTCTTTACCAATGTAACAACATCTCTGCTGCCGCAACGCAGATAGTATAGTCTAAACCACAGTTATACATATACTCTTTTTGTATCTCCCTTTTTTCTATCTAACTCTTCTTCTAGTGCATTAATAACTCTTTTAATTGATGTGAATGTCTTTGTTGTTCTTCTTGCTGTTTTTGTTCTGAGCTAGCATAACATTGTGATTCACAAATATTATTTGAAATAAGTATAGCTTTGATTTCATTATTGTCTATTAAGTTATCTATAATCCTTTGGCACTCTTCTGCAGGTAATTCCGCATTTGCAGACACTAGAATTGAGTCAACAGCCTTGAGTTTCCAATAACATTTAATTGCAGCTTCAATTTTAACATAGGAATAAAAAATTACCTTACCAAGGGAGGTGAGGCTATACTTGCCACTAATTCTTCTCACCAAATCAGAATGCATTAGTCTTGACATGATTGAATAGTATTGTCTGCGAGTAAGTCTTAATTTTGTTATAAGGATATTACTACAATCGTTTTCTGAAAGCGCGACAGCTTTGAATAGCGATAGCGCTTTATCATCAGAAATTGCCGAGATTGTACCAGCCACAGAAATCATATTATTATATTCACTGCTATGCGCAAATTATATGATAAATATCTTGCATGGGATTTTATTTTCAAATATTCATCGTAGGGAAAATCAAGTAATAGATTAAGGCTTTTTAACAATTTACTAAAAAATGTCTGAAAAATGGTATAATACATTTTTCTTAGTTATCTTTGGTCAAAATTGCGTGAGCAGGATATAAAATAAAGTGACCAGCAGTATGAGTATTAATATTGACAAATATATTATACATGCATCTACATAATAATAAATAACAATGCTACCGGTGGTCAAAGCTCTACTTGAAGGAGAAAGGCGCTCTCTAGCAAGAGCGATTTCCATAATCGACAACTGCGAACCTGATTCAGAAACGATTATACGAGAAATATTTAACAAAACTGGCAATGTTAGAACTGTAGGATTTACAGGTGCAGCAGGTTCAGGTAAAAGCTCTCTAATAGGAAAACTAGTTCCTAATTTACAGTCACTAGGATATAAAGTCGCCATTGTTGCAGTGGACCCTACTAGCCCTATCACAGGTGGAGCAATACTAGGAGATCGAGTTAGAATGCAAGATGCTGTGGATGACGGCAGAGTGTTTATGAGAAGTATAGCATCTAGAGGTGCGTCAGGAGGAGTTTCAAAATCCCTCAGGAATGTAATTAGAATATTAGATGCAGCAGGTTATGACCTTGTATTAGTTGAAAGTGTAGGAGCTGGACAGATTGAGGTGGAAATCTCAAAGATAGTCAATGTAACTGCTGTAGTATTTACTCCCCACACCGGTGATAATATTCAAGCTATCAAAGCAGGCTTGACTGAAATTGGGGATTTGTACATTGTTAATAAGGAAGAACTAGATGGTGCGGGCGCTCTTTTTAATTCTGTTTTGGATTTAATAGGGAATAGCGAAAGGAAACCCATTGTCCTGAAAGCCTCTGCAAAGAGAGGCAAGGGGATTAAGGAATTAGCAGCTACTATTGATAACTTACTAAAGGCAAGAAGTAGTAATTATAAAGAGAAAGAAAGAAAAATGCTTGAATCGGAATTAAATGATATGGTATTAGATATAGTAGAACAAAGAGTTTCAGCCCTGCTCAACAGTAATAAAAAATATTTCCTTTTTATTGATAAATTAGCAGAAAAAAGGATGGATCCTTACCAAGCTGCAGAAGAATTAGCCGCAATAGTATTGAAGACGAGGTGATCAAAAAGAGATATGCCACCAGCTGATGTGATAAAAACGGATTCTAATATACCCGTTAAGAGGGCTTACAAAAAAGATGACCTATCGAAATTCGATAATAATATGCATGAACAGGAGGAGCCAGGAAAATTTCCCTATACACGTGGCTTGTATCCAAACATGTACCGAGAGCGGTTATGGACGATGCGGCAATACAGCGGGTTTGGAAGTGCTGAGGAGACCAACAAACGATTCAAATTTTTACTCGAACATGGACAGACAGGATTATCTTTAGCATTTGATCTACCTACACAGACAGGACGCGACTCCGATGATCCTCAATCTGAAGGTGAAGTTGGAAGGACAGGAGTGGCGATTAGTTCTATAAAGGATATGATGACTTGCTTTGAGAATATCCCATTAAATAAAGTCAGCACTTCTATGACAATTAACTCAACGGCTTCAACATTACTTTCATTATACATTACTGTGGCAGAATCTCAAGGCATTTCTCCAACGGAGCTCAGAGGTACAACCCAAAATGATATACTAAAAGAATACATTGCTAGGAACACTTACATTTATCCTCCTAAACCATCCATAAGACTCATTGGCGATATGATCCAATACTGCTCTCAAAAAGTTCCTCAATGGTACCCGATTAGTATTTCAGGATATCACATGCGAGAAGCTGGCTGCAATGCGATACAGGAATTAGCATTTACATTTGCCAATGCAATAGAATATATCCAAACCTGTATTAATCGAGGATTAAAAGTAGATGACTTTGCTCCTAGATTGTCATTTTTCTTTTGCTGTACAATGGAATTTTTTGAAGAGATAGCCAAATTTAGAGCAGCTAGGCGAATTTACGCGAAAATAATGAAGGACAGGTTTCATGCAAAGAATGCAAAATCATGGCATCTACGATTCCATGTGCAGACTAGCGGCGAATCATTAACAGCTCAACAAGTTGACAACAATATTGTCAGGGTTACGACAGAGGCCCTCGCTGCTGTACTGGGTGGTTGCCAGTCTTTGCATACTAACTCTAGAGATGAGGCGCTTGCATTACCTACGGAAGATTCTGTAAAAATTGCACTTCGGACACAGCAGATAATCGCTACCGAAACTGGTCTTGCAAAAACTGTAGATCCAATGGCTGGTTCATATTACGTTGAATATCTAACTAACAGAATTGAAGAGGAAGTAGAAAAATACCTGAAAAAAATAGACAGAATGGGCGGTGCATTATCTGCTGTTGAGAAAGGGTTTTTCCAAGATGAAATTAGGAGAAACGCATATCATTTGAAAAAGGAGATAGATGAGAACAAGCGTATCATTGTAGGTGTAAATAAATTTCAAGATCGAAATGATGTTGAACCAAAGCTAAACACAATAGATGCTGAAGGAGAGAGAAGGCAGGTCGCCAGGCTAAAAGAATTTAAGAGTTCTCGTGACAAGACAAATGTTGAGCAAGCACTGAATGCATTGCAAGATGCCGCTGAAAAGCCTGATGAAAATCTAATGCCTCATATCATATACGCTGTAAAGAGCAATGTTACACTAGGTGAAATAAGTAATACCTTTGTACAAGTCTTTGGGAGATATGAACCAAAGATATCTTTTTGACATTGGTATATTGGGATATACTATATGTAAGTAACAAGAACAAAAACAGTATTTGTTATTGTCGTCGTTATTAATAATTAACAATAATAATATCTACGCTAGAAAAAAGTACATCATAGCTAATTTACCTTGCTTTTGTAGTTCTCTACTAGGCAAATTAAGCTGCTGAAAAAAGAACTTTAGGATATACCGTTTTGAGCATCTGTTATTCGAGGTAGCTTTTACAGTTTAGAGTAATTGTTAAATTCATTTACATAATAGCAATGAAATGAAAGATACGTGAAGGTGAGGCTTTCAAGAAGTCATAAACGTTGCTTCAGGAGAAATAGTAATCGCTACAGCAATAGCAGCCGGGACTTATACGAGATAAAAAAATTTCGCTCGGATTTCATCCATAAAGTGTCATTTCTGTCAAAAATTATCTCTATAACCTGCCTCCATCCAAATTTTTTCATTATTATTACAACTGTTGTCATAATTGTTGCTGATACTACTACTTCGATTATCAATAATTTATTCACTAGTCAAATTCCGATCCGAATTCAAATTGTATTATGTCATTCAGCAATAGCAAATGAATACACAGATTAGCTAATGTATAAGGTCTTGCTATAATATAAGAAATTTCTCTACGCATATTTATTATATTCCACGTAGAAAAGCTAATTTGAACTGTACATGAAGAGAATAGATCTAATTATATCTCACGAACATTTTCTAGAAGTTAGCGAACTTCTTCGCAAACATAAAGTCGGCGGTATGACATTCTATAGCGTCAAGGGCAGAGGACGTAGCAGAAAAGAAGAAGTATCATCTGGCAGAGGAATAGCAAGAGCGGTTCCTGAATTTGTCACTGGAACAAAGATTGAAGTAATCGTTGCAGATTCAGTAGTGAAACCAATTATCGAGGATATACGTGCAACTCTATCCAAAGGTCCATTTCCTTTCGGAAAAATATTTGTATCTGATATTATAGAAGCTTACACTATAAATGCAGATGAAATTGATGATACAGCTTTATAGATTATTGCTGCTATTAACAGAGTAGAGTACTGTATTTGTTATATACAGTCAGAGAATAAGAGCAGGGGATAGAGACTATGTTGCTACGATTCATTTACTAATTAAATAGTATTTCTGTCAGTAAAAAAGCCATTTTTACCAAATTTTATATCTTTCCATGATGAACGACTGATATCTTTTATTGCAAGATATATCAACAATAGAGCGATTTGATATATGTAAGAATGTGATTACGAATGGATAATAATAATAAACAAGAAGAAGAACCACAACAAGGAAATCATAATACTACTAATAATATCAAACGTATCAACGATCTAAAAGATGATGATTTAAACGATGATAATAATACTTATCATTATAATAATACAGAAATTGGAAAAACCATAATATCCGACAAACATCCAAACACTATAGACAGTTTCTGGTTTGCACTTGCACCTGGAACGATTGTCAAACCATTTGACTTTGTTACCGTTGAACAATCTTCTCCCTCATCTTCATCCTTATCAGCAGCAGTAACAACAACAACACCACCTTCGCTATCGTCATACCGTATTAAAACTATCGGAATGATTCAGGATCTTCAGGCTATTGTGCCAACTGACAATTATTATCATTATTTGTTTCACCCTCCGAACAAGATAGAGTATCTTCCAAGAAATGATAACAACAACAACAAGAACCAGACAACAATTAGTAGTGACTTAGATAACAGTGTTGTTTACCAGAACGGAATTACAGTAGCAAGAGTTGCAGTTATGGCTAATTCCGAGGTTCATACAGAGGAAAAATTAAGTAACATCCCTACCGGGATGCCTGTAGGATTAGGAAAGTCAGTAAGGTTTTCTAATGCGGAGGAAGTAATGTTTGCGTTAGGAATTCCAGAGATGGCTTATCCAATTCCAGCTGGAATAATAGAGATGAGCAATGGCCTACGAATTCCTATCTTTTTAGATATTTCGTATTTAGCCGGTCCTGATACTGCACATGTAAACGCCTCCGGAATTTCAGGAAATGCAAAAACTTCGTACCTGCTCTTTCTTTTACAGTCTGTATATCAAAAACTCAAAGAATATGCAGAAGAATATGTGATAATAATCTTCAATACAAAGTGTGGTAATCTGTTGCACATAGACAAGGATGAACAGAAGAATTTCAAGAAAACTAACGACAAAGAATTCTTTGATATTCTTAATTTGGATATAGCACCATTTGATAACGTAACATATTTTCTTCCGCGAGGCAGAGATGGAAGACCCAATTCAACTTACGTACCACTGAATTCAAAAACCTATTCATATGAATTAGAGGACGTATATGATAGACTTGATCTTTTATTTTCAGAAATACATGATACTCGCTATTATAACTTATCTTCGATTGCTAATTATATCTATGAATTCTGGCCAATTAAAAAGACTACTACCTCTAATAATCGGTCAGGAAAAGAACACATGGGAGAAAAAAAACGAGAAGAAGTAGGAGACGCAGAAATAGTAAAGACCTGGACTGATTTATTCGACTTCAAAGACTATCCTGAAGAAATAATTACAAACAAATCTTCTCTTTTACAGTTTCAAGGACATATTCAGCGATTCAGAAGATCGTCTCTATTTATTGACAAAAAAGTAACTAGTACATACCTTGGAAAGGAAATCAAGAAAATACGTCCAGGCGATGTCTTCGTTGTAGATATAGCTATGCTCTCCTCACTAGAAGAACAAGCATTTGTAATAGGAGACGCAATGAAAAGTATTGATGAAATATACTCCGCAACAACAGAGATGTCCAATCAAGATAACAAGAGTAGTAACTACGACAACGACAACAACACTAGCAATAACGATAATGATAAAAAAAGTAAAAAGCCAAAATACTTTTTGATTTTCATAGACGAAATTAATAGATTTTTGCCAAATACTAAGACCTTCGGAAGGATAAACGCAGTAGCAGAACAAATAATGAAGACTATAATTGCAGGAAGATCAAGACACACTATTTTGTTTTCTGCACAACAATTCAAGAGTACTGTGGATTATTCTCTGCATGAGAATACAGGAATGCACATAACTGCAAAAGTAGGTCTGTCAGAACTCTCATCGATGCCATACAATATAATTGATCAAAGTACAAAAATGAATATTGTTAGATTAAATAAAGGAGAGTTAGTTATGGTACATTCAGCATTTAGACATCCAATCAAGATAACATTTCCAAACGCCTCGCTTGGAAAAAAATAGCTCCTCTTCATTCCTGTTTGTTTTGACCACCACTTCCTCTCTCCCTTCTTTCTTCCTGTCAAATTACTGTCTCTCGTATCAAAAGATATATAACAATCAGAATTTACAATATGTGTTGATGTGTATATCACTAGATTGTTCTGGTGATAATGCATCAGAATGAAAAGAAATGCGAGTAGATCACATTGCAATAGCAGTTAATAATGTTGACGAAGCATTGAAAAACTATCAAAAGATATTGAATATTGACCATCTTGAGATCGAAACAGTTCCAAACGAAAAGGTGAAGGTTGCAATGCTAGAATTACAAGATACACGAATTGAATTGATGGAACCAACTGCTGATGATAGTCCAATAAAAAAATTTCTCGTTGAGCGAGGTGAAGGAATACATCACATTGCAATTACAGCAGATGATATAGAAAGAGACATCGCAAAAGCTTTAGCAAATGGCATGAAAATTCTTGGTCAACTACGCTCAGGTTCTTATGGTCGGAAGATCACTTTTATCCATCCAAAATCTCTAAATGGAGTTTTAACTGAATTTTGTGAAGCACCGCAGAATAGGTAGGTAGGTCAGGTAAGCAAATGTCATATCATGTCATCAGCATTGTGTATCGATGCTGAGTTTTTACTAGTAGTATATATGTGCATATATATCTATTTACCTTAATGGGTTGCGACGTTGGGCCCAGTCTATTATTGAACCATCATACATACGCACATTGTTAAAACAAGCCTGTTTGAACTGCAAGAACTTATGCGATGACCTAGATCCAGAATGACAATAGCAAATGATTTCTTTATCCGGAGTAATTCCGTTATTCTCGAAATCTTTTTGCAATTCTTCTTTACTTGTAAGCATTGCACCATTAGAGCCTAGACCTTCTTCCCAGCTGTGTAATATGGAGCCGGGAATTCTTGCTTGCATATGTTCTTGTTGAGTTCTTGAATCAACAATGATTACATTTGGATCTTTTTGTTTTGCTTTGATCATATCTGCATCTGCTCTTATTGTATTAATTAGCTTAGACTTGAATTTGACAGGATTGGTATTAATAAGAACTGCACCACCATGACTAATTGGCAACCCGGACCTTTGCCATGTAGTAAATCCAATATCTAATAGTTTGGTATTTTGATGCCCATGATACATTAGAGTCCAAACTATCCTTGCGGCTGAAGGATCTACATTTTCACCGTAAACTACAACCGTCTTAGAATCATCGATTCCAAGATCACTAAAAATCTTTTCAGCAGATAACTGGTCTAATGCCAAGTTAGCACCATTATCTGCCACTGAGATTACATATTCGACTCCAAGAGGTCTTGCATTTTTGATGTGTGCTAATCTATATGGTATATTTCCCCTGCTATCTATAATTACTGTTTGAGGCGAATCGAGGTGTGCTGCAAGCCACTTGCTATCTATGGTTATCATATTACTAACTGAATGCTCTTTTATTTGATGATCGTTTGTATATATATTTCTTAGAATCAATGATTCAAATTCTGACAAATATAAACTAACAATTCCATTCTACTTCTTTAGTTTTTGTAAGGTAAATGCTGCACGCATGGTCGAAGCTAATATTTGAGTAATCGGAAAAACAGACATTAACGAATACGTATTCATGATATATGTATATATTGCATATCTTATCCCCATCGTTTTACCAGTTTTAGTTAGGCAAATACAGATAATAGTTGAGCGTTCAATGTGGTATATTTTTATTCCATTTTTCTTACTAGTCTTCGTAAATTGGCTTTCCATCAGAGCTATATTTTTTAACCTTTCTTCCCGCATTATTGTAATTTTTGTTATCGAATGAAGAAGAGGGAGAGGTAGCAATACGTCCAATAGACCTAATTCTGAGTCCTTTTGATACAAAAAGCAGTACTGTTAATCCTATCATAGTACCTGCTGTTGTCAGAAACATGAATATTTGATCAGCCATTAATCTACTTTTGATAGGAATCTGAAATAATTAAACATGTCGTTGAACAAAAGTCGATAATTTACGTATTTCGTTGGTATCCTGATGCCAATAGTTGCTGTTGTATTTTGTCAAGCCCCTTCAGTCAATCAGGTCAATTAATGTTGCAAAAAACCTGCTTTGTATATATGTAGTAATTGGTCGGTTTGGAGTTTTTTGTCAAGACTCATTTAAGTGGATGAAGACAAGAATAATTTTTTGAGAATCTCTCCAAAAATACCGGCGTTCTTCTTCTTTAGTATATGTCTAATACATAGATGAAGCTACCAATTTTGTGAAATCCGTCGTAGAAAGGTTACCACCTATGTCCTTTGTTTTTTTGTTTTGTTTTAATAAGCTAATTATTACCTCTTCTATATGCTGTCCTATATTGAATGCATCAAGATCATTATACTTATCTGCTAACCATTCAAGCATCATTTTTGTAGATAATAGAATCGAAGTTGGATTCGCAATGTCCTTTCCAGCTATGTCAAAAGCTGCTCCATGAACTGGTTCGAATAATGCAAAATTATTTCCAATATTAGCCGATGGTCCTATTCCCAAACCCCCTACTACCTGTGCTGCCTCATCAGATAGTATGTCTCCAAAGAGGTTTGTTGTCAAAATAACATCAAAATCTTCAGGATTACGTATTAGATTCATAGCACATGCGTCAACATACATTTCACTATACTTTACATCAGAATATCTGTCAGCAACTGATCTACATGTATTTGCAAATAAGCCATCACCTTTACGCAAAACATTTGCTTTATGAACAACTACAACTTTCTTTTTTCTGTCCCGTAATCTGGCTGTTTTGAATGCATATTCTGCAATTCTTCTTGATGCTCTCTCAGTTGTCATACGTAATGCAATAACTGTGTTTTCATCAATATTGAATTCCCATCCTAGGTACACGTCTTCAGTATTTTCTCTTATTGTTACCAAATCCACACTGCCAGCTAGATTTTTGATATTAGGATATGACTTTGCAGGTCTAATATTTGCATATAGATCGAACATGTGCCTCAGAACAATAATTACATCGGCAGCAGTTTCGCCAACAGGACCCTTCAAACATACATCAGATTTTTTTATTATGTCTACACTAAAATCTGGAAGTGCTTTTCCAAATTTAATGAGTGCATTATCACCTGCATCAACCTCTTTTATCATGAATTTGATTTTAGAGCTGTTATCATTTATTGACTCTAGCACTGTTTTTGCTGATGCTGTTAATTCAGAACCAATACCGTCGCCAATAATCAATGCAATGTTATAGCGAGTCAACAAAAAATTTTATATTTTGTATAGCCTATAAAACTTTTTAGTTTAGATTTAGTTCTCAGAGTATATTACTTTTCTTAGCATTACTTTGTTAATAGCATCTACCATTGCCTGTACGGATGCAACCACTACATCTTCTCCTGCCTTTCTTGCTGAAACAATGTTTCCAGTTTTATCTTCTACCTTTACTGAAACTTCTGCCAATGCATCGGAACCACCTGTAATAGAATCTAACCTATACTCACGAATCTTGATGCTCGCCATTTCTACTGCGATTTTTTGTATCGCTTTCAATGCTGCATCAACTGGACCCACACCGATCTCAGATGCAATGAAATCTTTTCCATCAGTATTTAATCTAACAACAGCAGTTGGTATAATATTCATTCCTGTTATAATATGAAAATCATACAGTTTGAATTTCTCTTCAAATTTGTTATTGTGCATCACATCACTAGCTATCGACAAAAGTTCTGCAGTTGTTATAGACTTTCCTTTATCCGCAAGGTTTTTTTGCTTCTCTACGATCTCTTGCAACTGTTCATTGGAGGAATTGATCCCGAAGTCTTCTAGCATAGCCTTGATACCATGTGCACCAGCATGTTTTCCAGCCTGAAGCCATCTTCTCCTTCCGACTATTTCTGGACTGATTGGCTCATACGTAAGCGGATTATTTATTATGCCGTGTGTGTGGATGCCGGATTCATGACCAAAAGCATTTTCACCTATTATTGCTTTGTTTGGCTGGACGGTTATACCCATTACATTAGAAATGTACTTCGAAGTCTCATAAAGCAATTCAGTTTTGATGTTATGCTTCTTATTGTATAAACACTGAAGTGCCATGACCAATTCTTCAAGAGACGCATTTCCTGCTCTCTCTCCTAAGCCATTTATCGTCACATG
>JGI11615J12901_10056896_pt1 | contig 11294 bp, 9 predicted proteins | sample KanCulreferecore_FD_12901 | JGI IMG/M metagenome (IMG submission 12901)
TGGGATTACTCGTGCTCGCGGTTGTCGCTTCTGCGATAAGATCGGCCGCCGCGGGAGTCGCTCTCTCCGTCATTAGCATCGTCGTGATTGCTGTGAAGGCGGTGGCATTTCTGCTCGTCGCTATCCTTATCGGACAGTATTTGATGCCTCACCTTTTCAGGGGTGCAGGACGGTTCAAGAGCCAGGGTATGTTACTGGCGCTTTCAGTAACATTTTGCTTTGCGCTTGCGTGGATGGCTGCACTAGTGAACCTGGCGCCAATCGTGGGTGCGTTTGCTGCCGGCTTGGTGCTTGATGAAGTCCACTTCAAACCATGGGAACGCGGCGGTGACGAACTCCTAGAGTCGTTGAAGCCCTTGAGTGCCGTACTAACACCGATTTTCTTTGTGCTGATGGGCCTGAGGGTTGATTTTCGTGCGTTTGCGCATGCAGACATCATTGGGTTTGCGATTGTTTTGACAGTCGTGGCCATTCTGGGCAAGCAAGTCTGTTCGCTTGCTGTAGTTGAAAGAGGTATCAACCGTCTGGCAGTGGGGCTGGGGATGATACCGCGCGGTGAAGTTGGTTTGATCTTTGCCGGTATTGGCTCAACACTGACACTTCCAAACGCACAGGGTGTATGGGAGTCGGTTGTCGTGCCGTCTACGTTCGGTGCTGTGGTGGTTATGGTTGTGGTGACGACGATAGTCACACCTCCATTTCTCAAATGGGCTCTAGATCGACCAAAGCGAGCGAATCAGAACAGGAGCGAAGCGATCGATTGACCTTGTGAGTTCGACGGTCGCTGCGCTCCCGTTCTGATTCGCTCAGTCTGGTAACAAGAACATTCCGAACACAATCATGAAACAACGAGACGAATCACAAGTTGCTGCCAGCAGTTTGACCGCTAAGATGGTCCGCTTCTCACTGTTCCTCATCCTTGCAATCTCCGTTTCGAACTGCTCGCAAAACCCAAAGTCCAACGGCCCCGATCGGACCCGCATAAAGATCGGCTTCTTTGGCGATCTCTCCGGGCCCACGTTCAACTTCGGCGAGTCTGCAAAGAACGGTGTCATCATGGCGGCCGACGAAATCAATCTCGCTGGAGGGATTGAAGGAAGACGCATCGATATTGTGATTGACGACGACGGTGGCAGCCCCGAAAAGTCCGCTACATTGACTGGCCGACTCATCGATGAAGATAAGGTCATCGCGATCATTGCTGGCGGAACTTCTCAGAACAGTCGAGCAGCGTCCCCTAAAGCTCAATCGTCCAAGATTCCTTTAATCGCACCCTCATCAACTGACCCGGCTGTCACGCAAGTAGGCGATTACATATTTCGCGCTTGTTTTGTTGATGCGTTCCAGGGCGAAGTGATGGCGCGTTTCGCGTTCAATACTCTTAAAGCAAAAAAGGCAGCAATTCTCTTCGACTTCAACTCACCTTATGGCCGTGGACTTACTGATTATTTCGAGCTCAGTTTCTCAAAACTTGGTGGGCAAATCGTCGGCAAGCTTTCGTACACACAGGGAGACGTAGATTTCAAAGGACAACTAAGCACCATTCGCTCCGCAGATCCCGACGTCGTTTACATTCCTGGTTATTATGGGGATGTGGCGGTTATCGCCAGACAGGCTCGACAGATCGGTCTCAATCAACCATTGCTTGGTGCAGATGGCTGGGATGCACCGGAGCTTTGGCAACTCGGCGGCGATGCGTTGAATGGATCATTCATCACCACCCATTACTCCGTCGACGATCCTTCTCCGGCAATTCAAAGATTTGCTCATGAATACAAACAGCGTTATGGAAACCTGGCCCCAGATGCGCACGCAGCATTAGCCTACGACGCAATGCGCGTTCTGGCTGATGCGATCACACGAGCTCACACCACGGCAGCTACTCAACTAAGAGACGCGCTCGGGCAAACAAAAGACTTTCAAGGTGTCACTGGCGTGATCAGCATGGATAAGGATCGCAATGCGGTGAAACCTGCGGTAGTACTCAAACTGGAAGATGCTCGTTACATTTATCAGGAAACGATTCAACCTCAGATGCTCAGTCCGAGTCCAAGTCCTACGTCCTCGGCTAGTGCAACGAAAAAGAAGTAAGGCCTGTGAGCTTCTTGTTCACGAACTAAACCTTGAAGGTAAACTAAAATTTTGCACCGTCTCTACTGCGCGGTGGTATTGAGTTGTCCACGTTTGGTGTTTCAGTTCTTTGGTTCATCAAGTGTAAAAACGAAATCTATCCGTCGATCCATTCACTTCTCGCTGCTCTTCCGAGCAAACTCGAGTGCCTCTTTAACTTGTGAAAGAGCCGTACCCCCCGTGCTCACCTTGGAACCGATTGTGCGTTCCAGCGTTAGACCTGGAAACACGTCTTCATCAATCACGGTCGAGTACGAGCGGAGTTCAGAGACAGAAAGTTCCTCGATTTCTTTTCCAAGCTCAATAGACCTCAGCACAATCTTCCCCACCACCTCATGCGCATCGCGGAACGGTACTCCTTTTCGAACCAGGTAATCTGCGAGTTCCGTGGCGTTCATGTACCCCTGTGAAGCCGCCTTACGCGCTCGGTTTTCGTTAACAGTAATATTGCTAAGCACCACTTGAGCAATCTTGAGCGAACTGGTCGCTGTATCAAACCCGTCAAACACAACTTCCTTGTCTTCCTGCATGTCTTTGTTATATGCCAGCGGCAATCCCTTCAAAGTAGTTAGCATCGCCATGAGATCACCAAAAACTCGTCCGGCTTTTCCGCGCACCAACTCCATCGAGTCTGGATTTTTCTTTTGCGGCATCAAACTGGAACCGGTCGCAATCGCATCTCCCAGTACAATAAAACCGAATTCCGTGGTTGAGTAAATGATGATGTCCTCGGCGAGCCTCGAGAGATGCACCATAATCAACGAACAATCACTGAGAAACTCCACACAAAAATCTCGATCACTCACTGCGTCTAAACTGTTCGTCGAGACACGTTCGAAACCTAAATCCGCCGCTAGCGCTTCGCGGTCTATTTGGAATGAATTGCCTGCAAGGGCACCTGATCCTAAAGGAAGGACATTCACTCGCTGGCGAGCCTCCGTCAGGCGTTGACGATCGCGAGCAAGCATCTCGAAGTAGGCAAGACACCAATGCGCTAAGAGAACTGGCTGTGCACGTTGCAGATGAGTGTAGCCAGGAATCGCCACGTCTAAATTGCTGTCTGCAAAGTCGAGCAACGCCAATTGAGTTTGACGCAACTGCTCAATGAGATCATCAGTTGATTGACGCAACCACAATCGAAAATCAGTTGCGACCTGGTCGTTGCGACTGCGCCCAGTGTGTAACTTTCGGCCGGCGTCACCGATTGATTCAACTAGACGCGCTTCAACAAACGAGTGCACATCTTCCGCCGTGAAGCCGTTGAAGTAACCGGAGTCAGCGCGTCCCTTGATAAGAATCTGTTCGAGTGCTGACGAGATCGCGGTGGCTTCATCGTTAGTCAGAACACGCGCGCCTACCAACGCGCGGGCATAAGCAATGCTCGCCGTCACATCAGCCTCAAACAATCTCCGATCGAAGTCGAAAGAGTTGTTGAACGCAGCAAAGCCAGGATCTGATTTGCCGCTGAATCTACCGCCCCAAAGATTCTTCGAGTCTGCCATGAACCCGTCTCCTTCGTTTGACCGAATCCAACCCTCATGGTAGTTTATGCATCTATGCAGTGATTATGCAACTAGAGTGCATATCTGGTTTCTTATGAACAAACGTGAACGCCAGCAGAGAATACTCAGTGTGATCCAGGCGAAGCCTGTCGGCACGCAGGCTGATCTGCGTGCACTCCTTGAGCGATCGGGTGTCCCTTCGACGCAATCGAGTCTCTCAAGAGATTTAGATGAGCTGGGCATTGTGAAACAACGCGGTCATTACACGCTGCCCCGCACCAATGGCACAACTACGCGCGGGTTGTTGAGTTTAGACCACGCTGGTGATTGTTTGGTAATCGCTCGCACCATTCCCGGACTTGCGTCGGCTGTTGCGGTCGAAATTGATGCTGCCGCATTGCCTGAAGTCGTTGGGACAATTGCAGGAGAGGATACGATATTCATCGCCGTGCGCGAGCCCAAGGCACAGCGAACAACGATAAAGAAGGTGTGGGAGCTTTTTGGAAATTGAAGCAACGAGCTTTGAGTGAATAGGTCCTATTGGTCATATAGGTCCTATTTGTTTGACCGATGAAAGACAAGATGCAGAAGATTAACAAGATAGTTCTAGCATATTCAGGCGGCCTTGATACCTCCGTCATGCTTCATTGGCTGAGACATAATTACAACTGTGAGGTCGTGTGCTATTGCGCAGATGTCGGCCAGGGCGCCGAACTCAGCGGACTCGAGGAGAAAGCGCACGCAACCGGCGCGTCGAAACTGTATATAGAAGATCTGCGAGAAGAGTTTGTACGGGAATACGTTTGGACAGCAGTCAAAGCGAATGCGGTTTACGAAGGCGTTTATTTGATGGGCACATCGCTGGCACGACCGGTTATCGCTAAGCGTCAGATCGAAATTGCGCAGCAGGAAGGCGCCGATGCTGTGGCTCACGGCGCCACCGGCAAAGGAAATGATCAAGTTCGTTTCGAACTAACGTACTACGCGCTCCAGCCGGACATTCACGTTATCGCACCCTGGCGTGAATGGAGTTACAAAGGTCGCCTTGATCTAATTGCTTACGCAAAGGAAAACAACATTCCAGTGACAGCCACCGCCGAAAAACCATATTCGACGGATGCCAATCTGATGCACATCTCTTACGAAGGTGGGATTCTCGAAGATCCCTGGGCGGAACCGCCTGAGAATATTTTTCAATTGACGGTTTCTCCTGAGAATGCGAAGAGCGAGGCTGAATACCTGGAGGTGTCGTTTGCAAAAGGAGAACCTGTCGCCATCAACGGAAAGAAACTTGATCCCGTTGAGTTGCTCGACACACTAAACAAAGTTGGAGGCGCACACGGGATCGGTCGAGTGGATCTGGTCGAGAATCGTTTTGTCGGCATGAAATCTCGGGGAGTTTATGAAACTCCAGGGGTGACGATACTTCATTCGGCACATCGAGCCCTCGAGTCGATCACGCTCGATCGGGAGGTAATGCATTTGCGTGACTCGCTCGGTGTGAAGTTCGCCGAGAACGTTTACTACGGATTCTGGTTTGCGCCGGAATTCAAGTTGCTGCGAAAGCTGATTGACGAAACACAGGTGAATGTAAATGGGGATGTGCGGCTGAAATTGTTCAGAGGCAACGCCACGGTGGTTGGTAGACGTTCACCGAATTCCCTGTATGACGAGAAAATTGCAACGTTTGAGGCAGACAGCGTTTACAACCAGCGGGATGCGGAAGGGTTTATCAAGCTGAACGCGTTGCGACTGAGATTGGGACGTGAAAGGTAGCGGTTTCTCTGTGGTTCTTGTGTCTCAGTGTCTCTTTCTTTCAACCACGGAGGCACAGAGACCTAAAGGATCACAGAGAAGAAGAGGAGAAACAGATGAACAAGCAAATCAAAGTGATCGATGTTGACAAGATCGGTTCGGCAACATCGCCACTGAATCTTGCGAAGACAATAGCAATCGTCTCTTCATGCGAATCTCCTCGAGCAGGCGACGTTGTTGCCGTGCGTGCACTCACGGACAGCGCAACCTACAACATGCTCGAACTCCCGACAGGTCGCCTCGCAAAAATTAATCCCGGCGATTTGCTGGTCGGCGTTCTTGGTCGCCGCCGTGCCCTGAAAGGTTTTGTTGGTGATGTGCCAACTTCCGTCTCGGTTGGAGATCAACTGCATCTGTTAAATATGGGCGGAGTAATAGGATGTTGCACTGGACATCATTCGAGTCTTGGTGACGCGATTCAATTGGAAGTGATCGGATTTGTCGCCGATGAGACAGGGCAGATCCGGAACATCGCCGATGCGGCCATCGCACCAAAGTCTTCCCTGGGCGACTCAGCTCCTCTCGTATTAATTGCGGGCACCAGTATGAACAGCGGTAAGACATATGCAGCAACAGAGTTGATAAAACAGGCCACGCGGGCAGGAATGAGGGTTGCAGCGGCCAAGCTCACCGGTGTTGCTTGTCTGCGCGACACGATGAACATGGCGGACCACGGCGCCGTTGCGACAGCAAGTTTTCTCGACTGCGGACTGCCCTCGACCGTTGACATTGGCAATTTAGCACCGACTGCGAAAGCAATCATTGCGAGATTAAATGAAGTCAATCCCGATTTGATTGTGATTGAACTGGGAGACGGGATTCTGGGCGGCTATTCAGTAGACACTATCTTTGAAGACACTGAACTGCGAGACGCCACAGCTGCGCTTATTTTTTGCGCATCAGATTACGTTGGCGCGTGGGGAGGAATCGAACTGCTCCGCCGGCGCGGAGTCGAAATCGACGTGATCTCCGGTTCAGTGACGGATTCTCGAATGGGAGAGGATTACATCAAGAAAGAGTTCGATGTCCCTGCGGCTAACGCACGCAGAGAAGGTTCGATCTTATTTGATCTGATTCGGAATAGAGTTGCTGAGAAGGTTGAAGCAGTCGTCGTTAATAGTTAGCGGATAGGTCGATGAGTCTTATAAGACCTATAAATCATGTCGAACAGCAAGATCAAAATCGGAATATACGGTGGTTCGGGTTACGGCGGATCTGAACTCCTGCGAATTCTGCTATTTCACCCAAATGCAGAACTAGCCTTCGTCACCGCAAACGAACATGCCGGCAAAGCTGTGGCCGAAGTTCATCGGAATCTCGCAGGCCTGACCGAGCTGAAATTCTCTGCTGCTTCAGAAGTTTCGGCTGACGTCGACTGCGCTTTCTTCGCTCTCCCTCACGGCCAGGCGATGGAGCTCATTCCAAATCTGCCGGCCCAGGTGAGAGCCATCGATCTTTCTGGAGACTTTCGACTGCGCGACGCGGAAGTGTTTGAAAAGCACTACAAGCAGCAACACACTGCGATGAATATTCAGTCTCAGTTTGTTTATGGCTTAACCGAAACAAATCGCGAAGGAATACGGGGAGCTCATCTCATTGCAAACCCCGGCTGCTTCGCAACAGCAACGTTGCTGGGTCTCGCGCCTCTGGTTTCGAGCGGAGTCTTGAAGGGGCGCGTCATCGTTGACGCAAAAACCGGGTCTTCTGGATCCGGAGCAAAGGCGGCGGCAAACACTCATCATCCGCAAAGGATGAATTCGTTTTACGCGTACAAGCCTTTTACTCATCAACATGTGCCCGAGATCGAACAGGAATTGCAGCGTGTGGGCGACTGGACGAGCGAACTAGTTTTCATGACGCACTCGCTGCCCGTTTCACGCGGTATCTTCGCATCGATCTATGCTGAAGCGTCCCGCGAGCTGAATGAAACAGAGCTGACGAAACTGTTTGCAGATTTCTATAGTGATGCTTTTTTTATCCGATTCGTAAAAGGCTCGCCGGACATCAACTGGGTAAAGACCACAAACTTCTGCGACATCGGCTTCGCGGTGCGAGGGAAACAAGTCGTCGTCTTCTCGGCCTTGGATAACCTAGTGAAGGGCGCGGCTGGTCAAGCAGTGCAGAACATGAACCTGATGTTCGGGTTGGATGAGACGACGGGTTTGATGTTAGTGGGAACGAATCCTTAAACGCGGCCTGGCATGTCCGATAATTAGCTTGTCGTGACGTCGATCCAGGCCCTGAAGAATTCTGGTAGCTCTGGAGTTTGGATAGACACGACAAACTGAAGTTTATCGGACATTGAAGATGACATTCACACCGGCTCCAATCAAACCATCGATCGAAATGGCTGATCTCGAAAAGATCGACGTTCGCGTAGGAACCATACTATCGGTTCACGAGATGGCCAACTCAGATAAGTTAATGAAACTCGTAGTTTCTTTCGGCGATCATCATCGAACAATCATCGCCGGCATCAAACAAGAGCGTGAAACCCCTAAAGAAATTGAAGGTAAACAGGCGCTATTTGTCGTCAACTTGCCGCCTCGAAAGATGCGAGGCGAAGTTTCGGAAGGCATGCTGTTCGATATTGGTTACGCGGACGGACTAACTCCTGTGCTGGCAGTAACTGAGAAGATTATTTCAGATGGAGCAAGGGCGGGATGACTCCAGGCTCGGCCACATCATTCGACGAGATTGTCGCGAGCGAGGACAAGTTTCAACTCGCTACGTACAAAAAGATGGCAATCGCTGCGGAGCGTGGCGATGGCGTCTGGATCTATACGACTGACGGACAGAAGTATCTGGATCTCTATGGTGGACACGCAGTCGCCGGCACGGGCCATTGTCATCCTCACCTCGTGGAGGCTTTACAGAAACAGGCCGAACAGCTTCTGTTCTATTCCAATCTCGTCTACTCCGAAACGCGTGCACGTGCCGCAGAGAAACTGGTGTCGTTGGCTCCGGCCGGGCTGACCAAAACGTTCTTCTGCAATTCAGGAACTGAAGCAAATGAGAATGCGATGCGAATGGCGCGGATGTTCACTGGAAGAGAAAACATCGTCACTTTTTCGGGAGGGTTTCACGGCCGAACGGCAGACGCAATCAGTGCCACGTTCCTCGGTAAGTACCGCGAATTAGGAAAGCCAAACGTTCCTGGGCACATTGAAGCGGAGTTTGGAAATATCGACTCAGTAGACGCAGTCGCGGACGAAAGCGTTGCGGCTGTTTTGCTCGAACCGATCCAATCGATGGCGGGTGTGCGAACCGCTGCGCCGCACTTCTTCAAAAACTTGCGCAGGCTGTGTGATGAGCGAGGAATTATTCTGATATTCGACGAAGTCCAAACTGGAATCGGTCGAACCGGAGAATGGTTCTTCGCGGGCAGCGCTGCTGGCGACGGAGTTGTGCCTGACATTGTCACGCTGGCGAAGGCCCTCGGCAGCGGTGTTCCAGTCGGTGCTTGTTTGGTGACTGATTCTATTGCCTCTCGAGTAAAGGAAAACGATCTCGGTACGACGTTTGGCGGCGGCATGCTGGCTATGGCAGCAGTGACAGCGACCTTGGAAGCGATTGAAACGGACAAGATGCTCGAGAATGTCAGAACAGTCGAACTACATCTTCGCGACAGATTAAAAGAAGTCGAACAGGTGGTCTCCGTGAAGGGCCGAGGCTTTCTTTTAGGACTCGAGTTCGCGGACAAATCAGCACCTGTTCACAAAGCGCTGCTTGAACGGAAGATTATTACCGGCACCTCGAGCGATCCAAAAGTACTCCGCTTGTTGCCGCCGTTATGTTTAGCTATCGAAGAAGTGGATCTGTTTGTGGATGCGCTGCAGTCTTTAATGTCCGATATGCTTTAGCTTGTCGTGAGGTCGATCAAAGGCCCTTCGAATTCTGTCTAATAAGTTGTTTGGGGACACACGACAAGCTAAAGCATGTCGGACACGGATAGTAGAGACGTGATCAATTTCTTAACCACACAAAATTTAGATCGCGACGCGTTGCTCGAGTTGATCGAGGCCGCGCAGCGTTACAAGAGCAAGTCAGATAAATCAAAGCCTCTCGACGACAAGTCGATCGCCTTAGTGTTCTTCAACCCAAGTTTACGAACTCGCGCCTCTATGCAAGTCGGTATCTATGAACTAGGCGGCAATGCCGTGGTTCTGGAACCGGGTGGTACCACTTGGACGCTGGAACATCGCGAAGGCGTGGTAATGGACGGAGACAAGACCGAACATATCGCCGAGTTCGTACGCGTGCTCGAAAGATATTGTGCTGCGATCGGCGTTCGCACTTTTGCCGCACTGAAGAACTGGAACGAAGAGCGTTCAGACCCGATCCTTAGCGCGTTCGCCAGATACGCAAGTGTTCCGATCATTAATCTGGAATCAGCGATGCATCATCCGTGTCAGGCTTTGGCTGACATGATGACGATTCGAGAGAAACTTGGTGACGGCGCCAAGCGAGTTGTCGTGACCTGGGCGTGGCATCCGAAAGCTTTACCCATGGCAGTACCGAACAGTTTTGCCCTTGCTGCAGCTCAAATGGGCCACCACCTGGTGATCGCGCATCCGAAGGGCTATGAGCTCGATGAAGAGTTGATCGGTGTCAGCCGCGAGGCGGCAACCGGGAGTGGTGGAACCATTTCGGTGGTGAACGATATCGAAGCCGCCTTTGATGGCGCTGAAGTAATCTACGCGAAGAGTTGGGGTTCAAAGAACTTCTATGGAAACAGCGAACAAGACATCGTGAATCGCTGGCAGTATCGAAGTAAATGGATAGTTGACGCGGCAAAGATGTCGAGGACTAACGATGCGATTTTCATGCATTGTTTGCCAGTACGGCGAAACGTGATCGTTGCAGATAGCGTCATCGATTCGAGCGCGTCAGTTGTCATCGATGAAGCTGAGAATCGATTGCATGTGCAGAAGGCGGTCATGGCGAAATTGGTCGGTGGTCGGTAGTCAGAGGCCGAATAAGTCCAATAGGTCATATAGGTCCTATTTTGATGGCAGAAGTCGACAACCAATTACGTCTCGATCTTTTGCGGGAAGCGCTTCCCTACATTCAGCGCTTCCAGGGTCAGACGTTTGTTGTAAAACTGTCAGGCAAGGTCACGGAGAACGCTGACAATCTCGCTTCGTTGGCTGAAGAGTTAGCGCTGCTGCATCAAGTCGGGATTCGCATCTGCGTCGTTCACGGTGGTGGTAAACAGTTGAGTGAGCTCGCCACGAAGCTCGGAGTTGAGCAGACCATCATCGAAGGCCGGCGCGTTACTGACGATGCCACACTCGAAATGGCAAAGATGATCTTTGCCGGCAAGATAAACACAGACATTCTCGCGGCATTGCGCCAAAGAGGAATTGAAGCCGTCGGTTTATCAGGAGTCGATGGAAACATCGTGCATGCCGAGCGCCGTCCGCCAAAGGAGATCTTAAATCGGGAAACGGGCGAACGGGCTCAGGTAGACTTTGGTCACGTCGGGGATGTGGTTCAAATCAACGCCCGACTGCTGACGGTTCTTCTTGATCACAATTACCTGCCAGTGATCTCATCACTTGGCGCCGATAACGAAGGTATGGTGTTCAATATCAACGCCGACACGATCGCGGCAGAGATCGCCGTTCAGTTACAAGCAGAAAAGCTGATTCTGCTGAGTGACGTTGATGGAATTTATTTAACACCAGGAGACACTGCGACAAAGCTGTCGCGCCTTACAGCAGACGAAGCTGACGAATTGATTGCGACGGGAGCGGCGACCGGAGGTATGATCCCAAAACTTCAAAGCATCACGACCTTGTTGCGTCGCGGCGTTCACAGCGCACACGTCATCAGCGGCACCAA